>Ga0310696_10006915_pt1 | contig 13392 bp, 10 predicted proteins | sample AusTroGonzalo_MG_4_FD_203885 | JGI IMG/M metagenome (GOLD analysis project Ga0310696, IMG submission 203885) | Bovine rumen microbial communities from tropical cattle in Woodstock, Queensland, Australia - Gonzalo_02 (v2) (version 2) | ecosystem: Host-associated > Mammals > Digestive system >... | reverse complement strand
GTACGGGCAGTATCTGCTGGACCTGGTATGAGCCTCCGTTCCGTCATTCCGGGCTTGAACTCCCGCGTCATTCCGGGCTTGAACTCCCGCGTCATTCCGGGCTTGAACTCCCGCGTCATTCCGGGCTTGACCTCCCGCGTCATTCCGGGCTTGACCCGGAATCTCGTTCTCATCCTGCTCCTGACCCTGGCCTCCTGCGCCGGACCCGACCTGCTGACGACCTTCGTCGGCACATACTCCGACGGTTTTTATGCCTATGATTTCGACCAGCGGTCGGGAACCTTTGTCGATGAGCCGGTCGCGAAGGCGGAAATGCCCAACCCGTCCTACCTGGCGGTCGATGGAAACCGGGTGTACGCCGTCTCCGAAATGCCCGATGCGCGCGCCTCCGTCTGGGCTTGGCATTGGCTCGGCAACGGTTTCGAGCTGCTGAATACACAACCTACGGGTGTCATTCCGAGCGAAGCAAAGGAATCTGTCCCTTTCCGCGGCGAAGACCCCTGTTACGTCTCCACCGACGGCCGCCTCCTCGCCGTGGCGAACTACTCCGGCGGCACGCTGGCGACATACCGCCTGCGTGACGACGGGAGCATCGCCCCGCTGGACTCGCTGCTCGTCTCCGGCATCGGCGGCCCCGACTTGTCTCGCCAGGAAGCCCCGCATGTGCATTGCGCGGTCTTTTCGCCCGATGACAAGTACCTGTTCTTCAGTGAGTTCAGTGCCGACGAAATCGGCCGTCTGGACGTCTATGCCGGGGGAGTGCGCAACTATTGCCGTGCCGCTACCCTGCATTCCGACTACGGTCCACGGCACCTGCTGTTCGACGGCTCCGGCCAGCACCTGTATGTGATCGGCGAGCTCTCCGGCGACATCACTGTCTTTGACTATGCCGATGGGAACCTGACCGAAAAGCAGGTCATCAAGGCCGACCGGATGGACGCCCGCGGCGCCGCGGATATCCATTTCTCGCCCGACGGCAAGTTCCTGTACGCCTCCCTCCGCCTCCGCGGCGACGGCATCGTCGTCTTCGAAGTCGGCCCCGGCGGCCTCCTGAACTACGTCGGCTATACGGCCACCGGCCCCCATCCGCGCAACTTCAACATCACCCCCAACGGCCGCTACGTCCTCGTCTGCTGCCGCGACAACGACTCCGTCGAAGTCTACGCCCGCGACGCCTCCACCGGCCTCCTGACCTTCACCGGCGAACGCCTTTCCGTCTCCAGACCGGTTTACGTTGGTTGGAATGAATAGAATGAATGGTACTGACCTTAACCCGTTGAAATAACATGCGCTGCGAAGACCGATTCTACGAAACCTACGGCCGGGACTACGACGGCATCGCCTTCTGTCCCTACCGCATCTGCCCCATCGGGGCCCATTCCGACCACAACCTCGGAAAAATCACCGGCCTTGCGATTGACAAGGGCATCCACATCGTGTATGCGGCCAAGCAGAACGGGGTAGTGGAGATGTCCTCCATCCAGTTCCCCAAGCGGGCGCAGTGGCACATCGAGAACGTCCCGCCCCGGAAGGAAGGGGACTGGGCCGATTACCTCCGCGGCGCCACCCTCTCGCTGGAGCGGGAGCATCGGCTGAAGGTCGGTATCTGCGGCGTCATCGAGGGTACGCTGCCCATCGGCGGCCTCTCTTCTTCCGCGGCCGTGATTATCGCTTTCCTGACGGCCCTCTGCCGCGTGAACGGCATCCGGTTGAGCGCCCAGGAACTCATCGACCTGGCCTATGATGCGGAACTGAACTACGTGGGCGTGTCCGTGGGCAAGTTGGACCAGAGCTGCGAGGTGCTCAGCAAGGCGCACCACCTGCTGTACCTGGATACGAAAGACGGCCAGTATGAGCTGATTCCGGAGCATCCGGACATGAAGCCTTACCGGATCGCCATCTTCTTCTCCGGACTGGAGCACAGCCTCGCCGGTTCCAAGTACAACATGCGGGTCGATGAACTCCGCAGCGGTGTCTATGCCCTCCAGGCCTATGCCGGGATGGAATATGGCAAGTTCAAGGATGCGATGGCCCGGAACGTTCCCCGGGAGGTGTACGAGGCATACAAGGACCGGCTGCCGGAACCGTGGCGCAAGCGTTGCGAGCATTGGTATACCGAGTTTGAACGGGTGGAGAAAGGTGCCGAGGCCTGGCGCCGCGGCGACATCGAAACCTATGGCCGTCTCTCCTTCGAATCCGGCTGGAGCAGCATCCACAATTGGGAATCCGGCGCCCCGGAACAGATCCGCCTGTACGAGATCATGCGGGAGACGGAAGGCATCTACGGCGGCCGTTTTTCCGGCGCCGGCTTCAAGGGCTGTTGCATGGCCCTCATCGACCCGGCCTATGCCGACCCCATCGCCGAAAAGGTGAGCGCGGCCTATCTGAAGGATTTCCCGCGTCTGGCCGACAAATACGGCGTCTATATCTGTGACAGCGCTGATGGACTGAACTTATGAAATGCCTGATCCTCGCCGCCGGCTATGCCACGCGGCTCTACCCGCTTACAGAGAACTTCCCGAAACCCCTCCTGAAGGTAGGGGAGAAGACCATCCTGGACTGGCTCATCGATGACATCGACACCGCCGGCCTGGTCGACCAGTATGTGGTCATCTCCAACCATAAGTTCGCCCCGGTTTTCGAGCAATGGGCAGCTTGTCGAAATGAGATTCCCGGTCAAGCCGGGAATGACGTCGGTCGTCATGCCCGACCTGATCGGGCATCTGTTACCGTCCTCGACGACGGCACCTCCTCGAACGAGACCCGCCTCGGCGCGGTGCGGGACATCCAGTTCGCCATCGACACACTGGGACTGGACGATGACCTGCTGGTGATTGCCGGAGATAACGTGCTGGATTTCAGCCTGGTCCGTTTCCTGGAGTATGCCCGCGAGAAGGGTACGTCCTGCATCATGCGGTACTATGAGCCGTCGGAGGAAAAGCTCCACAAGACCGGTGTCGCCACCGTCGACGAGAACGACCTGATTCTGGAGATGGAAGAGAAGCCGGCCAGTCCCAAGAGCCACTGGTGCTGTCCGCCGTTCTATTTCTACCGCAGGAGCGACGTACCGCTCGTGAAGGTGGGAATCGACAGCGGCTGCGGCGTGGATGCCCCCGGCAGTTTCATCGCCTGGCTTTCCGCGCAGACTCCGGTCCATGCGTGGGAAATGCCCGGCAAACGCTACGATATCGGCAATCTGGCCTCCTACGAGGAGGTCCAGCGGACCTACCACGGCATTTTATAGACTTCGCGCGTGCGCAAACGCGAGATTTTTCGTACCTTTGCGCGTTTATTCAGAAATGGTTATATGAAACGTACTGCGATTGAAGATACCAGGATCTGCGTGATCGGCCTCGGCTATGTCGGCCTGCCGCTTGCGCGGCTCTTCTCCACGAAATACCCCACCATCGGCTTTGACATGAACCGCCAGCGCGTGGAAGCGCTCATGGCCGGTCACGACGCCACCCTCGAAGTGTCCGACGAACTCCTGCAGGAAGCCATCGACAAGCATGGTTTCCGCTGCACGGCGGACCTGGAGGAGGTGCGCGACTGCAATTTCTATGTCGTGGCCGTTCCGACGCCGGTGGACGAAAACAACCGCCCGGACCTGAAGCCCCTGTGGGGCGCGTCCAAGACTGTCGGCGAGGTGATCTCCCGGGGCGATGTCGTCGTCTACGAGAGCACCGTCTATCCCGGTGTCACCGAGGAAGAATGCCTCCCGGTGGTAGAGCAGGTCTCCGGCCTGAAGTTCAATGTCGATTTCTTCGCGGGCTATTCTCCCGAGCGCATCAACCCGGGCGACAAGCAGCACACCGTGGAGAAGATCAAGAAAGTGACCTCCGGCTCCACGCCGGAAATTGCCGATTATGTGGACGCGGTCTATAACTCCGTCCTCGTGAACGGCACGCACAAGGCCCCGTCCATCCGTGTGGCCGAGGCCTCCAAGATTATCGAGAATTCCCAGCGGGACGTGAACATCGCCTTCATGAACGAGCTGGCGAAAATCTTCAACGCGATGGGCATCGACACGCACGACGTGATCGAGGCGGCTTCCACCAAGTGGAACTTCATCAAGCTCAGCCCGGGCCTGGTGGGCGGCCACTGCATCTCCGTGGACCCTTACTACCTGATCCAGAAGGCGCAGGTGTACGGCGTACTGCCGCGCGTCATGTCCAATGCGCGCCGCCTGAACGACGGCATGGGCGCTTACGTGGCGAACCAGACCATCAAGTGCATGAACAAGAAGGGTGTGGTGGTGAAGAACGCCAGGATCCTCATCCTGGGCATCACCTTCAAGGAAAACTGCCCGGACATCCGCAACACCAAGATCGTGGATATCTACCACACGCTGGAGGAATACACGCACCGGATCACGGTCTACGATCCCTGGGCCGACAAGGACCACGTGATGCATGAATACGGTATCGACGTGACGAACGAGCTCCCTGAGGAAAAGTTCGACGCCGTCATCCTGGCCGTCGCGCACCGGGAATTCGCGGGCCTCGACGTGAAGGGACTCGTGAAAGAGAACGGCGTGGTCTATGATGTCAAGGGTTTCCTGGACCGGGACCTCGTCGATGGAAGACTTTAACAACCGAAACGAGCTATGAAAATCGCAGTCGCCGGAACCGGCTATGTGGGTCTATCGATTGCCACGCTGCTCGCGCAGAAGCACGAGGTCGTGGCTGTGGACGTGATACCCGAGAAGGTGGAGAAAATCAACGCCAAGCAGAGCCCCATCGCGGACGAGTTCCTGGAGAAATACCTGGCGGAGAAGCCCCTGGACCTGCGGGCCACGCTGGACGGCCGAGAGGCCTATCGCGGGGCTGACTATGTGGTCATCGCCACCCCTACGAACTACGACCCCAAGAAGAACTTCTTTGACACCTCGCACGTGGAAGAGGTCATCGACCTGGTCCTGGAGGTGAATCCGGATGCCGTGATGGTGATCAAGTCCACGATTCCCGTGGGCTATACCCGGAATGTCCGGGAGAAGTTCTCCTACCGTGAGCGCCAGGCGGACGGTACGATGAAAGTCGTCGTCCCGAAGATCCTCTTCGCGCCGGAGTTCCTCCGCGAATCCAAGGCCCTCTACGACAACCTGTATCCTTCCCGGATCATCGTCGGGTATGATGAGATGCCCGATCAGGTCGGGCATGACGGGCGTTCGTCATTGCCGGCTGCGACCGGCAATCTCGCCGAAGCTGCGCATACCTTTGCCCATATCATTGCGGAAGGCGCCCTCAAGGAGGATGTCCCGGTGTTGTTCATGGGATCCACCGAAGCGGAGGCCGTGAAGCTGTTTGCGAACACATACCTGGCGCTGCGGGTATCCTATTTCAACGAACTCGATACCTATGCGGAAATGAAAGGGCTTGACACCCAGGCGATTATCGACGGCGTATGCCTGGATCCCCGCATCGGCGCGCATTATAACAACCCGAGTTTCGGATATGGCGGCTACTGCCTGCCGAAGGATACGAAGCAGCTCCTGGCGAACTTCAACGACGTGCCGGAGAACCTCATCAAGGCGATCGTCGATTCCAACCGCACCCGCAAGGACTACATCGCGGACCGCGTGCTGGAGAAGGCGGGCTACTACACTGCCTCCAGCGCCTTCGATTCCGCGAAGGAGAAGGAAGTCGTCGTGGGCGTATACCGCCTCACGATGAAGACGGGCTCCGATAACTTCCGCCAGTCCGCGATCCAGGGCATCATGAAGCGCATCAAGGCAAAGGGCGCGAAGGTCATCGTGTACGAACCTACGCTGCAGGACGGCATCACCTTCTTCGGCTCCCGGGTCGTGAATGACCTGGCCGCCTTCAAGGCCCAGTCCCACGCCATCATCGCCAACCGCTACGACGCCGCCCTCGACGACGTCGCCGACAAAGTCTATACGCGCGACATCTTCAAGCGGGACTAGCCATGAAACGTTACTGCCAGACCCTGGAACTCCGGGACGATCCGGAGATGATCGACAAGTACTGCGAGGCCCATGCCCACGTCTGGCCGGAAATCCAGGCCGGCATCCGCGAAGTCGGCATCCTGGACATGCAGATCTACCGCCTGGGCACCCGTCTGTTCATGATCATGGACACGGTGGACGATTTCGATTTCGTCGCCGACAACGCCCGCCTCGCCACCCTCCCGCGCCAAGCCGAATGGGAGGCCTATGTGGCTCAATTCCAGGGCTGTGACCCGGCCGCCCCGTCCACGGACAAATGGCGGCTGATGGAGAAGATTTTCGAACTTGAAAAGCCGGAATCCCTGTAGATGCCTGTCATCCTGACCGACCGCCTGCACCGACTGGCCTATGCGACCGACGCATCGGCCTACCGTGAGGTGCCGGAAGGGGTGTCGTATCCCCGGACGGTGGCGGAGGTACAGGAACTCGTCGCCGAAGCGCGGCGGCGGGGAACCTGCCTGATTCCCCGTGCCGCCGGTACTTCACTCGCTGGCCAGGTGGTGGGGAAGGGGATAGTCGTAGACATCAAGGGTTGGAACAAGATCCTGGAAATCAATGCCGAAGAGCGATGGGTCCGGGTGCAGCCCGGAGTCGTCCGCGATGAACTGAACCTGGCGCTGAAGCCGTACGGCCTGCTGTTCTCGCCGGAAACGTCCACCAGCAACCGGTGCTGCATCGGCGGTATGTTCGGCAACAATTCCTGCGGGACGCATTCGTTGGTATACGGCGGCACACGGGACCATGTCATCGCCTGTCAGGGCGTGCTGTCCGATGGCTCCGATTTCGATACGACGCGTGTGAAGGAGCCCGGGTACCGCGCGGCCCGGCCGCTGTTGGATGCCATCCTGACGCAGTTGGAAACCTGGCGCGACGATCCTCAAACCCGCCGGTTGATTGAAGAGAATTACCCTGACAAGAGCCTCAAACGCCGCAGTTGCGGTTACGCCATCGATGAGGCCCTGCCGGAAACCGACCTGTGCAAACTCCTCGCGGGGAGCGAGGGAACCTTGGCTTTCATCACCGAAATCACGGTCTCGCTGGACCCGCTGCCACCGAAGGAAAAGATGGTGGTGTGTGCCCATTGTGGCACGCTGGAGGGGAGTTTTGAAGCCAATCTCATCGCCCTCCGGCATCGGCCCGCTGCGGTCGAACTGATGGACGGCAAGATCCTGGAACTGAGTTTCCAGAACATCGAACTGAAACGGAACACCACGTTCGTGGAAGGACTTCCGGCAGCGCTGCTGATTGTCGAGTTCTGGGGGGAGAACCGCGAAGAAATCGATACGAAAGCCGCGGCATTCGAGCAGGATGCCAAGGCCTCCGGCCTGGTGTATGCCTGCACCCGTGTGTACGGATCCGAGGTCACCAAGGTCTGGGACCTTCGGAAAGCCGGCCTGGGCGTGCTCAGCGGCATGAAAGGGGATGCCAAGCCCATCGGCGTGGTCGAAGACACCGCCGTGGCGCCGGAACGGCTGCCTGCCTATATGCGCGATTTCCGGGCGATGCTGGAGCGTTTGCACACCTCCTGCGTATTCTACGGCCATATCAGTACAGGCGAACTGCATCTCCGTCCGATCCTGAATATCAAGACAGGGGAGGGGCGGAGGCTGTTCCGCGCCATCGCCGGCGAAACGGCGGCCCTGGTGCGCAAGCACAAGGGGAGCCTGAGCGGCGAGCATGGCGACGGCCGCCTCCGCGGCGAATTCATCCCGGTCATGTATGGACCCGAGGTCTATGCGCTCTTGCGGGAAGTGAAGCAGTGTTGGGATCCGGAAGGCGTATTCAACCGGAACAAGATCGTGGACACGCCGCCCATGGACGAAGGCCTTCGCTTCGAGGCGGACCAGCGCTATGTCATCGAGAACGCGAAGACCGTATATAACTGGCGGGCGGTTTTCGATGAGTGTAAAGTCGAGGGCGCCAGCGGCGTCCGTTCGCAGGCCCACGCGCTGATGTGTTCCATCGAACAGTGCAACGGTGCTGGCGCCTGCCTGAAGTCCAACCGGATCGGCGGGACGATGTGCCCCGCCTACAAGGAATCCGGCGATGAACTGCGTTCCACCCGCGCCCGCGCAAACATCCTGCGCGAAGCGTTGACGCGCGGCGACGGCTTTGACGATCCTGCGGTCTCAGAAATTCTGGATTCCTGCCTTGCTTGCAAGGGCTGTCTTTCCGAATGCCCGTCCAATGTGGACATGACGCGGCTCCGCAGCGAGATCCTGCAACAGAAATACGACCGTCACGGAACGCCGTTCCGCTCCTGGATGGTCGCCCGGATGGCCTCCATGGAGGCGCTGGGCGCCGCTGTGCGGCCGCTGTACAATTTCTTTGCGACCTGGAAACCCTCCGCAACGCTCATCAAGCGGATTGTCCGCTTCTCTGCCGACCGGCAGATCCCCAAGCTCTCCCGCTACAGCATGCGGAAACTCGTTTCCATGGAACCGCAGCCCCGGGATGGCCGCAAAGTCTACCTCTTCGCGGACGAGTTCACGGACCATCAGGAAGCCGAGCTGGGCCTGACGTTCGTCCGCCTCCTGAACCGGCTGGGTTATCGCGTGGAAATCCCCCGACATGTGGAAAGCGGCCGCGCAGCCATTTCCAAGGGCTGCCTGCGGCTCGCACGGAAGTTCGCCGTTAAGAACGTGTCCCTGCTGAAGGACACCGTTTCGGCCGACACGCCCCTGGTGGGCATCGAACCGTCCTGCATCCTGTCTTTCCGGGACGAGTATCCCGACCTTGTCCCGCCGGAAATGCGCTCCGAAGCGCAGGCTCTCGGCCGTAACAGCCTCTTGTTCGACGAGTTCCTGGTCCGGGAATTCCAGGCCGGGCGCATCCGGCAGGACGCTTTCCGGGAGGTCCGGACCGATATCTGGCTGCATGGACACTGCCACCAGAAATCCCTCATCGGCGTTGGAAAATCGGCGGAAATGCTTCGGATGATTCCCGGGGCGACTGTCCATGTGATCCCGAGCGGTTGCTGCGGCATGGCGGGATCCTTCGGTTATGAGAAGGAGCATTATGCGACCTCGATGGCCATCGGCGAGATGGTCTTGTTCCCGGCCGTCCGCCAGGCGGGTCCGGGCGCCATCGTCGCCGCGCCAGGCACCTCCTGCCGCCAGCAGATCCTGGACGGGACCGGCATCCACGCCCTCCATCCGGTCGAGGTTTTGCACGATTGTCTGAAATAATTGCTATCTTTATACCCCGAAAGAACTTGCAAGCTATGATAACCCGTGTTTTCAGGCTGACGGAAGCGTCGGCGAAGTATATGGGCAACCTCCCGAAGGAGGATGCCATCCTGGTGGTGAAATCCGAGCACAAGGTGCGTCAACTGTTCATCGACGCCCTGGAACTGGCTCTGTATCAGCGCGGGGACACGAAACCCGCTTTCGCGGCCATCAGCGACTATTTCAAGGGAATGGTCTCCGACCAGGCGTTTTGGGAGAAGATCGATGCGGAACTCAAGGCGCTCCGCCATTATGTCGACGAGGGCGTCGTGTACCGTCCCGCGTTCGAAACCATCCGTGACTATGTGTTGGGCAAATGCGCCCGCATGTGCGCGGAAACGGTCCATGCCGTCATCGGCGGCACGTTCGTGGACGGGGCCGAGGTCATGGTCTGCGAAGAGGACCACGGCGCGCTCCGGGTGGACTGGGAAACCTCCATGACCCGCCTGAGTGAGCGTACTTCCGCCTCCGGCCTGTACGTGATGTCCAGCGGCTACGGCCACAATCCTTACGGCTTCAGCATCCGGCTGGGCCGCCGCGGCGAGGACTTGATGGCAATGACCATCGCCGCCCATTTCGGCGAGCCTGCCGAGGTCTATGTCCTCGGCGACCGCATCCTGAGCATCCCGGCCATGACCTACGAGGAAGCGGCGGTGTTCTGCTCGGGCGCGGAAGGCGCCTTCGCCCCCGCCGCCCTCCTGCCCATGATGAAGGCGAACCTGCCCATCCTGGTGAAGGACATCTCCGACCCGTCCTGCCTGACGGTCATCTCCGGCAGCAAGCCGGCCTCCGAGCATGTGGTCACGGGCTTCGTGGTGGAGGATGGCTTTGCGCTCATCAATGTGCGCGGTACCGGCCTGGTGGGGAAGGTGGGCGTTTCCTCGTCCATCTTTGGCGCCCTGGCGCGCGGCGGGGTGAACATCCGTTTCATCTCCCAGCCTTCTTCCGAGTTCTGCATCACCGTGGCGGTCTCCAGCGAGAGCCTTCCCGCCGCCCGTGAGGCGCTGGCCGGCCTGTACAAGGACGGTCAGGTCTCCCTGGACGATGCGGTGGACTTCGTGGAGGACGTGTGCCTCCTGTCCGTTTGCGGCAATGGCATGAAGAACGTCCCCGGCACTTCCGGCCGCATTTATACGGCCCTCGGCGCCTATGGCGTGAACATTATCTCCGCAGCACAGGGCGGTGACGAGCTCACGATTTCCTTCGTGATCCGCGCCGCGGACCGCGCTGCCGCCGAGGAAGCGCTGTCAATCCTGTAGGCCTGTATATACACCCATATCCGGGAGGTGCACCGTCCGTGCACCTCCTTTTTTTTGTTTAACAATATTGACATTGTATTGTCAAGTTTGAAATGTCTGTTTGAAAATTTTGTCAAGTCGTATAAAAGTGATAACTTTGTAATCATGGTAGATTACGAGATTATCAACAGAATCAAGGCTACACTCATCCGGAAAGGCATTTCCCAGCGGGAATTGGCCGTGCGGATCGGCAAGGACGAGACGGTCGTGAGCCGATGGCTGGCCGGAAAAGTGGGCATCGGCGGACAAAGTATCAAGCGAATCGAGGCCGAGCTCGGTGTGAACTTGACAGAAGAAAGGCAACATTCGATGAGGACGGCGCTCATCACGGGTGTGGCAGGCCAGGATGGTTCGTATCTGTCGGAGTTCCTGCTGGAGAAGGGATATGATGTCCATGGCGTCATCCGGCGCAGTTCGGTGGATTTCCGCGAGCGCATCGCGCATCTGGAAGGCCGTCCCCATTTCCACCTGCATTATGCGGACATGGGCGATTCCATGAGCCTTGTCCAGGTGATCGGCAAGGTGCGGCCGGACGAAATCTACAACCTGGCGGCGCAGAGCCATGTCCAGGTGAGCTTCGATTCGCCGGAATATACGGCGAATGTCGACGCGACCGGCGTCCTGCGCGTCCTGGAGGCCGTGCGTCAGTGCGGGCTCGCGGGGACCTGCCGGATCTACCAGGCATCGACCTCGGAACTGTACGGCAAGGTGGAGGAAGTGCCCCAGAACGAGAATACGCCGTTCCATCCCTACAGCCCCTATGCGGTCGCCAAGTTGTACGGTTACTGGATCGTCAAGGAATACCGCGAGGCCTATGGCATGTACTGCTGCTCGGGCATTCTCTTCAACCACGAATCCGAGCGCCGCGGCGAGACATTCGTCACGCGCAAGATCACGCTGGCCGCCGCCCGAATCGCCCAAGGCAAGCAGGACAAGCTGTATCTGGGGAATCTCTCCAGCCTCCGTGACTGGGGATACGCCAAAGACTATGTCGAATGCATGTGGCTCATGCTTCAGCAGAAGAAGGCGGAAGACTTCGTCATCGCCACCGGCGTGCAGCACAGCGTCCGGGAATTCTGTCTCCTGGCTTTCCGCGAGGCCGGCATCGAACTCGAATTCACCGGGGAAGGAGCCGATGAAAAAGGCATCGACAAGGCCACCGGCCGCGTGCTGGTGGAAGTCAGTCCGGATTTCTACCGGCCCACGGACGTGGTGAACCTCTGGGGCGATCCGACCAAGGCGCGCGCCAAACTGGGCTGGAATCCGCAGAAAACCACCTTCGAGCAGCTCGTGAAGCTGATGGTGGACCATGACATGGCGAAGGTGGCCGGCGAGGGCGCTGCGGAGAAAGTGCGGATGAATCTCGCGGAATTTCTGGAAAAAGGCATCGTAAAGTAGATTTCTCGACAAGCTCGAAATGACAAAGAAAGTATTCGTATCGGGGTGCTACGACCTCCTGCACAGCGGCCACGTGGAGTTTTTCCGGCAGGCGGCGCAGTATGGCGACCTGTATGTGGGAATCGGTTCGGACGAGACCATCCTGCACTATAAGCATCACAAGACCATCTACAGCGAGGACGAACGGCTGTTCATGGTGAAGGCGATCCGTTACGTGAAGGACGCCTACATCAACGCCGGCGACGGAATCATGGATTTCGTGCCCACGCTGGATATCGTGAAGCCGGACGTCTTCGTGGTCAACGAAGACGGCGGAAACGAGGAAAAGCGCCGGCTTTGCGAGGAACGCGGCATCGAGTATATAGTGCTCCAGCGCACGCCGCAGGAGGGACTGCAGGCCCGCTCCAGCACGGCGCTGAAGCGGACGCCCTGCCAGATTCCCGTCCGGTTGGATCTTGCCGGCACGTGGATCGACCAGCCGTATGTGTCCTGCTTCGCGCCCGGATGGGCCCTGACCATCTCCCTGGAACCCACCTTCGAGATCCAGGAGCGCTGCGGCCTGTCCACGTCCACCCGGAACATGATCCGGAAGATCTGGCCCTTCCAGCTGCCGAACATGGATCCGGAAACCCTCGCGAAGCTCGTTTTCTGCTTCGAGAACGATCCGGAGCGCTCCGACGGCATCGTGTCCGGAGCCCAGGATTCCATCGGCATCTGCATGCCGGGTCTCGTACGGCACTGGTACGACAACCGTTTCTGGCCGGACAGGATCGAGTCCTGCCATGACGAGGAAGTCCTTTCCTGGCTCGAAGACCATCTGTGCATGGTCCCGATGTTCCCGCGCCGCCCGGGTTGCTCCGTGGTAGAGGGAAAAGACATCACCCGGTCCAAGGTGGAAGCGCTGGCGAAGGCTGCCGATAATTGTTGGAACGCCATCCTCGCCCGCGACATCGAAGGTTTCGCCGCCGCATATAAGGCCTCCTTCGAGGCGCAGGTAGCCATGTTCCCGGCCATGATCCAGTCCGGCGTGCCGGAGTACATCGACAAGTACGGGTCCATGGACGGGGTACTGGCGTGGAAGATGCCGGGGGCCGGCGGCGGAGGTTATCTTGCCCTGGTCTGCGCTGATCGGGCACACTTCCCGGAAGGCGCCATCGACCTGCATATCCGGAGGAGGGGCACCCTATGATGGAGAAGGATGCGAAGATCTATGTGGCGGGCCACCGCGGAATGGTGGGCTCCGCCATCGTCCGGGAGCTCGAGCGCCAGGGCTATACGAATATCGTCACCCGTTCGCACAAGGAACTGGATCTGACCCGCCAGGCGGACGTGGAGACCTTCTTCGCCGCCGAAAAGCCGGAATACGTATTCCTGGCCGCGGCGAAGGTGGGCGGCATCGTGGCCAACCAGAGCGCCCTCGCGGACTTCATGTACGACAACATGGTCCTGGAGATGAACGTCATCCACGCAGCGTGGGCGAACGGTTGCAAGAAACTTGAATTCC
>Ga0310696_10006911_pt1 | contig 13394 bp, 12 predicted proteins | sample AusTroGonzalo_MG_4_FD_203885 | JGI IMG/M metagenome (GOLD analysis project Ga0310696, IMG submission 203885) | Bovine rumen microbial communities from tropical cattle in Woodstock, Queensland, Australia - Gonzalo_02 (v2) (version 2) | ecosystem: Host-associated > Mammals > Digestive system >... | reverse complement strand
ATCCTCAGGAAGGCCGACACCTTCCGGGACGGCGGCTGGCTCTCCACGGCCTTCCGCGTGATGCGCCAGTACCCGCAGACGCAGTACAAGAGCCTCGGCATCCCCACCTGGCTCTACGGCCACGAGCCTTCCACCCCGTTCGCCACGCAGATCGCCAAGTATTTCGACAACAGCATCCGCGAGGACACCATCCTGACCGTCGCGGTCGGCGGCATCATCTTCACCCCCGGCTCCGCCGGCACCATCCAGGAGATCTTCCAGGAAGCCGCCCAGGACCACTACAAGACCTGCGAGGTGTCCAGCCCGATGGCCTTCATGGGCGTGGATTTCTTCACGAAGGAACTCCCCGTCTATCCCTTCCTCGAGGACATGATGGCCCGCGGCAAGTACCATGACCTGCTGCTCTCCATCTCCGACGACCCGCAGGACGTCATCAAAGAGATCCTCGCCTTTAGGAAGGAGAATGCGATTACGATTCCGGGTAAATTCTTTAAATAATGAAAATCAACTCGATAGGCGTGCTCACCTCAGGTGGTGATGCACCTGGAATGAACGCCGCGATCCGGGCCGTCACCCGGGCCGCCATCTATGAGGGATGGCGGGTCTTCGGCATATACCGGGGCTGGGAAGGCCTCATCATGGGAGACATCAAGGAGTTCAACAGCGCCAGCGTCAGCAACACCATCCAGCGCGGCGGCACCATCCTCAAGACCGCCCGCAGCGAGGAGTTCCGCACCCCGGAAGGCCGCGCCAAGGCGGCGGCCAACATCAAGAAGTTCGGCCTCGACGCCCTGGTGGTCATCGGCGGCAACGGCTCGCTCGAGGGCGCCCAGGTCCTGGCCCGGGAATACGACATCCCCGTGATCGGCCTGCCGGGCACCATCGACAACGACCTCTACGGCACCGACTCCACCATCGGCTACGACACCGCCCTCAACACCATTATGGAGTGCGTGGACAAGATCCGCGACACGGCCAGCAGCCACGACCGCATCTTCTTCGTCGAGGTGATGGGCCGCGACGCCGGCTTCCTGACGCAGAACAGCGCCATCGCCGCCGGCGCGGAGGCCGCCATCATCCCGGAGGACCGGACCGACATCGACCAGCTGGCCGACTTCATCGGCCGCGGCATCCGCAAGAGCAAGAACAGTTCCATCGTGCTCGTCTCCGAGAAGGACGGCGGCGCGATGCACTACGCCGAACGCGTGCGCCAGGAATATCCCGAATACAACGTGAAGGTCTCCATCCTCGGACACCTCCAGCGTGGCGGCTCCCCCACCGCCTACGACCGCATCCTCGCCAGCCGCCTGGGCGTCGCCTCCATCGAGGCGCTCAAGGAAGGCCAGCGCAACATCATGGTGGGCATCAAGAACGACCAGATCGTCTATGTCCCCATCTCCCGCGCCATCAAGATGGACAAACCCATCGAGAAGGAACTGATCAACGTACTTAGCATCCTTTCCATTTAGACCACATGAACACCAAAGAACCCTTTGTCATCACCATCAGCCGCGAGCTCGGCTCCGGCGGACGCACGGTGGGCCGCAAGCTCGCCTCCGAACTGAACGTACGCTACAGCGACAAGAATCTGATCAACCAGCTCGAAGACCAGTTTAAACTTACGGCCAGCGGCATCGAGCAGCTGAAAGGCAAGAAGAAGAACTGGATGGCGGATTTCATCCAGCTCGTAGCTCCCGTGCCCAAGGTCAAGATGCTGGTGGACACGGACAGCAAATACATCCAGGAATTCCGTGCGGACCTCACGCCCGACGACCTGTTCAGGGCTGAGTCCGAGATCCTCCAGGGCATCGCCGCGGAGGGTTCCTGCGTCATCGCCGGCCGTTCCGGCTTCTTCGTGCTGAAGGACCACCCCAACAAGCTTGACATCTTCATCACGGCGTCCATGGAGCATCGTATCGAGCGCGTCATGCGCAAGCAGCAGCTGAGCCGCGAGGAGGCCGTCGCCGCCATCAAGCGCGTGGACGAGATGCGCGACAACTACGTCAAGCGCTACGCCGGCACGAGCCGCTACGACCTCCGGAACTACCACCTCGTCCTCAACATGGACAACCTCACCGAGGACGACGCCGTCAAACTGATCCTGAAATTCATCAAATACTCTTAATCGCCGCTTCGGAGCAAAGCGACCCAGGGGGTCTGGGGGGAACGCCCCCCAGCATAGCGGAGCGAAGATCTCCGCAAAAGCAAAAGAGACCGGACGGATGCCGGTCTCTTTTGCTTTTGTGGAGATAAGGGGATTCGAACCCCTGACCTATAGATTGCGAACCTATCGCTCTACCAACTGAGCTATACCCCCAATTGCGGACGCAAAGGTAAACATTTTTTTTGAATATCCATCAGTCCGCAAAAACCATTTCGTCGAAGAGCCAGTCGGCGTGGCCGATCTCACGCATGACGAAGAGCAGGTAGCGGATGTCCAGGGAGATGTTGCGGCAATAGTCGGGGTCGAAGACGATGTCGCTCATCGTCCCCTCCCACACCCGGTCGAAGTTGATGCCGACCAGGTTGCCGTCCGCATTGATCACCGGGCTGCCGGAATTGCCGCCGGAGGTGTGGTTCGTGGCCAGGAAGCAGACCGGCTGGTCCTCATGCCCGCCCTGGGCGTAGATATCCCGCAGGACCTGCGGAATGTTGTAGTCGAAGATCTCCGGATTGTCCTTCTCCATGATGCCCTTGAGCGTGGACACGGGCGCGTAATACACGGCGTCGGAGGGGCTGTAGCCCGCCACGTGGCCGTAGGCGACGCGCAGCGTCAGGTTGGCGTCCGGATAGAAAGCCTTGTCCGGCTCGAAGGCCATCTGGGCCCGCATGTAGTCGCGGTACGCGAGGCGGATCTCCCGGTCCAGTTCCGTGATCACGGGCTGCAGATCGCTCCGGTACCACTGGTAGAACGCGTCGTAGAGGGCATAGGCCGGATCGGCCGTCACGGCCGCCAGGTCGTCCTTCGTCAGGGCGGACACGCGCGCCTTGTCCGTGAACAGCGACTGCGCGTAGAGCGCGTCGCGCCAGGCCGTCACGCTGCCGTAGGCCGCCAGCTGCTCCGCGAAGAAGGCCGGCTTGTAGCCGGGCGCCATCTTCCGGTCGAAGGCCTCCAGCATCGCCACGAAGATCTCCTCGTCGATCGGCTGATAATAGTCCTTGAAGAAAGACTCCGCCAGACCGGCCACGGGCCTGTCGCCCGCCAGGGCCGTCCTGATCTGGTTGGCGAACTGCAGCAGTTCCACCGTCCGGACGGTCTCCGTATAGTACTCGTAAGCCCGGTAAACCGGGTTACGCTGGGCGTAGAGGCCATGCAGGCGTTCCGGCAGGCCCTCGTAGGCCGTACCCGCCGCCCAGGCGGCGAAGCGGCGCTCGTAGTCCTCCTTGGCCGCGACTGTCTTCATGCGCGCGATGCCCTTCGCCTCCCCTTGCCATTTCTTCCAGGCATTGGAGATGCTGGCGTACTTGGACGAGTACTGGATGCGGACCGCCTGGTCCTGCGCCATGTACTTCTTCAGGATGTCCAGCCGAAGCGTGCGCAGGGCGATCTTCTCCGGATCGGACACCTCGCCCACGTAGCGGACGGCGTCGGACACCACATACTCCTGCGTGCTGCCCGGGCATCCGTAGACGAAAGTGAAGTCCCCCTCCTGCACGCCAGCACGCGAAACCGTGAAGAATCGCTTCGGCGTATAAGGAACATTATCTTCCGAATAATCAGCCGGTTCGTTATCCTTACCTGCATAAATGCGAAAGACGGAAAAATCCCCCGTATGCCGGGGCCACATCCAGTTGTCGGTGTCGCCGCCGAACTTGCCGATCGACGAAGGCGGGGCGCCCACCAGGCGCACGTCGCGGTAAACCTTGTAGACGAAAAGGAAATACTGGTTGGCATAGTAGAGCGCTTCCACGCGGGCGCGGACGCCCCTGCCCGGATCGGCCACCTGCGCAGCGAGGGCGTCGCCGTTGGCCTTGACCAGCGAGTCGCGCTGCGCCTCGCTCATCGAAGGGTCGTAGCCCTTCAGCACCACGTCCGTGACCTCGTCCATCCGCTCCAGGAAGCTGACGGTCAGCCCGGGGTTCGGCAGCTCCTCGCTGCGAGACATCGCCCAGAAGCCGTCCTTCAGGTAGTCATGCTCCACGCTGCTGTGCTGCTGGATCTGGCTGTAGCCGCAATGATGGTTGGTAAAGAGCAGGCCATTGCTGGAGACGATCTCGCCCGTACAGCCCGAGCCAAACAGCACCACGGCGTCCTTGAGCGACGCCTGGTTGACGCTGTACACATCCTCCGCCGTGAGGCGGAAACCATGGGCCTGCATGTCCTCGATGCGCTGCGAAATCAGCACCGGCAGCCACATGCCCTCGTCGGCCTGCAAGGGCTGGAAGGCGGCCGCCAGGCAGAGCGCCGTCAATATAAAGTATTTCTTCATATAGGATTAGTTATCTGCTTCTCCCTCAGGGAGGGGTTTCTTCGGATTCTTCGGAACGCCAAGCTTGATCAGCTGGCGGGCGGAGGTCAGGATGGACTGGCCGGACTCGTCGATCTTGGCCGAGACGGCGTCGTACTGCTTCAGCGCGTCGCGCAGCTTCTCCCCCATCGTCGCGTGGGCCTTGGAGAAGTCGTACACGCGGTCGATCATGTTCTGCGCCGCCTTGATGATCTTTTCCTGGTTGCGCACCTGGTCGTAGTTGGTCCAGGCGATGCGTATCATCCGCAGGAAGGGCATCAGCGTCTCCTCCGTCGCGAGCAGCACACCCTGGCTGTAGGCCTCGTTGAAGAGGTTGGGCGCGAGCGATTTCGCGAGTTGCAGCGAGCCGTAGTTCGGCACGAACATCACCACGTAGTCCAGGGTCTTGTAGCCCTCGCGGATGTAGTGCGGGTAGCGCTTGCCGGACAGGTCCTTGATCTGCGTGCGGATGGCCTGCAGGTTTCGCTGCGCGGCCTCGTCCTTCGCGGCGGGATCCTCGGCGGCGAACCAGTCGGAATAGGCGTCCAGCGACACCTTGGCGTCGATGATCACCTCCGTCTTGTCCGGGTAGTGCAGGATGTAGTCCGGGCGCATGCGCTTGCTGCTGTCCTCGTTGTGCACCGTCTGCCCGAGCGCGTCGCGGAGCGTCTCCTCCCGGTCGAAGTCGCGGCCTTCCACCATGCCTTCGTTCACCAGCATGTTGTAGAGGATGACCTCCCCCCAGCCGCCGGCCGTCTTGTTCTGCCCCTTCAGGGCGGAAGCCAGGTTGTCCGCCTTGGCGCCGATGCTGGAGGTCTGGTTCTGCAGGTTCTTGACGGCCTGTTCCATCGCTTCCTTCATCTGCGCCGTCCCCTCGGTCTGGGACTTCCGCTGCGCCACGAACGCCTCCTGCATCGCCTTGAGGTCCTTCCCCAGGTTGCCGGAGATGTTCTGGAACGTCTCCTCCGCTTTCTTGGAGATCGCCTCCTCGCGCTGCTTGAGGAGCTTCTCCGTCTCGGCGGTCATCTGGCTGCGTATGCCCTCCATCTGCTGCTGGAGCGCCTTTTCATTGGTGTCGCGCAGCAGCTGGAGCGCCTTCTCGTTCGCCTCCGCGTCGCTCTTGCGCAGCGCCTCGGCCGTGCGGACCTGCGCGTCCTTGCGGATGATGACCATGACCAGCACGGCGATGACCACCACCGCCACGCCCAGGATGATATAGCTCGTCAATTCCATTTCATCATTTGTTATGAGGATGCAATTTACAAAAAAATCCCTAACTTGCAGAAAAAATCAACCCCATGAAGAACTCCACCCGGATCGCCGGATTCCTTTTCATCGCCCTGTCCCTGATCGACGTCGTCCCCCTCTGTTTCGGGGTCGAGAGCATCCATCCCTGCGTCAAGCCTGTCCTGATCCTCTCCCTTCTGGCGGCGGCGCTGCTCGCCCTGCTCCCGGAGCACAAGGGCCGGCAGACCGTCCTGCTCGCCGTCGGCATGCTCTTCCATGCGGCGGGCGACATCCTGCTGATGTTCGACAGCAAGGACTTCGCCTTCTTCGCCGCAGGCCTCGGCGCCTTCCTGCTCGGGCATTTCTGCTACATCGCCGTGCTGCTGTACAGGATGGGCGGCCTCCGGGGCTGGTACGAGATCTTCACCTGGGTGGTCCCCATGCTGATGGTATTTCCCATCGTTTCCTTCTTCGAGGTCGAAGGGGTTCTGCGCATCGTCCTGGCGGTCTATACGCTCACGCTGCTCTACGTGGCGGCCTGCGGCGTCCTTTGGCGCCTGCGCGGGTGCAAGCTGGGCTGGCGCGTGCTCGCGGGCGCGCTGTTCTTCATCGTCTCGGACGCCCTGCTCGCCATCAACGTCTTCAACGGCGTCGACTTTCCGCTGCGCCACGCCGCGGTCATGGGTACCTACCTCCTCGCCGAATGGCTGCTGGTCAGCGCCATGGTGCGGCAACGTTTTTTTGACTAAATTTGCACTGTGAACAAATTCGAAATCCTTCGCCCGGAAGCCGGCGGCCTCTACCGTGACGCGCTGCGCTCCCTGTTAGACAAGATACAAGCTCATTTCCGGTCGGAAGCCGCCGAAGGCCGCCGCCCGGTCTTCATCCGCTTCTTCCTGAGCGACGCGCAGAACCAGGCCGCCGCCCTGCAGGACGCCCTGCAGACGCGCGGCTGGTCCGTCCCCGCCGTCTCCCTCGTGGAGCAGCCGCCGCTGGACGGCAGCCACGTCGCGGCGCTGGTGCAGACCGCCGACGGGCGGCCCGATTTCCTCTTCCACAGCCTGCGGCTCAGCGAAGAAGAGGCCGCCGGCCGGGACTCCTACGCCCAGTCGCGCCTGCTCTTCGACAAATACCTGGACATCATCCGCCCGCTCGGGCTGGATCTCAAGACCCACTGCGTGCGGACCTGGATCTACGTCCGCGACATCGACGCCAACTACGCCGGCCTCGTGAAGGCCCGCAACGACGTCTTCGACCTGGAGGGCCTCAGCCACGACACGCACTACATCGCCTCCACCGGCATCGGCGGCGCCACGGAAGGGCGCTCCGCCGTCGTCGCCATCGATTTCCTGACCTATCCCGGCATCCGCGAATCCGACAAGACCTACCTCAAGGCCCTGTCGCACCTCAGCCCGACACACGACTACGGCGTGGCCTTCGAGCGCGCCGTGCGCCTCTCCGACGGGAAGATCTTCATCAGCGGCACCGCCAGCATCGACAAGCACGGCCACGTGCTGCACGAGGGCGATGTCCTCGCCCAGGCGGACCGCCTCCTGGAGAACATCTCCATGCTGCTCGCCGAAGGAGGTTCCTCCCTCGACCGCGTGCCCTACTTCCTCATCTACCTGCGGGACATCTCCGACTACGCCGTCGTGGACGCCTACATGCAGCGGCGCTTCCCGACCGTCCCGCGCGTGCTGCTCGAGGCGCGCGTCTGCCGCCCCACCTGGCTCATCGAGATGGAGTGCGAGACGGACAGCTAGCCAATCCTACAATCTAAGATATTCTTTCCGGATTTCGGGCGCCAGGAGCGCGCCCGGAATGATGGATTTGATGGCCTGGATCACGACGTTCAGCAGGGACTCGTGGATGTAGTCCTTGCGGATGGCCAGGCAGATCGTGCGCTTCAGTTCGGGGTTCACGATGGGGCGCAGGTTCTTCTGCATGCTGAAGAGGATCAGGTTGATGTGTGTCTCGGGAATCAACGTGAGGCCGCCGCTGTCGTTGACGATCTGGATCAGGGTGCCCACACGGCCGCCCTCGAAGTAATGTTCGTAGTTGTTCGCCTCCGACTCCGGCAGGGACGCGGTGTCCAGGAGCCGGACGCCGTCCTTCATGATCCACACGGGACGGCCGGTCAGGCTGCGGGCCTGGACGGTCTCGCTCGCGTACGTGGGATCCTTTTCGGACACGTACGCGAAATAGCGTTCCGTCCACAGCGGGATCTCCAGCAGTTCCGGATCGCCGGTCGGCGAGGACAGGATGCCCATGTCGACCTCCGCCCGGTGCAGGCGGCCCAGCACGGTTTCGCTCAGCATCTCCTGCGTCTGCAGGGAGATGGCCGGATGATGGATGCCGAAGTATTTGAAAAAGCCCGGGACGAGGACGGGCGCAACGGTCGAGATGAGGGCGATCTTCAGCGGACCGGAAAGGATTTCCTTTTCGGAACGGGTCATTTCCGTGATCTGCCCGGCGTTGTAGAGCACGACCTTCGCCTTGTCGATGACCTTGCGCCCCACCTCCGTGGGCGTGACAGGGTGGGCGTCGCGGTCGAAGAGAATCACGTCCAGTTCCTCCTCCAACTTCTTGACCATCAGGCTGAGCGTGGACTGGGTGAGCTCGCAGGCCTCGGCCGCTTTCCCGAAGTTCCGGTACTGGTCGATGGCCACGATATAGCGGAGTTGTTGCAGTGTCATCGGATTTTCCAATTGATTTTATCAATGCAAAGATAAAAATAATTGTATTGATAAATGGCAAAGCGCGCCATATTTTTGCGCAGTTTTTTGTCGAAATGGACACAAAGATTATTGTCTGGTACGTCGGGGTCGCGTTGCTGTTGATCAGTGCGCTGATGGCTGTTTCCGGGATTATCGCCTTCTACACGCCCGGAGACGCCAGCCGGACCCCGTTGCTCTTTTCCGCCTTTGCCACCGGCATCGTCGGTTTCTTCCCGATCATTTTCATCCGGAACGGCGCCCATAAGCTCAATTTCCGGGAGGCCAACTGCATCGTCGTGGCATCCTGGGTGTTCGGCTGCCTGGCCGGCATGCTGCCGTACGTCATCTACGGGGAGAAGTTCACCTTCGTGAACGCGCTCTTCGAGAGCGTCTCCGGTTTCACGACCACCGGCGCCTCCATCCTGACGGACATCGAAGGGCTCCCGCGCGGGCTCCAGTTCTGGCGCATCGCGACCGCCTGGGTGGGCGGCATCGGAATCGTCACCCTGTTCTCGCGCCTGATGTTCGGCCGCCCGGAGCAGTCCACCCTGTCCGGCTCGGCCATCTCGGCCGTGGCCCGGGAAAGCCTGTCCGGCGCGCGGAGCGAGTTCTTCGCGAACCGCATCCTGGTCACCTACATCGTCCTCACGCTCGCGACCTTCGCCGCGCTGAAGCTCACGGGGCTCGGCTGGTTCGACGCCGTGACCACGGCCATGTCGGCCTGCAGCACCTGCGGCTTCTGCAACGGCAACGCCAGCATCGCCACTTTCGGCAACCCGGCCGCCGAAGTGGTCCTGACCGTCGCCATGCTGGCGTCGGGCATCAACTTCGGCATCATCTTCCTGTCCTTCGTGCCGGGCAGCCGCCGGAACGTGTTCAAGTCGGAAATCGTCCGCATCTTCCTGACACTGGTCGCCCTCGGCACCGCCCTGATCACCTTCGATCTCCTGACCCGCGGCGGGTACCGCTCCTTCGGAACCGCGCTGCGGGACGCCGCTTTCCAGGTGGCGTCCATCTCCACGACGACGGGCTTCGCCACGCGGGACACCACCCTGTGGCCGTCCCTGTCGATGGGCATCCTCGTCGTTTGCTCGATCTTCTGCGGCTGCAGCGGCTCTACCTCCGGCGGCATCAAGATGGACCGCCTGATCCTGGCCATGAAGGGCGTCGGCAGGAAGATGCGCAACTTCATGAGTCCCAACGCCGTCTACACCATCCGCCTGGACGGATTCGCCCGCAGCGACCGGCAGGTCAACGACGCGTTCGGCTTCATGTTCTGCTACTTCGTCATCCTGATTGTCGGCGGCATCCTCAACATGGCCGGCGGCCTGGACTTCACGACGGCCATCACGGCCTCCATCGCCTGCATCGGCAATGTGGGGCCGGGTTTCGGCGAAGTCGGCTCCATGGCGAACTACGGTGATTTCCCGGTACTGCTGAAGGTCTCCGGCATGCTGGAGATGATCATCGGGCGTCTGGAGATCTTCCCGATCCTGTACCTGCTGCAGGACTTCCGGTAAAGAGGACCAGCAGGCCGACGGCAAGCAGTGACAGCAGGTTCTTTCTCATAAGCCTATTCTTTTACGCAGCGGACAGGGCAGGCGATATTGCGGGTCTGGCCGATGAGGAACCGGGTGCTGCTGGCATCATCCAGAGCGGTGGAGTAATACTCCGCGGCCGTCCTGGTCCAATAGGTCCTGCCGTAGGGATAGAAAGCGTTGTCATGACGATACCCCAGTTCCTGAAAATTATTTATCAAGTAGTTATAATCGAGATTTACGTGCGTGAAGTCCGCTTCCGACGGCACCCGGTAGCCTTCCGGGCAGGGGTCCCAGACGGTTTTGGCGCCACCGTCACCCCACAGGCTGTCGTCCCGGCAGGCACTGGTGGAGCAGAACCAGTCCGGAACGGAACCTGCTCCTTTTATATACTCCTGCGGATGGGCGATCGAATAGACCAATCCGTCTTCGCCACGGTTCGCCACGGACGCGCCATCGCTCTTCAGGGGATCCTTCCGCCCCCACTGGAAATAGAGATTGCCGCCCAGGGGAGGCAGAATCTTCTTGCCTGTGGGAAGCTCCAGTTCCTCCGGAGCCGACTCCGTCACCCAGATCAGGAAGGACCACAGGATGGTGCTCCCCTTCTTGATGGCGACCAGGGCACTGCCCGGCGTGCCGGACGCCTTGACGGTCAGCTTCCCGCCGGCGACGGTGGCGGAAGTGATGGAGCTGCCGCCCCACAGCACCTCGGCGCCATTGGCCTCATCGGCCAAAACGGGCAGACCGCTCCGCTGCCAGGAACCGAAAATCAATCGGGGGTGGATATCAAAAGATAATGTCTGCGCGGGTCTTATGCAGAAACTGTTCTGGGGGCCGTAATACGGTTGAGACCCCGGAGAAGACCAGGTCATCCGCTCATTCAGGTTCCCCGTGATGTTCTTGAAAACACCGGGACGGCAGTTTATGCTGGTGTCGAACCGCAGTTCTCCCACCTGCCCGCCGGCCTCAGCCGTAAGGGTGAAGCCATCGGAGAAGACGGTGGGAAGGATGACAATGTAATAGTACTTCCCCACCTCAAAATGCCCGCCGGGCGCAGTCAGGGTCACGATTTCCTCCGTCCCCTCCTCCGCTATCGGAGTATTGGACGAGTTCAGTCCAGAACTGAAGCCGAGGCCAAAACTGAAAAGGAAATCGCCGGCGATCTTTTCTCCTTTGTTGCCCCGGATGCTTACGGCCGAAATATCATTCCGGCTCACCTGGAAACGAAGGCCGCCGCAGACATGCTTGCAGGTGACGGAATTCGTGGAAGACCTTCCGGCCAGGACCAGCGTCCCGTTCGCGAAACCGCCCGCCCGCCCGGTCTGGGCAGCGGGAAGCGAGGTCCTGACCTTTCCGCTGGAATGGGATGCCTGGCTGTTGTATGGCGACAGCATGATGAATGTTCCCAGATCGGCCGGGCCCGGGCCCGTGAACGTGGTCGAGGGCGCGGCGGTCGAATTGGTCCCGATATACTCGTAGGATTTCTTCCCCACGAAGACACTTACGTGTTCCGCCGGGCTCCATAGGATCTGACTGTCGTCGGCCGGGTTCAATACGGTCTTCACAGACGCATCCTCCCCGGCATAGGCAAGAATCTCATGCCGGACAGCTTCCGTCTCCTCCTTGGCGCAGGACAGGAGTGCCAGCGCCAGGACAAGTATCCAGTATGTGCTACAGGTTCTCATAATCCAGCCGGTCGATATCACCGGAACCCGTGAGAACACTTCCCTCCACGGCCAGCTCAATGACCGTGCATTCGGGAGAGACGTATGGTTCGCGCAAGCTTTCTTCCATCATTTCACGGCATTCACGATGTCGCCGATGTGGTCGATCTGGGTCTGCATATCCACCCAGACCGTAACGGTATTTGCGGGACAGGTCAATTTCTTCTTGTTCTCCAGAATCTTCTGGTAGACCGCCGGCAGATCCTTGTAGGCGCTGAGGATTAAGCCATCTTCCAGGGAATCCGGGAACTCTTTCCGGCAAGACACTGCCGCTATCAGTCCCAGGGCAAGCAGGCTAAAAAAGACTAATCTTTTCATGGTTATCAGAAAGATAGTGGTTTAATTGCAAAGATAGTGATTTTCTCCGATTACGTGCTTTCCCAACGGAAAAATGAGTATCTTTGGGTATCCAAGATCAATCATCAAAAATGAAAGCAATCCAAACTGAGAAGGCTCCGGCGGCCATCGGCCCCTACAGCCAGGCCATCGACAGCGGCGCGGGCATCGTTTTCGTGTCCGGACAACTCCCCATCAACCCGGCGACCGGCGCCTTCCCCGAAGGCGGCATCCGGGAGCAGACCGCCCAGAGTCTCGGCAACGCCAGGGCCATCCTGGAGGCGGCCGGCCTCGGCCTGCAGAACGTCGTCAAGACGACGGTCTTCCTGGCCGACATGGCGGACTTCGCCGCGATGAACGAGGTGTACGCCCAGTTCTTCGCCGCGCCCTTCCCGGCCCGCAGCGCCGTGGCGGTCAAGACGCTGCCCAAGGGCGCCCTGGTGGAGATAGAATGCATTGCTGCAAGAAATCAATAAACTGATCATACGATGAAAAAGTTAGTCTTCCTGGCCCTGGCTCTGACCCTGGCCGCATGCAACTGTTCCGAGAAACTCAGCCCCGTCCTGACCATCGAAGGCGGGCAGGTACAAGGCGTCGCCGCCGAACTCGACGGCGTGTTCGTCTATCGCGGCATCCCGTACGCCGCTCCGCCCATCGGCGATCTCCGCTGGAAGGAACCGCAGCCGGTCGTGCCCTGGGAGGGCGTGCTGAAGGCCGACGAATTCGGCCATCCGAGCTACCAGGCCGTCCACTATCCGGGCAACTATTTCACGGAGTGGGGCTATGGCGAGGAGAAGCAGTGCAGCGAGGACTGCCTGTACCTCAACGTCTGGACCAAGTATCCCGGCCAGGTGGACCGCAAGGCCCCCGTGGCCGTCTGGATCCACGGCGGCGGCTATCGCGAAGGCTGGGGCTCCGAGCCCGAGTTTGACGCGCAGGAGTGGGCCGCCAAGGACGTCGTCCTGGTGTCCATCAACTACCGCCTCGGCATCTTCGGCTTCATGGCGCATCCGGAGCTTTCCGCGGAAAGCCCCTACGGCGTGTCCGGCAACTACGGCATCCTCGACCAGATCGAGTCCCTGAAATGGGTCAAGAAGAATATCGCCCAGTTCGGCGGCGATCCCGACAACGTGATGATCTTCGGCCAGAGCGCCGGCGGCGGCAGCGTGCGTACGCTCTGCGCCTCCCCCCTGGCCCAGCCGTACTTCCACAAGGCGGTCATCATGAGCGCCAACGGCCTCAACGTCGTGAAGGATCAGCAGTTCACGCTGGCCGGTGGCCCGGCTGTCCCGCCGTCCATGATCAAGATGATGTTCGGCGGCCAGACCCTCCAGGAGGCGGAAGCCGAAGGCAAGGCCGTCATGGACTGGGCCGGTCTGACCGACCTGAAGAAGATGCGCGCCG
>Ga0310696_10006910_pt1 | contig 13395 bp, 7 predicted proteins | sample AusTroGonzalo_MG_4_FD_203885 | JGI IMG/M metagenome (GOLD analysis project Ga0310696, IMG submission 203885) | Bovine rumen microbial communities from tropical cattle in Woodstock, Queensland, Australia - Gonzalo_02 (v2) (version 2) | ecosystem: Host-associated > Mammals > Digestive system >... | reverse complement strand
CTTCAGCGGCAAGTACTTCAAGCTCGGTGCTGACATCACCTATCCCCACACCACCGACTGGAACGACGCCAACAGCGAGGAGAACAACTACGAGGCCATCGGTGGGTATTACGACGGAAAGAATCGTCACTTCATGGGACACTTCGATGGCAACAACAAGACTGTCAGCGGCATCCGCATTTATAAAGGTGGAAACACTACAGCTGATATGTATCAAGGTCTCTTCGGCGTAATATGGAACGGCAGCATCCACGACCTCACCCTCGCCGATACTCGCATCGCTGGATACAGTCGTATCGGCGGCATCGCGGGTTACACATATAATAACATCATTACCCACTGTCACGTCACAGCCGATGTGACCATTCATGCTGTCACTAATGATTACTATTTCGGCGGCATCGCAGGTCGCAATGATGGCAAAATTACCCATTGCACCAGTTCCGCTACACTAACCGCAAACGATAACGAATGCAAAGACCTCGGTGCCATCGTAGGCTTTAACTATTATGGAACTCTTGAGGACAACCTCGCCATCGGCGCAACTATCCCTGAGAATAATGGACACTCCTATGGAACCATCTGTGGTTTGCATAATAATGGCTCCTTCGCCCGCAACTACTATTACAACTGCACCGTGGCCGGAGTGGAGAACGCCACTGGCGTGGGCTGCGGCTACATCAGCGACGGCAACGGTGGCTATGCCCCTTCCGACATCACCACCAATGACGGCGCGGTGCCGGGCAATGCACGCACTGTGGCAGGTTATGGCACAAGCGAAGAGGTAGGTTGGACGTTCATCGCCTCGCCGCTCACTGAAAACACCGACCCAGATTCAGAAGCAGTGGTTGACATTATCAGTGCATCAGAATACGACCTCTACCGCCTGAATCCGAGCAGTGAGATGTGGGAGAACTGGAAGGAAGGCACGAACAATGTCGCCCCAGGCTTCAGTCTCGAAAACGGCAGAGGCTACCTCTATGCCACACAACAACAAGAGACCGTCAAGTTCGTTGGTGAGGCCAACGCATTCAACCTCAGCGACACGAAGGAAGTCACCCTCCCGCAAGGCTTCAACCTCGTGGGCAATCCCTTCCCGCGTGCGGCTTACATCAACAAGCCGTATTACACGCTGAACGCGGAAGGTTCCGCTGTTTTGACTGAGACATCCACTGGCTACATCTCGCCCTGCATGGGTGTTGTCGTGGAAGTAGAAAATGGCAACGACCCCGTCATCTTCCGCACCACTCCATTCCCGCAGCAGAACGCCAATAACAACGGCAACCTGAACATCGCACTTACTCAGGTCGTTGAGCCTGTCGAAACGCCGGCTCGCGATGGTAACGGCCCTTCGACCCTTCGACAGGCTCAGGGTCCCGCCCTGTTAGACAACGCCATCGTGAGCTTCAACGAAGGCTCGCAGTTAGGTAAATTCTATTTCGGCACACAGAACGCCAATATCTATCTCCCACAGGGCGGCAAGGACTACGCCATCGTTTCCGTGGGCAACATGGGCGAAGTGCCCGTCAACTTCCGCGCGAACGAGAACGGCACCTACACCCTGACCATCTCGGAAACTCTCAACTCTCAACTATCAACTCTCAACTATCTCCACCTGATTGATAATATGACCGGTGCGGATGTGGATTTGCTGCAAACGCCTGAATACACCTTCAACGCCAAGGTGACGGACTATGAATCGCGCTTCAAACTGGTGTTCGTTTGCGGGGACGCAAACGACGACAATGATGGCGACAATGAAACCTTCGCCTTCTACTTCAACGGCAGCTGGATCATCGCCAACGAAGGCGAGGCCACCCTGCAAGTCATCGACCTCAATGGCCGCATCCTGAGCAGCGAGACCGTCAACGGCAGCGTCAGCAAGAGCATCCATGCCGCGCCTGGGGTGTATATGATTAGGCTGATTAATGGAGAGAAGGTCAAGGTGCAGAAAGTGGTGATTGAATGATAAAGATTCCCCTGCGGGGAATGGAGTTGAGAACATTGGTTTAAAGCGGCGGTAGGAAACGTTACGAACAACTAACTTGTTGAAACCGCCGCTGGTAACAAAACTAAAAACTCCATTCCCGCGAAGCGGGAAACTGAACAAACAACAATTAAACAATAAACAATTAAACAACAAAATACAATGAAAAAACTGATAGTAACCATCGCAATCGTCCTCGGTTTGGGCATGACCACTTACGCGCAAGAAGCTTTCACCGGTGCCGACGGTGTCGCTGAAAGCGGCCTCTTCGGCATGGGCACAAGCTTCTTCAGCAATGGAGAACTCGGCTTGTTCTCTCCTGATTACTACGAATATGAAGAGGAATACGAGGCCTACAACAACTATCCGCAAAACTATGTGGAAAACGGCTTCTTCGGCTTGGGTGGGAATTCGCTCTTCACCAGGAATAATCCTATACTTACGTTGCCTTCTGGACATGGGGACACTGACGATACCTCCGCTCCCTTAGGCAGCGGCATCGCCGTGCTGATGGGCCTTGGTGCGGCTTACCTCGTGGGCAAGAAGCGCAAGGAGGAATAAAAACGAGAATGAATAATAAGCAAAAAGGTGGGGGAAACTCCACCTTTTTCAATTAATATTCCTATCTTTGTCGCCTGTTAATGAATCAACTATGAAAAAAGCACTGTTTTTCGCCCTCGCCATAGCGGCAGGCATCGCACTACAAGCCCAAGAATACCGCTTCAACAGCGAACCCAACGGATTCAGCATCAGCAACCGGAGCGACAACCAACTGACCTTCCGCCATCATATCGGTGCCGTCACCATCGAGGATGCCGACCGCGCCGAGGTGCAGGGACAGGTCATCACCCTTTCGGGCATCTATCTCTCCAACGAGGCCGGTGCCCCCGACCTACCAAGCCGCAGCACCTTTATCGCCATCCCCAACGGCGCAACACCCTCGCTGAAGATGGTCTCGTCCAAGACCAAGGTCATCCCAAATGTCGACCTCATCCCTGCGGCGGTGCCCCAATTGGACAACGACAACGCCCCTGCCGTCTACCAGAAAAACGCCGACATCTATGGACGCAATGCCTTCTATCCCGAGTCGCCGTTTCAGGTTTCGGAAGTTAGCAGCATCCGTGGCGTGCAGGTGGTCGAGGTGGGCGTGATGCCGTTCCAATACAACCCTGTGACCAAGGAATTGGTGGTTTATAGCGACATGGAATTGGAATTGGATTTTGAAGGCGGCGATGAAACGTACGGCGACCCGCGTTACCGTACGCCTGAATGGGACCAAATCCTTCAGGACGTTATCCTCAACCATGATGTCCTGCCCGAAATCGATTACGGCGAACGGCTGCGCAAACATTACGAAAATCGCGAGACCGGCTGCGAATACCTCATCATCACCCCCGACAACGAGGACTTCATCCAATTGGCCGACAGCATCAAGCAGTTCAGGGTTGAGCAAGGCATCCCCACCGAAATCTTTACGGTGAGCGAATGCGGCGGCAACACTTACACGGCCATCCGCAACTTCATCCGCAACGCCTACAACACTTGGGACATGCCCCCTGCGGCGGTACTCCTAATGGGCGACCACAACACCGACCCCACCCAAGGCATCGTCTCCTACACCATGAACAACCACCCAGGCGGCGACAGCTACAACCCCTATATCTCCGACCACGCCTATTCGGTGATGGGCGGCAACAACATGCCCCAAATCATCTTGGGCCGCATCACTGGTCGCGACTACGACGAGATGTACCACATGATCAAGAAAGACCTTGACTACGAGCGCAGGCCGCCCACTGACCCCTATTTCTACGACCATCCTGTCACGGCCATGGGCTTCCAGTTGGAGCGTTGGTTCCAGCTCTGCTCCGAAGTGGTGAACGGCTTCTGGGAATATGAACTCGGCAAACATCCTGTCCGCCAGAACGCCATCTACGAAGGCACGCCGGGCAGCCGTTGGTCGACCTACGAGCACACCAACGCCGTACTCGACTATTTCGGGCCCACAGGTTGCGGCTATGTCCCCCAGACCATGTCGCACCTCACCGACTGGAGCGCGACAGGCAACTCGGTGAACGAGGCCATCAACAAAGGTGCCTTCCTCATCCAGCACCGCGACCACGGCGCGGAGGAGCTTTGGGGCGAACCCAGCTATAGCATTGGCTTCATCAAAAAGCTGACTAACGAGAATCTCACCTACGTCATGTCGAACAACTGCCTCACCGGCAAATTCGACTACAGCGGAATGGGGAGTGACGGTTGCTTCGCTGAGGTGTTCCACCGCCACCAACACGGTGCCTTGGGCCTCATCGCCGCCACACAAGTCTCCTATTCCTTCGTCAACGACATCTACGTTTGGGGCGCGTACGACAATATGTGGCCCGACTTCATGCCCACCTACGGCACGCAACATGAAACGAATTTCTTGCGCCCTGCTTTCGGCAACGCTGCCGGAAAATTCTTCCTCAAACAATCCTCATGGACCGATAACGACTGGAAGACAATCACTTACTATCTGTTCCATCAGCATGGCGATGCCTACATGACCCTCTACAGCGAAGTGCCGCAGGAACTCATCGTGGAGATGTTGCCTGTGATTCCCGCCGGAAGCGAGCAATACCAGATTAAAGCCGACGAAGGTGCCATCATCTGCCTGACCGCCAACGGACAAATCATCGGCTTCGACATGGCCACTGGCGACACGCAAACCATCTCCGTCACGCCGCAAGAAGTCGGCACCGTCGTGAAACTCACCATCACCAAGCAGAACTATTACCGCTACGAGCACAACATCCAAACGATACCCACCGAAGGCCCCTACCTGATTTTCAACGCCATAGAAATCAACGACACGGAAGGCAACGGCAACCATGCCCCCGACTACAACGAGACTTGCAACTTCGGCCTCGCGTTGCACAATGCGGGCTTCTCCCCTATGGACAGCTTCAATGTCACCCTTTCCTGCAACCACCCTGCCGTGGAAATCACGGAAAACACCTTTAATTATAACGGCATGAACGCCGACGAAATCCAGATGCAAAACGATGCCTTCACCGTGCGTTTCGGCGACGCGCTGAACGACTATGAAAAGGTGAAGTTCCATCTGAAAATGGAAAATGCGGGCTACACGTTTATCGACAGCGTGACCCTTACCGTGAAAGCGCCCAAACTGAAATACGGCCAGCTTAGTATCACCGACTTGGACGGCAACGCGATGGACCGCCTGATGCAAGGCACTCCCTCCTACCTGACTTTCGACATTGAGAACCAAGGCGAAAGCAAGTCGTTGGAAATCAGTAACCGACTGCGTCTTTTGGCACCTTTCCTCAATGTCGCCGAAACTGAGGTTACCATTCCTTCCGTTGATGCAGGAGCCACAGGGCAAGTCACTTTCCGTGCAGACGTGGATGAAAACGCCTTCGACGGCGTCATCAACTACAGCCTGCAAGCCGAAAGCGGATTCCACACCGACTGTTTGGAGAGCCAAATCTTTTTGGGCTACACTTCGGAGGATTTTGAAGGCGAGACCCTCAACGAAGACATGCAATGGAACCTGGGTTCGGGCCACAAGAAGTGGTTCATCGCCGAAGATGCCACCGCTTCTGGAGGCCATTGCATGAGGTCGCCAACCATCAGCGACAAGATTATCGCCAACCTCTTTATCGGCATTGACACCGACATCGACGGCACATTTTCATTCCTTCACAAGACCTCTACCGAGGAGGGCGACGTGCTTAGCCTTACCCTGAACGGTCAGGAGGTGGGCACTTGGAGCGGCATCGGAGACTGGGAACGCGCTGAATTTGAGCTGCCTGCCGGAAGCAATGTGGTGCGTTTTACCTTCAAGAAAGACAACGAAGGCAGTGCCGGTGAGGATGCCGTCATGATTGACGACCTCCGCTTCCCGCCCTTTGCCAAGATGGTGCTTTATGCCGGCGATGACACGGAGACTTGTCCCAACGCCACATTCACGCCCGAAGGTTACATCTACAACCAAAAGGAATTTGAATGGACCACCAACGGCGACGGCACTTTCGACGATGCCACTTTGGAGCATCCCACCTATACCTTTGGCGAAGCCGACAAGGCCGAAGGAAAAGTGGAACTCACCCTCACAGGCATCTGCGCCTATAACCAAAGCCAGCAAAGCAGCATGGTGACGGTCAGCCTGTTGCCTTACTTCGACCCGAATTACGCCCCCGAAACGCCTGCGGGAATGGCCGAAGTCGACCTGCGTTTAGTCAGCCAAAGCGAGTACACGGCTGAAGAAATTGAAGATGTCATCTACACTTGGAGCCTCGAACCCGCCACGGCAGGCACCATCACAGGAGAAAGCCACATTGTCCTTGTGGAATGGGACAGCGACTATCGCGGCGAGGCCAAAGTCATGTATACCTACGAAAATGCTTGCGGTGCCACTTCCGTTTCGGAGCCTCTCACGGTCAACCTATTCAATTCTACTGGAATCCATGAGCAACAAAATTCTGCCGTTGAGGTTTATCCTAATCCTGCAAACGGTGTCCTCTATGTGAAGACTAATCTTGAAGGTGAAGCTACTTTGCGTGTCGTTGACTTGTTAGGAAGAGTGGTGTATGAATGCAGAATGCAGAATGATGAATGCAGAATGGAGACTTCCAAGTTGGGGGGTGAAGGCATTTACACGTTGCAAGTCATCCAGAACGACATCGTGACGAGTGTCAAAGTCGTCGTGATGCCCTGATTGGATAAAATTTCCACACCCTCGAAAAAAAATGTGTCAAAACGCTTGACACATTTTTTTATTTTTGTACTTTTGTCGCATGAAACAAACTTTTTGAGTTATGAAACGCCTATTTTTACTCTCAACCATCATCTTAGCCTTCGGCATCATGAACGCTCAGGAGACCTTCAGCTTCCGCACCAGTCATCCGCAAGGCTTCAGCATCGAAAGCAGCACCGCAACGGGACTTTCCTTGCATTATTCCCTCTCAGAAATCGGCATCTCCGACATCGACAATGGAGAAGCCAAAGGTCAGGAGATTATCCTGAAAGGCAGCTTCGGCTCCTTTGCCGAAGGCTTGCCCAACCTTCCTTTCGAGAACCGCTACATCGCCGTGCCCAAGGGTGCTACGGTCAGCATTGAAGTCAGCGAAAAGGGCAGCCAGACCTTGAACGGCATCGAGCTTTTGCCTGCCGCCGCCGTGCTGGGCAATGCCGCCGTCGGTATGCCGAGGTTACAGAAAGACATGAGCGTTTTCGGAAAAGACGCCAATTTCCCCAAGGAAAACGTGGTCATTGCCGAGACCACACAAATCCGTGGCCTTGATGTGGTCATGCTCAACGTGACACCTTTCCGTTACAACCCTGTCAGGAAGACCTTGGAAGTCATCTACGACATGGACATCAAAGTCCGCTTTGAAGGCGGCGGTCAGTTTGGCGAGGCGCGTTACCGCAACCCGGAATGGGACCACATCCTGCGCGATTTGGTCATCAATAGCGACATGCTGACCGAGGCGCATTATTACGATTTGCTCAACGATGCCATCAGAAACAAGGAAGAAGGCTGCGAATACCTCATCATCTCCCCCGACGATGAAGACATTTTGGCCTACGCCGACACCTTGAAGCAATTCCGCACCAAGCAAGGCATCTTGACCAAGGTGGTCTCCACGACGGAATGCGGCGGCAACGAGGCCAACACCATCAAAAACTACATCAAAAACGCCTACGACCATTGGGCCATACCTCCCGCGGCGGTGATGATTTTCAGCGGCATCGACACTTTAGAGGTAGGCAACAACTTTTATTGGGCTTCGTCAGGCATTCCAGGGTTCGGGCTTCTTTTCAAGAGTTACGACAATGGTTATGAGCTGATAGACTATTATTACAGTTCCGACAATCCCTACGCCGACATGAACGACGACAGCATCCCCGACCTGGCCCTCAGCCGCCTTCCTGCCACCAACTTGCAAGAATACCGCACGCAGGTGAACAAGCTCATCCAATACGAGACCAACCCGCCCACTCAACCCAGCTTTTACGACCAACCCATCATCACCTCCAGTTACGAAAACAACAAATGGTTTTTAATCACCTCACAAAGCGTCAACGGATTCTTCCGCAACAAGCTCGGACGACACCCCAAGAATTTTTACATGGTATACGCTCAATCCGAACCCATACCCCCCGACACGGCTTGGTCAACAGGCTACAATACCGATGTAGTGGTCGACTATTTCGGGCCTAACGGACAGAACTACATTGCTCAAAGTCCAGACACACTCAGTGATTGGCGCGACCCAATGGATTACTCTTATCTCTTAGAAGCGCTCAACCAAAACTCGTTTCTGACCTTGTATCGCGACCATTCCTCCTACGACTTGTGGTGCAGTCCGTGGATGGAATCATACGAAGTCCAGAACTTGACGAACACGGAGCCCACTTTCGTCCTTTCCATCGGCTGCGACGCCGCATTATATTCTAATGTTGAATTCTTTGAGTTTTACGACGGCTATTGGTCTATGGGAATTGACCCCATGGTTTACGAGTTCTGCAAAGCCGATGTGGGTGCTCTTGGCGGCATTGGGGCGACCACGGTCACCCATTCGCATTTCAACGACATCCTCACTTGGGGCTTTATCGACAACTTTTGGCCCGACTTTTTGCCTGACATGGGCACAATGACACAGCCTGAGTTTACACGACCTGCCTACGCCCTCGTCGCTGGCAAACTGTTCCTCAACCAACATGCTTTCATGCCCAACTGGTGGCCACAAAAAGTCACCACCACGCAGAACGTGTTCCATTATTTGGGCGAGAGCTACCTTAACCTTTGTACGGAAGTGCCGCAGCAGATGGTCGTTGATGCCATCCTATACACTAACAACCAATCGCAATACACTATGACGGCGGAAGAAGGGGCTACCATCTGCCTGACGCACGGCGACGAAATCCTTGCAGTGGCCCAAGCTACCGGACATCCCCAAGATTTTGCCTTGCCTCTTCTGCCCATTGGCGAACGGTTCATTGTCACCGTGACCAAACAAAACCGTGTCCGTTTCGAGCAGCAAGTCACGGTCATTTCGCCCAACCTGCCTTTCGTTTCCATGGATGCCGCTTCGTTCAACGACCAAGACAACAACGGCCAACTCGATTACGGCGAATACGTCACCTTAGATGTCACGCTGCGCAACCATAGCGAGGTCAATTCCGAAGGCGGAGAAATCACGCTTCTTTGCGAATCGCCTTACATCGAAATCCTGCAAGGCACGGCACACTATTCCCCGATAAACGGTAATACCTCAGTTACCCTAAATGACGCGTTCGAAATCAAGATAGCCGACGATGTACCCGACCAAACCGTCATCCGTCTCAAGGTGCGCTTCCACGAAAACGAGAACATCCACGAAGACGACATCAAAGTCACAGGTAACGCTCCTGTCATCTCCATCGAGCCGGAGTTTTGGCCAATGACTGCTGAGGGCGAGCCTTCGACCCACATCAGCACGGAAGGTCCTTCAAGCATCACCTTTGCGTTGAAAAACACAGGGCATTCGCGCATCGAGCTGTCACAGGCCAACCTGTATGTAAGAGCACCTTTTGTCGAGGTCGAAAACGCGCCCCGACAAGAGAACCTGATGCCTGACGAGGCTTGGACCGTCACTTTTGAGCTCAACACCTTGCCCAACGACGTCACAGGTGCCTGGCTGCAATCTCGGCTTGATGTGCAATATGGCGGGAAGCACGCCTATTATGACACCATCATACAATATGGAGGTATCTTTGAAAACTTCGAGACCGACACGCTGAACCCATTCTTCCTGTGGACCAACACCGGAGCCCATCGGTGGGAATATTGCACCGAGGATGCCTTTGAGGGAGAACGATGCTTTGTTTCAAACTCTGACACTGTTACAAATTCCTCGCTCAAAGTCAGGCTGAGGTTGCAGCTCATTGAACATGACGGCAAACTCTCTTTCTACTACAAAACCGACCCCAACGAGTCCTTGACTTTTTATTTGAGGTCCATCAACGAAAGCGTCCTGTTTTCAAGTCCCGAATGGCATTATGGCGAGGTGAGGTTCACGAAGAGAGATTCCCAATTCAACTGGATGTTTGATATGGAAAACCCTGAAAGTCAACAGGTCAAAATCGACAACCTTTGCTTCCCGCCCAAGCATACCCCCATTGCCTATGCCGGTGATGACATGATGTTGTGCGATGCAGCCTCGGTGACACTCGGCGATGCCTACGCATACGACCATCAGTCGGCATTTTGGACCACTGACGGTGACGGACAGTTTGAGGACGAAACCCTCGTCAACGCCGTCTATATCCCTGGAGAACAAGACCTTGTCGACGGCAATGTCACCTTAACCCTTCATGCCCTGAACCCAACCGACACCATCAGCAGCACGATGCGCCTCACGTTGCTCAACGACTTCAGCCTGACAGGTCACATCGAAGGCGACAGCATCGTGAACAAATACGAAAACAGGATTAGCCATTACTCCATTGAAAATCAGGAAGGTGCTCGCTACCTCTGGCAAATCGAACCCACTGAGGCCGGTTACATTTACGGCCAAGGCAACGCCATCGACATCGTATGGAACCTGCACGAAGGCGATGCTGAAGTCACCCTTTCTGTGACAGCGGACAACGGCTGCGACGTGGAGCCTATCACCAAGACCATCAGTCTCATCGGATACAACGTACCTGAATGGCCGTCCGTCAGCTTCGACCTCTTCCCCAACCCGACCGAAGGGAAAGTCAACCTCGTCGTTGGCGAAACGCTGCAAGGCAAGGCTGTGGTTGAAGTCTACAACTTGTTGGGCGAGCGCATGATGACCAAAAACGTCCATCATTTGCAGAAAGGCGAGACATTGGGCCTTGACTTAAGCAGTTTTGTATCAGGCTTGTATATCATCAAGTTGAGCACTGAAAATGGGAGTTGTTCCAAGAAAGTAAGTGTAAGATGATAATTATTGGAAAGGTTTTCCTATTTTTGCGCAAATAATTTTGAAACGGCCCTTCGACAGGCTCAGGGACCTAAGGTCGTTGAGCCTGTCGAAACGCCGACCAACAACAATTAAACAATCAACAATTAAACAATACATCATGGTAAGCTACAAAGAATTAGGGCTCGTGAACACCCGTAAAATGTTCGCCAAGGCGGTTGACGGCGGCTATGCCATCCCAGCCTTCAACTTCAACAATATGGAACAGATGCAGGCCATCATCATGGCGGCGGTCGAGACCAAGTCGCCCGTCATCCTGCAAGTGTCGAAAGGCGCGCGCAACTACGCCAACCAGACGCTGCTGCGCTACATGGCCCAAGGTGCAGTGGAATACGCCAAGGAACTCGGCTGCGCTCATCCTGAAATCGTCCTCCACTTAGACCACGGCGATTCATTTGAACTCTGCAAGTCGTGCATCGACATGGGCTTCTCGTCCGTGATGATTGACGGCTCCGCCTTGCCCTACGACGAGAACGTAGCCCTCACCCGCAAGGTGGTCGACTACGCGCATCAGTATGATGTGACTGTGGAAGGCGAACTCGGCGTGTTGGCTGGCGTGGAAGACGAAGTGGCCGCCGAAGAAAGCCACTACACCAAACCCGAGGAAGTCATCGACTTCGTCACCAAAACCGGTGTGGACAGCTTAGCCATCAGCATCGGCACCTCGCATGGCGCGTACAAGTTCACTCCCGAGCAGTGCACCGTTGACCCCGCCACGGGTCGCCTCGTGCCGCCTCCGTTGGCTTTCGACGTGCTTGAAGCCATTGAGAAGAAGTTGCCCGGCTTCCCCATCGTGCTGCACGGTTCATCGTCGGTGCCGCAAGACGAAGTTGACACCATTAATAAATATGGTGGCTCGCTGAAGGCCGCCGTTGGCATCCCCGAGGAGCAACTGCGCAAGGCCGCCAAGAGCGCCGTCTGCAAGATCAACATCGACTCGGACAGCCGTCTCGCCATGACCGCAGCCATCCGCAAGGCCTTCGCCGAGAAGCCCGCCGAGTTCGACCCGCGCAAGTACCTCGGTCCCGCCCGCGACAACATGAAGAAACTCTATGAACACAAGATTATCAATGTGTTGGGTTCGAATGACAAGTTGGAAAATGCCTAATGTATGCGTAAACTGAAAGAAATTGAGATTTTCAGCCAAGAGGATGGCTCCATCGCAAAGTTCTTTATTTATTTAGGGACATTTGCAGCTCTTATACTTGGAGACGGAATCATAACTTCTCTCATCGCCGACGACCCTATTCATTGGGTCGATGGCCTTTTGGTGGTTTCCATCCTAATTGCTGTGGTCACTGCGGTATACTTCTTGACCAGGTTCCTTGCCTACCGTACTAAGGTTTTCCCAAAGACCGAGAATCGTGAAGGCATTCATGGCGTAAGTTTCGTCTTTCTATTGATTGTTTCCTTCATTATTACCATGATTATCATATAAGACGAAGGAAGAATTTTCAAGCCAAAAACGGAAAAATGCGTCAAATTGTTTGGCGCATTTTTTCATTGCCTTTTGGCGAAAAAGTTGTATCTTTGCCTCGCAAACATAAAAACAGACAAACCATGAGCGAAGCAACATTGACCAACCTGCTTGAATATTTATACGAAACACTTACACCGAGCGACAAACGCTGGGTGGGAGAGCGTCTTATCAAATATGCCGACTACGAGGAAGAACCCGTAAAGCCTTACACGATGGAGGAAATCAACGCCATGCTTGATGAGGCTGAACGTGATTTTGCAGCTGGATTGGGTATCCCTGACGAAAAAGTGTGGCGCAAATATGATGAGGAGCTTAAAATGGAAGAAACTTTACAGTTGGAAACGGCATGAGAGTAATTTGGCATCCACAAGCTGAAGACGCATTGGACCAGGTTGCCAACTATGTTCGTGAGCAATTTGGTGCCAAGCGAAGGAACTTCTTTTTGCAAGAAGTCAGGCAAACCACCAAAATACTGCAACACAGTCCATACATCGGCTCCATAGACCCACTCTTCGACGACCGTCCCGTCACATACAGAAGCATCATTATCAACGGTTTAAGTAAGATGGTCTATTATATCGATGATAACATCATCCATATCGCTGCCTTCTGGGATACCCGCCGCGAGCCGAAAAAGCAGTCTGAACAAGTGAAATGACAACAAACTATTTTTGCGATACTTTTGTCGAAGTATAGTAGGCACTGCTTGTCGAACTGAACAACAATTAAACGATTCAACAATTCAACAATCAACAATAAATGAACCTCAATCCCTTAACAGCAATATCGCCCATCGATGGGCGCTACCGTTCCAAGACCGCCGAGCTGGACGACTTTTTCAGTGAATTTGCCCTCATCCGCTACCGCGTGATGGTCGAGGTGGAATATTACATCGCCTTGTGCGAACTGCCCCTGCCCCAACTCGAAGCCTT
>Ga0310696_10006909_pt1 | contig 13396 bp, 8 predicted proteins | sample AusTroGonzalo_MG_4_FD_203885 | JGI IMG/M metagenome (GOLD analysis project Ga0310696, IMG submission 203885) | Bovine rumen microbial communities from tropical cattle in Woodstock, Queensland, Australia - Gonzalo_02 (v2) (version 2) | ecosystem: Host-associated > Mammals > Digestive system >... | reverse complement strand
GACGTGATCGAAGAACGCCTGATCCCAGCAAGTCCCGTACTCCCCGCCCTCGGCGCCGACGGTTTTCTTGCCGATGGTGTAGAGATAGAGCCCGTCGCTGACGTCGAGATAGGCCTGCATCTCGTCGACGAATTTTTTCGTTTCCGCCGGATCGGGGTTGCCCTTGGAACCGTCGTAGTGACGATAATAGTACTGACCGGGGATCTTCATGTCGGCGATGAAGAGGAAGCCGTCGCCCTTGGCCTTGCGGGCCCCGTCGAGGATGGTCTTCAGCCGCTCCGGTGTGAGGACCCGGCTGGCGGATTCGTAGGAGTTGATCACGACTTTGCCGTTGATCCGGAAGACCTTGTTCGACTTCATCGCACGCTCGAGGATGGCGTGGAACGTCTTGAAAGTGGCCGCGCTGGAGTAGGCGATCCCGGGCAGATAGACCCCGGGCATGACCTTGAATCCCTGCACGTCGGTTTTCTCGGCCAGATCCATCAGGCGGCCCATGTTCCGGATGCCCCCCAGCGGGGAGAGCCCGGCGATGTTGTAGGACTTGGCCAGCTCGATGTTTTTCCGCATGCTGGGATCGGTGACGTAGTCGAAATCGTTGCCCTCGTAGCGGTGGGCCGGGTTGACGTACAGGGGCCGGTCCTTCCAGTAATGGAGGAAATTCTGGAACGTCCCGTACTGCATCTGCCACTGGGAGAAGACCAGAATGTCCTTCGTCGCCTTGCCGGGACGCCGGGCGATCTCCAGCGCGGGCGCCGTCACCGCCGCGAACAGGGCTGCGGCCAGCAGAAAGTGTTTCATCGTCATTGTTCCTCCTTCATAAAGCGGATCGGGGTCTCCGCCGCGTCACCGTTGCACTTTTGCGTCGAAATGTTTTTGACGCATCGACTGTGATTTTTCCCCGGAAAAGTCACGAAAAACCATGTTTCGGGGCATAAATTCCCCTGCCGATCGCAATCGGCTTTATTTTGTCGGCATTCCCATCCGGTAAAGGTTACCGGTCTCCGCGGCGTCATTTGTACGCAGGTTCCCCGTCCGGCTTGTTGTAGAACCAGGACGGGGCGAAACGCATGTCGATGGGGGGATACTTCGCATCGGCCGTCGATATGAACGCCTCCTTGCCGCCGATGAACTCCGTGTGGCCGTCAAGACAGACGAACCCCATGCGGCTGTTGTGGCGGAAAGACAGGTATTCAACCTCGGCCGTGCCGTTCTCGGGGCATTTCCGCAGATTTCCCGCGGATCCCGACGTCCACAGTTCGGAATCGTAGAATCCCGCCAGGCGCGACGGACGGCGGATCGCCGTGATCTTGTAGTATTTTCCCGGCTTCGCCGCTTCGCCCGCTCCCATGACGATGCTGTTCTGCGCATAGCTCCACGCCTTGGGCTTGCGGGAGGAAAGCAGAGAAGCGTCCGCGGAGCGCCAGCGGTAGGACCGGGAGGGGCAGCCGTTGAAGGACTCTCCGGCATTCCACTTTTCCTGAGTGACTCCCGGCGCCAGCCGCCCCTGAAGCCACGAATTGAAGTTGTGCCAGTACTGGTTGCCCGTGCCGTCTTTGTTCAGGCAGTACTGCGGCAGCAGGAAATCGTAGTATTCCATGGAGTACTGATGGATCCCCCCGCCGAGCTGTTTCAGATTGGCCGTGCACGACGCCGCGCGGCCCGACTCCCGGGCCTGCTGGAGCGCGGGCATGAGCATGGCGGCCAAAATGGCGATGATGGCGATCACGACCAGAAGCTCGATCAGCGTAAAATTTTGCGTCGCATGAGGTTGGACCGTATCCCGATATCTCATGATCCTCTCCCTTCCCATTGATTTCCCGCAGTGTTTCGTTCTTCGCCCCCCGGCGCCGCCGGGAAACAATCCAAGTTTACGGCATATTATACCCGTCCCCGGGTAAAAAAGGAATAGTCAAAAAAAGTTTTTATTTGATAAAACCGATTATCCGGGAGGATCACCCTGCGGGCTGGCGGACCCGTCTGCGGAAGGCGGTGGGCGCGAGGCCGGAGTCTTTCTTGAAAGAACGGCTGAAGGCGCAGACGTCGCCGTACCCGCATTTGCGGGCGATGGTCTGGATCGGCAGATCGGTGTGCCCGACCAGTTCGTAGGCCCGGTAAAAGCGCAGATGATGGAGGAACTTCCCGAGGGAGATCCCCTGCAGCTGCTCCCTGAATTTCAGTCGCAGGTGGGACTCCGAAATGGACATCAGCCCGGCCAGATCCTTGATGCTCAGGGAACTGTCCGGGTTGTCCCTGACCAGACGCATGATCTCGTCGATGAAGGGACTGCTGAAGGGGATCGCCTCGGAGGCCCGGGGGGCCTGCCGCAGTTTCCGGCTCAGGAAGAGCCGCAGGGCGCAGACGGCGTCCTCCGGTTCGTATCCCGGCTTCTTCTGATAGGCGCAGACGATGGTTTTGAGGAGGGGGATATCCTCCCCGCCGATCCTGAAAGGCTGGTTCATCAGCGGCAGCAGGGAGTCCCGGCCGTTGCCCCGGTCGCTGAAGGTGATCGTGAGGTAGAAACGGGAGGAGCGGGGCGCGGCGAGATCGACGTAATGGACCTGAAAGGGGAAAATCACGATCCCGCACTGGGTCGGGAGCTGGAATTTCAGCTCGTCCAGCCCGAGGAACGCCGTGTCCGCCAGATTGCACTTGATCTGGTAGCGCTGGTGGTACCATTTATGCCCTTTGTCGGCCTCCTTCACCGGGAGTTCCGCGGAGAAAAAGGCGATGATGTTCACGGGCTCGATCCGGCAGGGATCCTCCAGCCCGCCCGAGTGAAAACTGACGGGCCGCGTGTCGAGATCGATCCGGCTCTCCTCAAGTTCCTGCAGCAGCGTCTTGCGGGGCATGTTTTTCTCCCGTTCCCGTGATGTTCCATTTGACTGCCAAAAAATATAACCGCCCATCCCTCGAAATACAAATCCCTTTTCCGGGGAAGGGCGGTCTCGAAAACGCGGCCGGATGAATTTGCGGCAGTCATCCGGCGGACGCGGTCAGTCGCGGGGAACGGCCAGCTTTTTCAGCAGGAGATCCGCGTCGGCGCCCCACCTGCCGCCGGGGGACTGTTGAAAGAATCCGGTGACGGCTTCCCACGCGACGGTCTGCCCCGCTGGAAATTCGGCGTGATAATAGTCGCACAGATAGTCTTTGCGGTAACTGCGGCGGTCCCACAGGTAGCGCATGGGGGCTTTTTTCCCTTCGATGTTTCTGATGAAGGTCGCAACGCCGATCCCCGTTTTTGAATCGTACCATGCTGCGGACGGAACGAATTTTCTGTTGGGGAAGGAGTTATCGGACTTGAACGTCACATCCAGCGTTTCCCCGTCCGCCCCGACTGCGCGGAACCGGTCGAATCGCGGGGACCACGGGTGCATGAAAACGTAAAGATGATCCAGTTTTACGGTTTTTTTCGCCGTGATCTGCGTTTTTTCCCGAATGACGTCGTTTTCGATGATGGCGGTCGTTTGCGACGAAAGATCCGCAATGTCGGAGATCCGCTCGATCTTTATTTGATTCCCCCGTATGACCTTGTCGGAAGGAATGAATTCTTTGCCGTCGGCGTAAATTTTCAGGGACAGCAGTTTTTCGCCGACGCCCGATTCGTCGTGTCCGGTCCCGATGGGGAATCTGCTGTCGATCGGACGGTAGACTGCCCCGTAATGGGCGCCGGGCGTATCGACGCCGCAGAGAGTGTTTTTCCATTCGATCCGGTTGATGTTCCAGCGCTTTTTTGCGTCGAGACGGATCCTGATATTGCCGGATTCGACGGTGATCGACTGCGGGAGTTCCGCGAAGGCCGAAATCACGGTGAATGCGGCAGTCAACAAAAGAATTCTTTTCATTTCATGTTTTCGGAAACACACGTTGTGCATACACATTTGAAAATGTCAGCGCGCTTTCTCCGGCGTTCCGATCAGGAGAAAAGCCCGGGGCGGGACGACGACTTCCGTTTTTCCCCCGGAGATGCTCACGTCTTTTTTGTAGAATTCCTCCCTCGCGGAGAGGTTTTGCGGGATCGTTCCGCCAAAGTTTATCACCGCCTTCTGCGGCTCCTTCGTGCGGTTGCACAGGGCGAAAAGTTTGCGGCCCCGGGGGCAGTCGTACCAGGTGATCTGAACATGGGGGTTGTCGCTCGTCACCTCCTTCTGGCGGTAAAACTTGTGTGACTCGACTTCCGGAGAACCGAAATCGTAGTTCTGAAAAATATCCCACAGCCGGAAAGTCTGCCTCCACGCGGTCCATCCCCGGGAGAAGTCGATGTCGTAGAGCAGCATCATGGTCATCGACGCGATGGTCGCTTCGGGAATATCGTAATTTTTGCGGTTGAGCTGGGCCAGCGCCAGACTCATTTCAAGACCGGTCCCGATGACGTCGCGGTTGTATTCCGAGCGGAACAGCCGTTCGTTCACCGTCCCGTCGATCAAGGCGAAGGGGTTGTCCTTGAGGACGGCGCAATGCTGTTCTCCCGGCTGCCAGAGGTCGCCCAGACCGTGGAGAACGGGGCAGAAACGGTCCTGTGCGTGGAGCGACAGCGTGATGCCGCGGGAATGACACAGACGGATGGTCCGTTCGAAAAGTCTGCGTTTTTTGAGGACGACGAATGTCTTGATGAGCCGTCCGAACCGGTCCCTGAAGGCGCATTTGTGCAGCGGATTGCCGCACAATGTGTTGTGGGCCAGATCGTAATTGAGCTGGCCGATCTTGCCGCCGTACTTGGAGTCCAGCAGTATCTTGTTGTTGCGCATGAGGTAGTCGGTAATGAACGTGCCGTTGCAGAACGAAATGGAATTCTGATATTCCCGGACCTGTTTGCCGGAAGCGTCAACGACGCGCCAGTAGGGCATGCGGTAGCTGTATTCACCGGGGATCTCCGCGTATTTGCGCAGATAGAGCGCTTCGGGCATGACGTCGCTTCCGGAGTCCGCCGCGTTGTAGGGGCGCAGACTGCGGGGTCGGGCCTTGTCCCAGAATCTTCCGGCGTTTTTTCCGGGACGCAGATCGAAGACTCCCGTATAGGCCCCCGACGACTGATCGGCTCCCGTGTAGTTGATGGACTGAGGATAGCGGGGCGCGCCTCCGAAAGCGTTGAAGCGCTTGCGGACTTTCAGCGGCCGGGTCGGCGTAGCGATAAAAAGAGAGGTGTAGGTCACATCCTCCGGCAGTTTCACCTGCCGGGTTATCATCCGTACCGAGCACTTGCCGGAATCCGTGTCGCCGAAAAGAACTTTTTCGCGGTCGCCGTACACCCAGTTTGCGTCGTTTTCGGCCGTCCAGCAGAAGCCGCCCGTTCCTTCTCCGGCCAGCCACAACTGACTGTCGAGTTTGCTTATGGGGAAGGGAAAGGCGCAGGCTCCTGCCGGCTTGAGCTGTGGCGTCAGCAGGAACTCCGCGGCATCCTTGCGGACTTGCCAGTCAAGACGCATGGAGCGAACCTGCGGCTGCCCGCCGATGGAGAAAGAGAGGTCGATGAGCCCGTCGTATTCCACCTTCGTCCGGTAGCGGATGGTGCAGTCTTCTGCCGTCCCCGTTCCCGTATAGGTGACGGAGCAGGGGGCGGTGACGGTCTCTTCTGCGCGCCAGACGATCTTCCGGCCGTCCAGCGAGAGCACGGGAGCCTGAGTCAGAAGGGGTTTCCCGTATGCCTCGATGTGCTCCGGCAGAGGACCGTCCCCGAAAACATACACTCTGTTCCACAGGTGGACCTTGCGTCCTTCGGGCCGGAAGCCTTTGAAAATTTCGGGGACGGTCTCCTCTTCGCCGATGCCGTTGCCCAGAAATGTAAAATCGGGACGGACCACGGAGAAGGAGCCCTTGTGATTTCCCACCGTGACGGCGAGCGTGTATTTGCCGGGCCTGTCCACGCCTTCGAAAATGTGACTTGCGCCGGTGCGGCGGATGTCAAGTTTCCGCGAACTCACCACTTTGCCGTCGGGCCCGGTGAGGACGCAATGGATCGGCAGTTTTCCTTCGTTCAGCTGTGTCCGTTCTTCGTTTTCGAGACCGGAGAGGTCGAAGACGGCCTCCAGCTTGTCGATCTTTTTTTCGCCCGTGTCGACGCCGTTGAAATTGACGGTGAAGGGACGCAGTTCCACGCCGCCGCCCTTGACGAGTTTTGCGTAACTGTTGGCGATCTCGATATCCGTGAGCGCCCGCTTGAGGAGCACGTAATCGTCGATGCCCGCGGCGTACCTGTGATCGTCGTCGTAGAATTTGCTGCGGATGCCGATGAAGGAATCCTCCTGTTTCATGCGGAGACCGGCCGTGAGACGGTGTTTCGCCGGCATGCCGGATCTGGCCCGGAGCTTGCCGTTGACGTAGAGGGCGATATGTGTCGGCGTCCAGGTGACGGCGACCTGATACCACTGACCGCGGACGAAGTCGATCCTCGTGTCGCATACGGCGATGGCGGCCAACCCCTTTATTTCGGGCGCGGCGGAACTGCTCCACAGAGCGCTGAGGCCGCCGTTGTACTCGTAGACTTTTATGGAAATGTGATCTTTGCCGTTGCCGAACCGCAGTTCGGAGAGGGCGATATTGGTCCGCTTCTTTCCGTCTGTGAGCCGGTCGCCGGGATTGTGATCCAGTCCCGCCGCCCAGAAGATCATGGTCCCTTCGTGCGGATCGACGTTGCCCAACGCGGAATATTTGAGGTTTTCGTCGGGTTCCGCCCGGTAGGCGCCGAGGGTGTCGAAGCCCCGCAGCCCCCGCAGGGCCAGATTGATGTCCCTGACGCCCTGCGCCCGGCCCCGCCCCCGGCACCAGTCGGAGTTGAGATGGAGTCTGTCGAAAGTCACACCGAAGAGTTTTGCGTCGTCGAAGCCGCCCGCTTCGGTGAAGCGCTGCAATTTTTCTTTATAGCTCAGAGTTTTGTATTCCACAGCGGGAACCGCCGCCGCAAGAAGTGCCGCGACGGCAAGGGACAGACGTTTCTTCATCGTTTTCCTCCGCAAGAAAAATTTATCTTTCGCCCACGGTATCCGTCGCGGTGTATCTGTAACGGTAGCCTTTGTAGCGCGAGACGAACCGTTCGGCATGAAAATTCTCCACATGACCGTCGACCAGAACGGCGTTGATGGATGTTCCGGAGGCGTGGCGCGGGTCATGATTGCCCTCCCGGTCGCCGCCCCAGTCGGGATTGCACGAACCGCCTCCCTCGTAAAACCGTTTGATCTCCGAAAAATAGAGGATGCGCGAAGGCCATTTCATCCGCGCCGTGTGGAACTGTCCGTCGTTCAGCCGCGACCAGGGGGCGTAAATGCCGTTTTTTCCCAGACACAGGTTGGGGCCGTAGTCGGTCAGGACCGAAGTCCATACGGCCGCTTCCACCGAGGTCGGACACCTGAGCGTTCCTCTGGGCACCCCGTTGAAAGAAGTCCCCGCGATTTTTTTGCCCTCCAGATTAAGATAGCCGCAGAGCTGGTGCCAGAAGGCCGTGCGATGGGCCGAACGGTCCCCGGCGTAAAGCCACCCCTCGAAAGTCGTGTTGTACATGCCGTACGCCGTCCCGATCTGCCTGAGATTGCTTGCACAGCTGATGGTCCGTCCCCGCTCCCGCGCCTGCTGCAGGGCAGGCATCAGCATCGCGGCCAGAATGGCGATGATCGCAATGACGACCAAAAGTTCTATGAGCGTGAAACGGGCGGGCAGGACAACGAGGGATTTGCCGGGGCGTTCGGGGGACCGCATCCTGCCGCCCGGATTGCGATCCCGGCGGATGGGGCCGTCAGAATATTCGATCGATGCTTTCCGCTGCTCCGAAATGGAAAAAAGAGTTTCGGCCTTCATACAAAAATCCTTTCTGTTGCGGGGATTGTTATCTGTCGGTACTGTTTCTGTATATGATATTCGGGACGACCTTTTCATGATGAATGCCGCCTTCCTCGATGATCCGGAAGGCCCGGGCACAGAGTTCGTCGGCCATCAGGGACATCGTCGTGATCTTCGTTTCGAACCGCGAACACCAGGGGGTGTCGCCTTCTCCGGATACCAGCAGGTCTTCCGGAACACGCACGCCCAGCGTACCGGCGAACCTGATCAGCGTATATGCGAAAAAGTCCACGGTGCAGATGATTCCGTCATATCGGGTGATGAGGCTTGTCAACTCCTCCTGAGTTTCCCGCGAGAGCGGTTCGCCCATATTCGGCGGGTTCTGCATGAAGTGCCGTTCCGGGGGGGGAAGTCCCGCCTCTTGCGTCGCACGGGAGACACCATTCAGACACTGGGTCGAAACGTGGTTTTTCCAATATTTTTCGCTTCTCGGGACGTCCGGCGGAAGGTAGCTTCCCAGAACGGCCAGACGGCGGCAGCCTTTTTCGATGAAGTGCCGCGCCAGTTTTTCCGCCCCTGCCTCGTGGTCCCTCAGGACGGAACTGCCGGGCGGATCGGATTCACTGTCGAAATTTCCCAGCGCCACCGACCGCAGATTGCGCCAGTTGTCGAGAAAAGGTTCGGTCCGATACCCGCGGCCGTTGTAGATCACACCGCGGATGGGAGCGCGCAAAATTTGCGTCAGGGTCGTTTTTTCGAGCAGGGAGAGCTTCACATATCTGTCCGGCATGGGCAGATTAATCGGAATAAGTCCGCGGCGGAACGCTTCCAGCCGCAGCGTGTTGTAGGGTTCATCCTCGAAGATCGAGCACGCCGGCATCAGCGTCAGCACAAGGCGCGGCGTGAGATTGTGGACATCCTTAACAACGGTATTGACGAATATCCCCGTTCCTCGAACACAGCGGATGAGGCCTTCTTCGCGGAGGCGGTTGAGTACCGTCTCCATCGTGCGGTGACTGACGCCGAAGTGCGCCGCAAGATCCAGCTTCGACGGGAGCTGCCCCTCGGCGAACTCGCCCCCGACGATCTCGCCGCGCAGCTGGTCGGTGATCGTTTCCGCTTTCGTCTTGACCCGCTTCGTATTCATTTTATATGGTTTGATGATGTGGTTAGTCCTTCGTTGCTAAAGATACACCAGGAATCATGCTTTGTCAAGAGGTGTTCGGAAAAAAGTTTCTTTTTCGCCTCTGAGACGGTCCGGCGCCCCCCGTCGCGCCGTTGTTTGCGTCTACCCGCGGAGGGCGGGAGGAGAGGAGACGCTGGCCGCAAGCATTTCAGCAGCGGATCCCACGATCTGGCCGAAGCGCTCCAGCAGGAGGCCGCTGAACTCTTCCCGGGCAACACCGGGGAACAGAGGGAAAAGAACGTGCTCTTCACCCTCAAGGTGATGATGATGGTCTCCCGGGCGCTCCGCGAGAGCCGGATGCCCGACGCCCTGCTGCGGATGCTGGACTACATCTCCTCCCATCCCGGACAGCGGATCACGCTGGAGACGCTGGCGTCCCTCTCCGGGACGACCGTCGTGACCGTCATCCGGCTTTTTTCGGCGCACCTCGGGACGACGCCCGGGGAGTACATCCGCAAAAAGCGTCTGGAATCGGCGGCCGAACTGCTCCGGATGCCGGAGTACTCCGTCAAGGAGGTCGCCGCGCATCTCGGCTACGCTTCCCCCCAGTACCTGGCGACGGATTTCAAAAAGCGTTACGGCGTCACCCCGAGGGAGTTCAAAAGAACCCCCCGCAGCGGCTGACGCGCCGATCCTCCCTAAAACTCCCACAGACGGCAGGTGTGGGGGGCGAGCTCGACGGTGTCGGGAGGGGCGGAGACGGCGTCTGTCCAGAAGTCCCGGACTTGAGAGGGGCGACCGCCGCAGCGGGCCCACGGGACGGAGATCCTTTTCGGTTCGTCCTGCCAGTTGACGAGAAGCAGGCGGCGGCCTGTCGCCGTTTCCTGAAGGAAGACCGCGGGGTGCTCGCTCTCGAAGAGATCCAGCGGCACGGCGGGCTGACCGGAGGGCGCCGAGACCACGCGGCGGGCCAGATCCAGCCCCGCGTCGTTGAGCAGATACATCTTGTCCGAGAGGTTGACCGCGCCCGCGGCCATGAGGACGACGGAGAGCAGAACCCGGGCCTCGTCGAGACTCATCCGGGCCAGCGGAGAGCTCAAAAACGGTGTGCAGGGCGCGTCGGGCCGGACGAAGACGTGCCGGGGGGCGAGGCGGCCCAGATCGGGATCGTTCGAGGTCTCCGGCCCCCGGCAGAGGGCGAAATCGGGGTCGTTCAGCCACAGGGTCTTCCCCGCCCAGAACATGTAGGCGACGGACCGGGCGTTGCGCTTGATGCAATCCCATGCCGCCTGGATGTCCGAGCCGGTCCGGACGGCGGCAACTGGCACGTTCCCGCAGGCAAAGGGGTAATTGCACCCCAGGATCTCCGCCCGGCCCGCGATCCCGGCGCGGACACTCTCCAGCAGTTTGCCGATGAGGCGGCAGCGGGGGACGCTTGTGTCGTGGAAGCGTCCGGCGTTCAGAAGTCCCGCGAGGAAGTCGAGTTTGAAATACCGGTACCCCATGGCGGCGTAGCGGTCGAAAAGTTTTTCGAGGAATTCTTGGGACTTTTGCACGGTGGGGTCGAGGATGAAGCCGTGCCGTTTCATGCACTCGAAGGCAAGGCAGGGCTGACCTCCCTCGGACATGGCCAGCATATCGGCCTCCAGCTGGGCGATGCGGCTCTGGGGCTCGATGATGGCGGGGGCCAGCCACAACCCGGGAGTGAAGCCCATCTTTTCCAGACGCTCCGCCAAGCGCTTCATGCCGGAGGGGAAGAGGCTGTTGGGCTCCCATTCGCCGTAACAGTACTGCCAGCCGTCGTCGACGATGATGCGCCTGACGTGACGGCTCAAAACCGGATCCGCGGCGATGAATTCGGCGTTTCTGATCACTTCGTCTTCGGTGATGGTCCAGCGGTAGTTGTCCCACGAGTTCCAGCCGTACACGGGAGGCGCGGAAAAATCTTTTGCCTGTTCGGCGTTGTTCTTCGCATAGTCCCGCAGCAGGCGGACGGGGTCCCCCGCGGCGATGGTCACGGGGTCCAGCTCCAGATCGGTGAGACTGCAGTGCCTGAGCTCCCACGTCAGGCGGAAGTTCAGCAGGAATTCCCCCGAGGCCCGTCCCGTGAAGAAATTGTCGAATTTCTGATGCAGGGGCGTGGAGAGGACGACGCTTGTACCGCCCGAGGTGAGGACGCAGGTGCCGCAGCTGCGCAGAGGCGTTTCGGCCGCCGGGAAGCGGACAAGCTGCGCGCGGCCCATCTTTTCGCCGCATCCGGCGTAGTGGTCGATCGTCAGCGCGGGGAACCGCAGCGGGTCAAGCCGGAACCGTTCGACGGGCTTTTCGAGAAAAACGCGGCAGCCGATCCTGACGCCGCCCGCGGCCTTTTCGACGCGGCACGAGAGATGCACGCCGGGGGCTTCCCCCGAAAAAGCGTCGCCCTCCCGACGCCAGAGGATGGCGGATTCGACGCCGTCGATCTCCACGGAGGATTCCGCCCGGGCCAGCGCCAGTCCCCCGATCTTTTCCTTCGACCACGGAAGAATTGCATTCATAGACGATCCCTCATTTCTCCTTTGCCGGTCCCGCGGGGCCGGGCTGTTTTTTCACCAGAAGCATCATGCCCTGACCGGGGATGACGGCTTCGGCCAGTCCCTGTTCGGTATAGGTTTTACCGCTCCAGAGATCCAGCAGGGGACCGGGGGAGGCGGCAAGTCTCTTCCAATCCACGGCGAGCCGGCTTTTGACCGGCTCCCGGCCGATGTTGACGGCGCAGAGCAAAAAGCCGTAAGGCGACGGTTTCTCCCAGGTGTACCACGAGACCTTGACGGGGTCCGCCGCGGTGCAGACGCTCTCACGCCAGTAGGGGTGGAAATCGGCCGAGGCGAAGTGCAGATCCTGCCTCAGATCGAAGGAGCGGAAGATCGGGTGGCCCTTCTCTTCGGAGCAGAAGGTCCGCGCCGTCAGGTCGTAGAGGAAGAGCGCGGCAACCATCCTTTCGGCGAAAACGAACTGCCGCAGGTATTTCTTTCTCGCCTCGGAGAGGCCGGGGAGGGAGCGGGCCACCCGCTCGTGCTGGCCGATGATGTTGAGCGGCACGCCGCGGACGACACTGTTCCAGGCGGACTGCCACGCCTCGGGCGTGATCTTTTCGTGATAGCACCACTCGGGATCGTTGGCCACGTGGATGAACATCTCTTCTCCGGGCATCCAGAAGTCCCCCATGTCGTGGACGAAGGGGAAGTAGGCGTTGTGGGCGTGCAGTCCGAAGAGCCGGGCGTATCTGCGGTGGAGCTTGAGCACGCGCAGCACGTAACTGCGGATGTGCAGCGCCTGGGAGGTCCTGTAACTTTTGCCGAAGGCGTCGGTTCCCCCGCAGCCGTGGCGGGTGTTCCCGCAGTCCCGGCAGTGCATGAGGTCGAAGTACAGCCCGCCCAGATGGGGATTGTCCCGGTAGAGGGCGTCGATCCTTTTTGCGTGGAGATCGGCGATGGGCAGATGCATGCACGTCCCGACGCAGGTGTGCTTCTGTTTCGTCACGCCGTCGAAGGCCTCCCAGCCGATGGCGGGCAAGGTGGCGAAGGAGGGGTAGAAGTATTTGTATTCGTCATCCAGCGTCGAGAGGTGCGTCGGCATGGCGTACATGAAGTTCTTCCAGCCGTATTTCTCAGCCGTCACGTCGGTGTATTTGCGGAATTTGACGGGATCGACGGGGACGAGGCTGATCCAGTTTTTGATGCTGTGGTCGTTGACGTAGCCGGAAGGCGTCCCGTCGTTGACGTCCACGTGGGTCATGCGCATGTATTGCTTCTTCTCGAACCTCGAGCGCTGGCTGAAGGCGCATTCCCGGAAGGCGTTCCAGGGCCGCCGGGGCGGCGTCGCCTGAAAGACCATGGTGTAAGCGGCCTTCGTTTTCAGCACCGCGGGTCTGGCGAAAAGGCTGATCTCGACGGAAGTCTTTTCTCCGTCCCGGCGGCAGACGATGTTTTCTTTGTTGGGGTCGATGACCCAGTTGGCGTCGGATTCGCACCACCAGGCGAGGCCCGCCTCGGGCCCCGTGAGCCAGAGGAGGGAAAAATATTCCCGGGTGTCCCACTTCTTTTTGAGCGTGTTCCCCTGCCACGGCGTGTAAGCGGGGAGCAGGGGATACTTCGTCTGCGCCTCCGGCATCGCCCAGCCGAGGACGAGCGAACGGATCGCAAGCTCTTTGTCAGGCGCGAGGGCGAGATCGAACTTGTACATGCCGTCGAACCAGAGCTCCCCCCTGATTTCGGCCCGGCCTCCGGCAAATTTCCCTTCGGCGGCAAGTTCGATATAGTCGCCGTGATTTTTCCCCCACTTCACGGGGCCCCACGCGATCGGGTCCCCGTTCAGCAGGAAGCGGGGCGGGTCGATGAGAAGTTCCTTCCCCCGGGAAACGATCCGGCTGGGCAGGGGCCCTGCGGCAAAAGAGTAGACGCGGTCCAGCACCTCCGCGGCGTCGCCCTTGCGCGTCACGGTCTTCCACGGCGCGGGGACGGT
>Ga0310696_10006908_pt1 | contig 13397 bp, 8 predicted proteins | sample AusTroGonzalo_MG_4_FD_203885 | JGI IMG/M metagenome (GOLD analysis project Ga0310696, IMG submission 203885) | Bovine rumen microbial communities from tropical cattle in Woodstock, Queensland, Australia - Gonzalo_02 (v2) (version 2) | ecosystem: Host-associated > Mammals > Digestive system >... | reverse complement strand
CTTGCAACGATCGATAGCGAGAGCTTCCATTTCGTCGATAACTTCGTTACCACCGTAGTAGCGCTTGCCAACGTAACCTTCACTGTACTTGTTGGTGAGCACAGAACCCATGGCTTCCATCACAGCCTTGGAAGTGTAGTTTTCAGAAGCGATAAGCTCGATACCATATTCCTGGCGTTCGGCTTCCTTCTGGATGATGTTATAGATTTCCGGATCGGTCTGTTGCAATGTAGATTTAAGCATTATAGCTCCTTTAAAGTTCGCGTCCCAAATATAGCAATTTTAGCCATTAGTCAATGGTCATTAGTCATTAGTTAATAGATGGAGTTGGTAAAAATTACCGAGGGCCAGCTTCGTTTTTCACGCGAACGGCAAGTTCAGCCCCTGCTTTTTCGACAGAGACCTTGTAATCCGGTTTGAAGCCCAAAGCATCACCTGCAAGGTTTTCGCCCCCATTACCAAACCAATTATCGATCATGTAAACAAAGCCAAGAGTTGCGTCATCCGGCGTTCCGTCTTCGTTTTCAAGACGGTAAACCGCAACCGGAGTTTCGTTATTGAACACATTGCCTTCGATATAACAAGACGCCGAATCGGAGCATTCAATTCCCGCCTGTTTCACACCATGGAAGAAGTTGTTATACGCATGCATTTTGCCATGACGCGCCAGCACACCGCGAGCTTCCATGTTCGCAAAGTAGTTGTGGTGCAATGTAAACGTCTGTGAAGAATCCACATAAATATCCGGTTCAAGCCCAAATAAGATGCCCGTCTGAGCGTTTTCAAAGCGGTTCCACGAAAGCGTTACCGCATACGAGCTACGCTTGATGTCAACCTCAATAAGCGGGTATTTTTCGAACGTGCAATGGTCCACCCAAACATGATGCGTACGGTTATGGATAGAAAGCGCGCGACGACTCGTCGTATCTCGTGCCGTGATTGCAGGATCCGTAAAAATCAGATTTTCAAAAATCAAATTACTGGATTCCTGGGTCAAAATGCCCATGCCCGTGATGCGAATATCGCGACCACGACCATCAATCGTCTTATTAGACTTTATACGCAATGGCGCTTGAAGATTATACGAGCCACTATTTTCAAAGAGGATCCAGACCGCCCCATCTTTCTCGGCACATTCACGCAAAGAGCCCGTCGCCAAAGCAACACTTGTTCCATAATTGCCCAGCGAATCCACATTTGTAGAATCCACGATATCGATATAATCATCGGTCGTCGTGACAACACAAATTTCACCTTTCACACCGTCAATTTTTCCAGTACTGTCCGTGAGGCCAGCAGCGCCAAGCGTTCCAGCAGCATAGCCTTCAATCTGCTTGAGCAATTTTTCGTGAGATTTCCAATCGCCATCCGGATATTCCGATACCTGTGCAGTTTTAGATTTCATCACCTTTATTCCAGACGACGCATCGGAGCCATCAACGTACAAAGTATCACCGGTATTTAACTGTACAGCCGTTAAACGAGCATCTTGCGGATCGCCAATCCGAACATCAAAAATTCCCTGCGGCAAGGAGTCGATTACGAAATGTCCCGTGCTATCGGGAAGCACAAAGCGATCAAGCCCAGCCACGCGAACAACAGGAGACGCGCCAAGCACAACGAAGCCTTCAATTGAAGAAAGTTCGCCAAGCTTGATCGTATCCGATTTAGAAGCCGAAGCCGCATCGAGATCCACGGAATGTACAGCGCCCAAAGCCTCGTCTCGGCTTACGTTACGCGCTTCAATGGTGTAGCGGCCATTACGAACTTCAAACGAGACTTGCCCATCCTCATCTGTTTCGTTCCAAGCATTTTCCGTAGGGCCGCTAGAAAGGTAATCATCAGGCAAAATGCGAACACGCGCCATTGACGCAGGCGAACCATCTGCCATCTGAACATACAATGCAATTGTCGACTCAGCTTCGGTGCCACCCGCAACTTTATCATTGTCACCACACGATACAAAAAATACCGCAAGCATGGCGAGCAAAGCATACCACCGAACTTGAGCAATCGTCTTTGAACTAGTTCTCATGATTGCCCCCCCTGAGCTTCGTCGTTTTCATTTAAGGCATCTGCAACTTCATGAGACGCGCCTTCGCCTACAGACTGCTGAAGTTCCGCACCGCGAATACGACGCTTACGTCCACGCCTCTGCGGCGGCGGATACGGATCCGAAAGTGGGAACAGCTGCAACCCCAATTGGAATACGCGATTCGGTTTTTGACAAGACTGGACTTTAGAGAGAACTTCACGGCGGAAACGACGCACCATTTCCACAAGTTCCTTATAAGTCTCTTCATCACAGCCAAATGCTAGCGTCGAAAGATTGCGTTCACTACGGTCAAAGCGATCCATCGCCGTCTGAGCGACATCCAGATTTTGTTGGATATAAGCATTTACAGCGGTATTGTACGATTCAAAGCCACTTGAAACAAGCCCTTGCGTTTGTTCATAAAAACCGGTCTGATCGTTTTTCTTGATCATCGAGAGGCGTTCCAAAAGTGCAATCGAAGATTTCACCTGGCTTGCAGAAATCGGCGGGCGCACCATCAGTCCCAACGCGGCATCGTCCCCCACATACGGGTAAAACGTCACAAGTTCACGGACAACGGCATGGTACCAATGGTCAAAATATTCAAATTGATCCTTTGCCAGATTTTCAACCTTACATTCCTTGGAAGCCACAAGCTTTTCCAAAAACTGGCGGCTTTCCGTATGCGTTTTAGCCTGGTTGAACGAGACCATGTTCGCAAAATAAGACTTTTCACGATCGTCACTGCAAAAGATATTTGCAAAGACCTCGATCATCCGGTCGGTCAAATTGCGTTTGCCCTGCAAAATCTTATTGAACATCGACGAATCAAAACCCGCTTTATCCGCAATATAGCGGTGGCTAAAGCGCCAATCACTCGCATGGCGCTCTTCGTAAGCATCTTTCAAAAACTCGCGGTAATTCAGATATTCAAAGATATTGATCATGATTTAGTAGGCAGTAGACAGTCGGAAGCTGAAAGGAGCTGTAGACTTAATATACATTATTGTCCACAGTTTTGCAAATTTAAAGTCCACATTACGCTATAAAATGGCAATGCCGCCCCGGAGGTCGGCACGACATTTTTAGCCATAAATCAATATTGCCATTTTTAATAGCGGAAGTAATTGCCTTTGGGGAGCTTTCGCATATCGGCTTGATTGTTCACATTCTGCACTCTTTGACCAAGCGCATTAACTGTGATGCCATTTGTACGCGGCTTTGTCTCAATTTTTTTCGTTGCAATTGAAACAGAGCCCTGCTGTTTTTCACGTGCTGCCTTGCAACCTGTGCGGTAAACATTGGCCATGTCAAACGCAAACATGTCAATATTCGGGCCTCCATCAGACGTAGCAGATTGGAATATCACCTTGAAATCCAAGGCATCCACCCAAACATCGTCAATATAGACCGTATCCCAAACATCCCAAGACGCGGTCGGTTTGAATACGACATCATACGTACCGTTATCAATCGTAACTTTCATGTTGCGGTTTGCGTTCCCTGCAAAGGAATAACGGATCATCACTCGAGCTTTTTCTGCCGACTGGTCTGATGTCACTAAATACGTTGCCTTGCTATATGCTGAATTATCGAAATTGAAAAATCCCTTGCCCGTAAAGTTCTCATGATTATCTTCCGAAAAACCATCCGCAATCTCAGGCTGATACGTTTCAATCACAGACGGCCAAGCATCCGTGCCAGCATCAAGCGAACAAAGCTCATCGCCAAGTTCAACGACTTCAACGTCTCCGCCAGAGCTGCTAGAACTGCCCGGATCGTCGCTATATTCATCTTCGGAACCGTGAGCTGTCTTCGTGCAGGCGGCACCGCCCTTGAACATCGCCGTGTAGGTGATATCGCGAGCCTTCGTCTTGAAGCCGTAATAAATCATATCCTTTGAAATTTCATTGCAATCGTCATCGACCCACTTTTCAAACGTCTGGCCGTTCGGAGTCACGCGAAGCGTCATCGGGGAGCCAGCCGGGAAATACTGCGTCTGCGTAATGAGACCGTTGTAATTCGAAAGGTTCGTCTTGACCTTGATGGTGTAACGCTTCTTGATGCTTGCGACAAGCGTCGTAAGCGCAGCCTTTGCATCGGCAGAAAGATTCGTATTGGACTTGAGATTTTCTTCAAGTTCTTCGCAAATCATTTGCGCATGACCCATCGAGCCCATTTCCTGGAAGTGTGTCGTGCCATCGCTTACGCCATCTGGGTAATTCGGATATTCGCCTTTTTGCAAGGACTTGTACAAGTAACGAGTCACGTAATCCGGCATTGACTTGTACGTCGTGTTATACGCATTGTACGACTTCATGTTCAAATCGACAAACGGAATCTTGTTGTTCTTGGCAACCGTCTGCATCATGCCTCGGGCATCGTAGTTGTTGCTCCCCGTCGAGAACACGTTGCGGCTACCATTCAAGTTCATCGGCGAAATCAGGATAACATTCATGCCCTTCTTTTGCCCTGCATCCACATATTTCTGGATATATCCAGGAAACTGCGAAGGTTCCACATAGCGTGCCGCCTTGCTATAATCGCGATCGTTGTGGCCAAATTGCACAAAGAGGTAATCACCTTTTTGAGCAGCAGCAATCACGCCATCCAAGCGACCTTCTTCAAGGAACGTTCTAGAACTGCGCCCGCCAATGGCGGCATTGTTCACCTTGACGCGGGCACCATCGAAGAAATACCCAATGACCTGCCCCCAGCCCGTTTGCGGATAAGCGTTATCCTTGTAAGTACAGACCGTAGAATCGCCCACGACATGAATCGTAAAGCTCGTGGAATCGCTCACAGCGACACCAGTAAAAACAGCAGCGGCAAAAAAGAATTTTATAAACTTATTCATAGTAATTCCTTTATTGTCATGCCCGATTCAATCGGGCATCTCCATTTCGTATTAAGAAAAGTGATCCCCGCCTACGCGGGGATGACAATTTGCACTTATTTGACCTTCGCCCAAGTTGCGACAAGCTTTTTAGAGCCCTGCTGGACCATCACGCGGTAAATCCCATTTGCACGTACAAGCGAAGACAAATTGACTTCTCCAGCATCAACAGTTTTACGTACGACAAGACTTCCGTTCATATCAAAAACGCTCACGTTTGCGCGTTCTGACAGCAAAAGCTTATCGCCATGAATTTTTGCAGCGGCAAAAGTTTTTACCCCACGCAAAGATGTCGAGATCGTGTCTTTATTGCAATCTACACCGACACGGCAAACATCTGCAAGGCTAAAGCCAAACGCGTCAAGGTTCGGAGCGCCATCGGATGTAAGCGACTTGAACATGAGCAAAGCTTCACCTTCCGGAGCATCCATGACCACATAAGCGGTATCCCACTTATCCCAGCCCCCCGTCGGCGGTGCACTCACATAATAATCGTGATCGAGGTATGCATTAAACATACGGTCGCTCGATCCACCATTGGCATAACGAACAGCAAGTGTCACATAACCCGCTCCAGGAAATTTCATCTTGTAACCTGCAAAAGATTCTTTGGTGTTGTCCAAATTGTAGTATCCTTCGCCAGTAAATCCAGTCCATTCATTTTGAGACCATCCAATTCCCGCCGTATCAGGGGTATAGGCATCAAAATACTGTTTGATATCCTTATCGACCTGAACGTTCGTTTCTTCACTGCCTTCCATCGGAGTAAACGGTTCAAACGTCACATCATCAAGGCTCTTCGGCGTCGTGGTCGGGAAAGCCGTCAATGCCTTGCCATCGCCATCGTACTTCTGAGCGGTTCCGCCTTCGTAAACAGCAGTGTACTGCGTTGCGGCATTTTTCATCGTGAACGTATAGATGTACTGAGACTTCACCGTAGAAACAGCCTGTCCGCTCACCTTATTGCCATTGCCATCGTACCAGCCTAAGAACTTTTTGCCTGATTTCGGGATGGTCTTGAGCATTACCGTCATGCCCTGCGGGTAGTAGGCATTGATAGAGGTTGCCTCGGCAGAACCTTCCGGCGAAACCTTCACGCTCACCTGATACATCGGAGCCATGTAATCGCCAAGCTTTTTCACCACAGGATCCTTATGGGCTCGCATCTGCTCAGTAATGATTCGGCCAAACGCATTGGCACCGTTCATCTGCAAATGCACCTGGTCGGCCTGATCACCCTTGAGGTTCGAATATTCTGCACTTGTCGCATAATTAAAAATATACTGCTGAGCATAACGTTCACCAACAGATATCATGTAATTAGCGACCATTTCGCTCATATCGATAAACGGAACATCATATTCTTCGGCCAGAGTCTTACTCAATGCCGGATAACCGCGATAGCTGTTGTGGATTGCCGTCGGGGAATCGTAATAGCAACGACGAATGGGACTCATGATGATGGGGTTCGCCCCTTTGGCACGAACGTCATCGACCATTTTTTTCATGTTGGACCTGAAGAAGTCCTCGGTGCTGTAACTGACATCATTGATGCCAAACTGAATCACGACATAATCGCCGGCCTGCAATTTATCCGCAATGCAGTTGCCATTGGAGCAGCCCTTCTTGAAGAACATGTCATAGTAACCGACAGCAACGCCACCGCTTTTATCTTTGCCGCCACCGCCCAGCGACATGCCGCCTTGGCCTCGGTTTACGACGGTAGCCTTGTTCACATCGAACCAATAATGGAAATCCTGGCCTTGGCCCTGCTTGGGATAATAACCGGTAGCCCAGTCCTGCATGGTGGAATCGCCACACAAATAAATAGTGACTTTTGCGAGAGCAAGAGGCGATGCCATCATAGAGGCAACAACAGCGCCCTGCCAAACCTTGCTAAACATGCCCATATAAAACCCCTTACTTCGCAGCGTTGTGCATGGATTTTGAAATCACGCGGCCATTCAACTTCACGACCATCATATATGCACCTCGCGGGAGCATTTCGCGGTCAAACATCACCTTGGACGTTCCTGCAGAAACATTTCGAGACAGACCACTAACAAGCTTGCCAGTCACATCGTAAGCGTAGATTTCAGCAAGGCCTGCTTCGCGAGTCTTGAGGATTCCCGTCACCGGATTGTAGGCATTCGGCATAAACACTTGCGAAGCAAGCGCCACAGACGAAGAATCCAATTTCTGCGTACCGTCGTAAAGTTCCACACCATCGATACCGAAGGTAAACATGTCCACATTCGGGCCACCATCGCTCGTCATCGAAGAGAGCTTGAGCGTGTTGACGCCAGCCTTCAACGTCACATCAATTTTGGCATCTTTATACGTCGTCCAGCCTGTAGCCGGGAAGCTTACAGAACCCACAGACTTGCCGTTCATATAGAGAGCCATATTGCGGTCACCCGATCCACCATTTGCAAAGCGGATGGTAAGCGTCGTCTTTGCGTCTTTCTTTGAGAAAATTTCCCAGACGCCATAGCTTGCAAGCGAGTTATCGAAGTTGTAATATCCATTCTTGAGGAAGCCCTCGTTTTCATTTTGCGTCCAACCCACACCGTCCTTCGGCGTGGAAGCATCGATTTCAGACTTGCCATCATTCACAACAGGAGTCGTATCAACCGGGACTTCAACACTTTCGCCAACAACATATATATCCGGTTGCTTGAGCGACTTGACCATATCCGGCAGATAATAGCCCAAATGCGGCGGCTGGTTATAAGCCGTATTTTCAGAAGCAACAGCAGTGCGGTATGTAGCATCGTGCATCAACGTATAGACACGATACTTGCTTTCCACCGGAGTTGACACGATGTACATCGTCGTCGGATCTGTTTCGGAACGAACGACAAGTTCTTCGCGCCAGTCACCAAAGAGGTCGGCAACGAGGCTCGGGGTATTCTTGGTGCCGTTGCAGCCCGCAGCCTTGAGCGCCGTCGGACCATCAAAGTAGACATTCGACTTTTTAGCCTTAGAATCGAACTTGGTGACATAAGCGCCATCCAAAAGTTCATCGTATTCGTCGCCATCAAAGTAAATACGGAAGTTCGTAGAAACTGCGGGAGAGCCGATGTTCACGCCCTTCGCATTTTTCATTCCGCCGCCCTTGCTAGACCACATTTCAAAGCCACGATATTCAGAGTCAATGTCAGCAGCCATGCCACGACCATTGTCCACACCTGGATTCGGCTGCGGAGTTCCCCAAATAACCTTGCCATCATGGGCACGCATTTCTTCAGTGTACTTAGCATCGGTATGTTCATGGACATCCCAAAGTTCAAGTCCCGGAAGATCCGGATCCAAATCGGAAATATGGTGAGCGTCGCCATGGCCAAGGCCTGTGCGGTAACGCAGCGTACCATCATGGTTCAAGGCTGCAGCACCAAAGAAAATTTCGTCGTAACCATCGCCATCGAGGTCTACAGCCTGAAGGCTATGATTTCCTTCACCATAAAGTCCCTGGCCCGGATATTCGGACTTGTGGAGCCAACGAAGTTTCAAATCCTTGCCGTCAAAATCATAAGCAGCAACGTAAGAGGAACTGTAATAGCCACGAGCAAAAATGGCACTCGGATGAACGCCATCCAAATAGCCAGTTGCAGCCAAATAGCGTTCGCAACGGTTACCGTAGTTGTCGCCCCAGTAGCCATGAGCATCCTTGCCCTTTACGTGTTGGTTGATATTACGGCTCGGCTGATATTCAACGGTCGAAATAGCGGCGCCGTCAACGCCACGGAACACAGTCAAATATTCCGGTCCCTTAAGGATTGTGCCACCCGCATCGCGGTAATCCTTGGACTTGTCACCAATAGCCTTACCAGTACCGTCAATCGTACCGTCGGCAGTCTTTACAATCATTTCGGCCTTGCCGTCACCATCGTAGTCGTAAACCTGGAACTGCGTGTAGTGAGCACCCGCGCGGATGTTCTTGCCGAGGTCAATGCGCCAAAGGCGTGTGCCATCAAGTTTGTACGCATCAATGAAAACCGTACCCGTATAACCGCCCTGAGAGTTATCGTGAGCGTTAGACGGATCCCACTTCAAAATGAGTTCATATTCGCCGTCGCCATCGAGATCGGCAGCACTCATATCGTTAGGAGTATAAGTGCACTTTTCGCCATCGGGCATCGTCTGCGCCGCAGGGACTTCAAGCTTGAGCGTCTTGTACGGGAAAGAAAGTCCACTGTTCGAAACGCTCTTGTCCAAAACCAAGGTCAGGCCAATCTGCGTTTGCTCCTTGCCATCGACAACAGCAGCCACAGTGTACTTGGAAGTCGTCTTGCCTTCGGCATCGAGGTAGTTCGTGCCGGCAGACTTACCAATCGAGGCAATCTTCTTGCCATCGCGATATAGGTTAAATTCCGTTGCCGGATCATCGGTACCCAACAAGCGCCAACTGACAAGCATTCCCTTGCCCACATTAGACGCCACAAGACCGCGTGTCAAGTTTTCCATTTGACGCGGTGCAGCAAAAGACGGGATAGCAAGCCCCGCCGCAAGCAAAGAACTTGCAAAAATCGTCCTAAAATTACAGTTATATCCCATAAACAGCGCTCCTAACGATGCTAAAAACCAAACTGATGTTCTAGCTAAATATAATCTCTTTTTTAATAAAAAGTCCACATTGTATATTATATTTTTATCTTTCAAACAAGAATTTCCGCAAGTTTCGTCCACAATTTAAAACAATTAAAAGTCTACATTTCAAGACCATTTTTTCAGAAATTTTCACCAAAAACACACGCAAAATCGTAAAAAAACGAAACGAAACACACCAAAAGGTCTCGTAAGTCGTTCCTTTAACTATATTTAACATGAGTATGCCGCAGTGGTGGAAAAATTTTTCATGGGAATGGTTGTTCGATCATATCGCAGCCCGTTCTCCGACATTTGTAAAAATCATGATTGTCACTGGAAAATCGTTCCTGTACTATCACGGAATGACCCGAGCAGCATCATTGACTTATACGACTCTCGTGGCAGTCGTCCCTCTTCTCATCATGCTCACCTCCATTACGCTTGCGGTCGGGTTCGGAAACTTCATTTCGGACTACCTTCCCATCGTGATCGACATGCTCAATTTGGACTGGCCGACCGAACAGATCATGGATCTCGTCGAAAATGCAGAGCACATTCCCATCAGAAAGCTCGGATTTATCGGCGCTGGCGGCCTCTTTGTGACATTTATTCTCGCCTTCGGAAGCCTTGAAACGAACTTCAACGTGGTGTGGGAAAACAAGACTTCCAGAACCCTGGTTCGCCAAATCAAAATCTACACCCCCTTCCTCCTCATCGGAGCGGCAGTCATCGGGATGTTCGCTGGTTTCGTGAACCACGTGCAAACCGTCCTCTCCGTCATCATCGTCGACGGTTTTCACTTTTCGCCAGAAGTCATCAAGGCTCTCATCACCGTATTCTGGTATTCGGCATTCCACATTGCAATCCTCCTCGTGATTTTCATCATGCTTTACGCACTCCCGGCTCGCCCGGCAGGCCACAAGCCCTACACCCGCAAAAAACTGTTTTTGGCATCTATGCTCTCGACCTTGATTTCTTGGCTCGCCATAAACATTTACGTGAAGATTTTGATGCTCATCCAGACCGCCATGGTCACGCGCATGTCCATTTTCTACGGATCGCTAGCATTTATTCCACTATTCCTCTTCTTGCTCTTTGGCGTCTGGTCCATCATTTTGTGCGGCAACAGTCTCGTATGGACAATTTGCCACTGGCCAGCCGTTAGCACAAAGAACTGGAGATGGGAAGGAAACACGGACGGACTATGAAAACAAAAATTCTGACATCTCTCCTCATGGCGATCACACTCGCCGTAAGCTCTCACGCCGAACTCCAGGGTTCTCAAGATTATGAACCGAAAAAGGTCGACACATCGGAATGGAGCGCCCTCTTTGGCGTAAGCGGAGGAAACTCGTTGATAGCCCGCGATGGAACGATTTTCATGAATCTTCGCATCGGCATTGCGCTCAACCCCTACATCAGCCTGGGAGCGTTCCACTCATCCATTCTCAGCAATGTGCAGAATCCGAAAGTCCGCCATTCCCAGATGATCGACTATCATGCTTTCGGCGTTTTTGCCGAACCCACCATTTACCGCAATGGGATTTTCTCCATTTCACTCCCCATAAACATCGGTGGCGGCGAAGTAGACTTCATGGACAAGGGTGACGAAGACGGATTCAAGGCCGAAGATGGATTTTTCGTTGCCGACTTTTCAGCCCATTTCAACTTCCGCATGACAAAGCTTTTTGAAATTTCAGTTGGCGGTGGCTACAGGCTTTTCGGAGGAATTGAAGAAAACAACCTCAAGAACAAGGATTTCCGCAGCCCGTTCGGCGAACTGAGATTCACGTTTAAGGAATAGCGGCAGTAGGCAGTAGGAAGTAGGCCCGGCAGTGAGCGAACTGCGCGGGCTTTTTTTATTTCCGCGCAGCATTCGACTCATCGCTAGTCCTTTAGGCAACGAACGGAAAAACCATAATACTTGAGGACATCGTTTATGCTTGCATAGTCGTAGCGATAGTACAAGAACATGAGGTACGCGTCGTTACTAGAATCCTCTGTAGAGCTCCAAAAATGCGCGTAGTCTTCCTCGTAATAGCACATTCCACTATCGTGCCTGTAACCAGCAGGGAGCGCCGAGAACCCGAAAGCATCTATACCGTTACCGCTTTTACCATTGCCTTCTCGCCAACCAAAAGTGGACTTGATTTTTAAGCCCGCAATCAATGAGTCTCCAACGGCCGATAATAAAACTTTCCATTCTGCGTTGTTCGGCAAATGCCAGCCTTTAGGACAAACACCACGTATAATACCGGATGGTGAGCAAGCCGAACCATAGCCGCACCCCTTGCCGTTCGTACTCCAAACTCCAGCACTATCCATTGCAGATGCCCAAGTGTACAGGCGACCGTACTTAGCGCAGTTGGATGACTTATCGTCGTAACAATAGCTATTCTCTGTTTCGTAGTTCAGGTTCTCGGCCATCCAAGTCTGAAAGCCAATGGTCACCGTTTTATAGTTTTGACCATCGCGGGAATCTGTCATGGATCCCACAATCACATCAGCAGGATTGACAGCCTCAGTAACCTTATCTGATGATGACGAAACCGTTTTTTGGCTGCTACTGGATTTAGACGAAATTTCACCATCCAAATTGTTCGCTGAGGTTGACGAATCGTTGCCGCATGCAATAAGAAATAACGAAAGCAAAGAAAGAATGAGTAATTTCATGATAGACGCCATTCAATAAACATCTTAGAATTATTTTCTTTATTCTAAATATAGCTTTTTCACACACGCGAACCTCTAAGATTTGCTTTGGGAGACCATATTAATTATCTTTTAAACGATGCTTGATTACATTTCGATTCGCGGTTGCAGACTCCATAATTTAAAGAATGTCAACGCCCAGTTTCCGCTGGGTAAAATTACGGTTGTATGCGGACCGTCGGGTTGCGGAAAATCAACGCTCGTGATGGACACGCTCCATGGCGAAAGCAAACGGCGTTATCTAGAAACGCTCTCGCCTTTTGCAGCGGATTTGCTCGGCGGAAAACGCAATATTCCGCTTGACAGCGCCGAAGGACTCCCAGCGAGTTTAGCGATTTCCGCCACGCGTGGAGAAGCCCCCGCGAAATCATCCGCACTTTCAATCGCCGAATGCGACAACGCTTTGCGTACATTATTTGCCGCATTTGCAAAGCCTGCCTGCCCCATCTGCGGAACTCCGATGGCAAGCCAAAGCCGCGAAGAAATCATCCGCGAAATTGCAGGGATGCCCATAGGGACAAAGCTACAGTTCTTGGCAAGAATCGAAACGGAGAAGGAGATGGGGCTAAAGCCCCAACCCCAGCGGTTCGGTCATAACAGTCTGCAAGCAGACTGTTGCGACACTCACCTTGATGTCATTCCCGGTCAAACCGGGAATGACAATAAGAAAGCGCAGGGTAAGAGTCGCACGACGTTAGATAAGCTGTCTGCGGTGTTTTTAGCGCAAGGTTTTACACGCGCGATTGCCGACGGCACCATGTATTCACTTGCAGACTTGCTCCCCGGTGAAAAAGTCTTGACGCCCAAGGAATTTTTCATCATCGTCGATAGAATCATCGTCCGCGAAAACACTCGCACGCGAATCGCCGAAGCCGTTGATGGCACGTTAAAGCTGACGCATTCCGCAATCACGCTTGACATTGCAGGCGAACGCAAGTTCTATAGCACAAAGCCGTGCTGTCCGAATGCAAACAATGAACAGCACCAAAAAAGCGACGTGCAAGAAGCGATCGCAAGCCTAGATGCACGTGCGTTTTCGCCATACAACCGCACAAGCGTCTGCGAATACTGTGACGGCACGGGAATCGTTCAGGAAGCCGCCCCAACAAAAGAGAAAGGAAACAGCCGCAAAAGCCGCGACGAATCCGATGTTGAAAACGACGA
>Ga0310696_10006907_pt1 | contig 13398 bp, 12 predicted proteins | sample AusTroGonzalo_MG_4_FD_203885 | JGI IMG/M metagenome (GOLD analysis project Ga0310696, IMG submission 203885) | Bovine rumen microbial communities from tropical cattle in Woodstock, Queensland, Australia - Gonzalo_02 (v2) (version 2) | ecosystem: Host-associated > Mammals > Digestive system >... | reverse complement strand
TGCTCCAGATGTACTCAAACCACTTCAGCCCTACGAAGGTTTCGGCCGAAATCGGCTTGGGCGGCTGATAGTCGTGAAACGCGTAAATCCATCCGTACAGGGGATAATAGGAAACCAGTGCCACAAGGATCAGCAGCGGAAGGATATACAGAAACTCCACATAGGAGCGCCGTTTCTTGCTCACAGACTCACATCCTTCCGCATCAGATTTTTTGCTCGTAACGTTTCGTTCTTTATCATTTATAGCAGGTTGTACAAACTTGAACAATGCTTTTTTCCTGTTTTGAGGGGACAAAAATATCCTAAACCAGCCTGCAAACGATTCCTTTTTTGTCAATAATGGTTTATAATCTACCTGAACCGACTGATTTTCCTCTTCCCGGACCCGGAATTCCGGATTCCGGACATGAAAATGAATTCCGAATCACAGTACAGGAAGCACCCGGAGGTCCCTCATGAATACCTTCTACGAGCACCGCGAGGACAAGCTTTTCATCGGGGAAATGACCCATTACCCCTTCCCGCCGCATGTCCACGAGGTTACGGAGATGATCATCCTCACCTCCGGCCGCGCGCGGATCATGATCGACGGGATCGACTACGACCTCGCTCCCGGCGACGCGGCAGTCGTCTTTCCCCTGACCCCTCACAGCTATGAGGAACTCAGCGATGACGTCGGCGGCGTCGCGGCCATCTTCCCGCCGGACGTCATCCCGGAATACGCCGGTACCTTCCACGGCCTCGCCCCGGAAAGCCCGGTGCTCCGGGCGGATAGAATCGGCCCGGACACCTGCCGCGCCGTCGCCCGCCTGGGGGATCTGAACATGGAAGACGACCTGCCTCTCTGTGTCGCCTATCTGCACGTGCTTCTCGCCGGCATTCTCCACAGCCTCTCCTATCACCCCGTTTACGATTATTCCGAGCAGAATCTCGGACACCGGATCATGCGCTACGTCTCCGACCATGCCTGCGAGGAAATCACCCTCGATACCGTTTCCCACGCCCTGGGTATCAGTTCCTCCCACCTTTCCCATTTCTTTGCCGAGAAGCTGCATATCAACTTCCGTCATTTTATCAACGCCAGCCGCATCGCCAAGGCCCGTCTCCTCATGCGGGATCCGAACCTGACCCTGACCGGAATCTCTGACGCCTGCGGCTATACCAATATGCGGACCTTCCGCCGCGCCTTTCTGAAGGAGGTCGGCTGCCTCCCCTCCGAGCATATGCAGGCGCTCCGCCGGCGCGTCCCGATGGACAGCAGCCGGCAGTAGCGCTCCCGTTCCCCCTCTGTCTATGAAGTTAAGATTGTGCTATAAAAGTAAACATCTTCCTATTGAAGAAATGTATTATCTGACGGAAAATCAGTACAGATAAAGCATCCGTGCGTTTCGGATGCCAAAAAGAATAAGGAGGAACCCCCATGAAGAAACTTGTTTCCCTTCTGGCTCTGGTCCTGGCGCTCTGCCTGACGGCTTCCTGCTGTCTCGCCGAGGCGGGGACGGAGAAGTATGCCGAGCCCGTCGAAGTCCATTTTGTCCGCAGCACGGACGATACCCTGGACGCCAACTTCTTCTCCCAGTTCCCGGACAAGACGATGGAAGACAACCTCTGGTGCGATCTGTACCGTGATGTCCTGAACATCATCGTCAAGTACGACTGGATCGTGAAGAGCGGCGATGAGTATGACACCAAGCTGGCCGCCGCCATCGCGACAGGCGACATTCCGGAGTTCGTGAACGTCAACACCCTGCAGCTCAAGCAGCTCGTGGAAGCCGACGCCATCATGCCCCTGGAAGACATCTATGAGCAGTATGCCACTCCCTTCACCCGGGAAATCCTGGAGTGCGACGGTCTCTCCCCCTTCCAGGCCGCGACCATCGACGGTCATCTCTACGGCCTGCCCAATGTGGACAGCTCCCTCATGATCGCCGACCTGATCTGGGTCCGTACCGACTGGCTCGAGAAGCTCGGCCTGCCGATCCCCCAGACGATGGACGACGTGATGAAGACCGCCGAAGCCTTCGCCAAGGCCGATTTCGACGGCAACGGCGTGGATGATACCCTCGGCATCGCCATCGCCAAGGATCTCTGGAGCCAGATGTTCAGCCTGCGCGGCTTCTTCAACGCCTATGATTCCTATCCGGGCATCTGGGTCGAAGACGAAAACGGCAACCTGGTTTACGGTTCCACCCTGCCGGGCACCAAGGACGCCCTGGCCGCCCTGCATGAGATGTTCGAAAAGGGCCTGATCGACCGCGAATTCGGCGTCAAGGACGGCGGCAAGGTTGCCGAGTCCACCACCGCCGGCAAGTGCGGCCTCTTCTACGGCGCTCAGTGGAACTCCATCTATCCGCTCCAGAGCAACGTGAATCTGGATAAGGATGCCCAGTGGCAGGCGGTCTCCATCGTCAGCGCGACCGACAAGCCCGTAAAGGCCCAGACCGATGTCGGCACCCTGAGCTGGACCGTCGTCCGCAAGGATTGTGCGCATCCCGAAGCCGCGATGAAGATGTTCAACCTCTTCATTGACAAGAACTGGGGTCCCGATAACGAGAACGGCATCTACTACGCTCCCCTGGATTCCGAGTCCATCTGGAAGCTGTCCCCCGTCGTCCCCACCAACCCGCATAAGAACGACGGCGCGTTCCTCGATCTGGAGCAGTATCGCAAGGACGGCGACGAGAGCAAGGTCAAGGGCGAAGCCCTGAGCATCCTCAAGAAGCTCCAGGCTTATGAGTCCGGCAGCGAAGAAGGATTCGCCCTCTGGGGCTGGGAGCGCATCTACGGCGCTGACGGCGCTTACGGCGTCCTGATCGACTACCGCGATAAGAAAATGACCCAGGACAACCTCTTCGTCGGCGCGCCCACCGAGACCATGACCAGCAAGATGAGCACCCTCCAGGATCTGCAGGATGAAGTCTTCATCAAGATCATCCTCGGCGAAGAGCCCATCGACGCGTTCGACAAGTTCGTCGAAGACTTCAACACCCTTGGCGGCGCTGACATCACCAAGGAAGTCAACGAATGGTATGCCTCCGTCAAATAAGGTAAACCCGTGACCATATTCAGTGGGGGACTGGTGCGCTACCATCAGTCCCCCTTTTCAGCAAAGGGGAATGCCGATGCAAAATTCTGTGAAAGCGCCCGATTTACGCTCCGGGGGAAAGGTCTCCAACGGAAGGTTCCGGAAGGAACTTCCCTTCCATCTGATGCTGCTGCCGGGCGTCATCATCGTCTTTATTTATATGTATATCCCGCTGAGCGGCCTGATCATCGCCTTTCAGAAGTTCATTCCCGCCAAGGGGCTCTTCGGCAATCAGAAATGGGTAGGCTGGGATAACTTTATTTATCTCTATAACCTTCCCGGCGCGATCTCTGCCCTGCGGAACACCGTCATCATCGCCCTGTTCAAGATCGTGCTCCATCTGGTCATCCCGATCACCGTCTCGATTCTCCTGAACGAGATCACCCATACCGGCTTCCGCAGGACCGCCCAGACGCTGATCTATCTTCCGCACTTCCTGAGCTGGATTATCCTCGGCGGTATCCTGATCGATATTCTCTCCCCCAGCGACGGGATCTTCAACCGCTTCCTGGGGCTCTTCGGGGTCGAGCCGATCTTCTTCCTCGGCAGCAATGATTATTTCCGCGGTACGCTGATCGTCACGGACGTCTGGAAGGAATTCGGCTTCAATACCATTATCTACCTTGCCGCCATTACCAACATCGATCCGAATCAGTACGAAGCCGCGACCATCGACGGGGCGAACCGCTTCCAGAAGATGCTCTATATCACCCTTCCGAACATGCGGATGATCATCGTCCTCATGATGGTCCTGAGCCTCGGCAACGTGCTTAACGCCGGTTTCGATCAGGTTTACAACCTGTACAGCAAGCAGGTCTATTCCACCGGCGATATTCTCGATACCTTTATTTACCGGATCGGCCTGCTGGACGCCCAGTTCGGCGTCGCCACGGCCATGGGCATGTTCAAGAGCGTCGTCTCCACGATCTTTATCTCCGTCAGTTACTTCTGCGCCTATAAGTTCGCGGACTACCGGATTTTCTGAGAAGGAGGGAATGAAGTATGGTTGAATCCAAACACTGGTCAAGCCGCCTTTTCAACATCTTTAATTATTGTCTCATCGCCCTCCTGGCGCTCAGCTGCCTTATCCCTCTGATCCATGTCTTCGCGATCTCCCTCTCCTCCTCTTCCGCCGCTACGGGCGGTCTGGTCACGCTCTGGCCGGTGGATTTCACCCTGGAGTCCTACGCCTACGTCGCCCGCCGCGCCGCCTTCTGGAAGGCCATGGGGGTCAGCGTCCTGCGCGTCATTGTCGGCGTCGGGCTGAATATGTTCTTCTGCATCCTCTGCGCCTATCCGCTCAGCAAGGAAAAGGACCAGTTCCGCTTCCGCACGGTCTATGCCTGGTATTTCTTCCTGACCATGCTCGTTTCCGGCGGTCTGATCCCGCTCTATATGGTCGTCCGCATGACCGGCCTCATGGGGACCTTCTGGGCCCTGGTGATCCCCGGCGCCGTCCCCGTCTATAACATCATCCTCCTTCTGAATTTCTTCCGCCAGACGCCCCGGGAGCTGGAGGACGCCGCCATCATCGACGGGGCCAGCCAGTGGCGCATCATGTGGCAGATCTTCGTGCCTACCTCCCTGGCCGCCCTGGCTACCGTGGCGCTCCTCTCCACCGTCTATCACTGGAACGAGTGGTTCAACGGCATTCTTTACAGTTCCACCCCGGACCAGTATCCCCTCCAGAGCTACCTCCGTACCATCGTCATCGATATGAAGCTCACCAACATGGGTGCGAACGACTGGCAGGCTCTCGTCGTGGTTTCGGATAAGACGGCGAAATGCGCCCAGATCTTCCTCGCCTCCATTCCGATCCTTCTGATCTATCCGTTCCTCCAGCGTTATTTCGTCAAGGGCATGGTACTCGGGAGCGTGAAGGGCTGAACGAAGCGTGAAGGACTGATCCCTGATTCTTGCAAAGGAAACCCTCTCTGTTGTACACTGCCGGTATGAACATCTGTTTCATACCGGTTTTTTGGGAAAGGAGGCCCGTCTGGAATGTCTGCATCCGGAAAGCGTTCCCGCGCGTCGGGCTTTCCCGAGTCCCGGCCCCTGAGCCTGAAACGCTCCGTCTTTCTCCGCATGCTGCTGATCACCCTCGCCGCTGTTCTTGTTTTCTATCTCATCGGCATGACCATTAACCAGATCGGCATCCGGAATGTCCGGAACGATATGCAGGCCGCCCTGCAGGCTGATACGGTCTACGCCGCGGACCAGCTGGATCAGGAGCTGGAGCGGCTGAAGTTCTTCATCCGCGAGCTCGTCGCGGACAAGCAGCTCATGCGCTTTACCATCTCCTATGAAATCCTCAGCGACTGGGAACGCCTCTCCTCGATTCGCGCCCTCGCTTCCCAGGAATATCAGATCAAGCGTTCCTCCGACCTCGTGAACTCCGTCCTGATCATGTTCCCCGCCTTTGGAAAATCGATCGTCACGGAGCCCTCGGAGTATACCGACCTGGATCCGGAGGTTTGGGATCAGCTCATGAACGCCGCGGACCGGGGCAAGGTCTCCCTCCGGGAGTGGAACGGTCTCCTCTGGCTCCTCATGCCCCGCTTTAACGGCAATACGCCGATGTTCCTGGTCGCGGTTTCCCTCTCGCCGGCGGATCTGGCCGCCCGCCTGGAGCGGCTTGCCGGCAGTCAGGCCCGCGACCTGGTCCTTTCCCGTGCGGACGGTTCCCTCCTCGCTTCCCGGGGAACCGTTCCGGAGGCCGCTTCCGCCGGCACCGGGGATCTTCTCCGGGCGGACGCCGCCCTGACCTCCGCCCCGTTGACGCTGACCGGCTATGCCCGGGTCGACCGGGCCATGGCGCCGTTCGTACTCTATCGCGTCATCGTCTGGGTCCTGACCGCGGTAGCCCTGGTCCTCCTCGTTGCTTATCTGCTTTTTTACCGCCGGTCGATCCTCCGTCCCGTGAACGATCTCGTCGCTTCCATGCACAGCGTCGAGCGGGACGCCCGCTATCGCATCGAGTCCTCCGGCCGTTCGGATTACGATGATATCTATGCCCAGTTCAATCATATGGTCGATCATATCGAGCATCTCGCCGCCCAGCTCTATGAGGAAAAGTACCGCGCCCAGAAGGCGGAGCTCAAGCAGCTCCAGATGCAGATCGATCCCCATTTTCTCTACAATTCCCTTTATATGATTTACCGGATCGCCCAGAGCGATGGAAACCGGAGCATCGCCAACCTCAGCCTGAACCTCAGCAATTATTATCGCTATATCACCAAGATGCCGGAGCAGATCGTCCCCCTCCGGGATGAAATCCGCCATGTCACCAACTATCTGGAAATTCAGCGCATGCGCTTCGAGCCGCGCATCCGGGTGGAAATCGAGCCTCTGCCCGAGGAGATCGCCGGGGAAATGATTCCCTCCCTGATTATTCAGCCCATCGTCGAAAACGCTTTCCAGCACGGCGTCCGTGATCTGGAGAAGGGCGGCCTCGTCAGCCTTCGCTATGAAGTTCGCCCCTCGTCTTTCAGTGTCATCGTCGCCGATAACAGCGGCAAAATGGATGACGAAAAGGTCCGGGACCTCTGGAATCGCGTCACCGATCCGGAAAGCCCGGATTCCAGCGCTCTCTGTAATCTCTATCGCCGCCTGACGCTTTCTGAGGATGCCGGCAATGAACTGCAGCTGAAATGCGTTGACGGCGGCCTGACCGCCGTTCTGATCTTCCGGAAAAGGGGGGCTTTCCTTGCGGACGCTGCTGATCGTGGATGATGAAATTCTCCTTGCCGACGGCCTGCGCGATATGCTGGCCGGGGCTTTTGCCGGCCGGCTGAAGGTGCTCTGCCGCTATTCCGCCGCGGCCGCCGTTGAGGTTGCTTCTTCGGAACCTGTGGATATTCTTCTTACCGATATCAATATGCCCAACGTTACCGGTCTCGAGCTTCACCGCGCCGTACAGGGCCTCTGCCCCGCCTGCCGCGTGATTTATCTCACCGGCTATTCCGATTTTGATTATGCCCGCACCGCCCTCTCCCAGCAGGCCTTTGCCTATCTCCTGAAGGGCGAGGGTGATGATGTGGTGATCCGCACCGTCGAGCGCGCCCTGGAATTGATCGGCGGGGAGGAGCCGTCCCCCGTTGACGCCCCGGATTCCGATTCGGACCCGGTTTCCCCGGACCGCGCCGGGGAGGACCTGCCGGTCCTCCTTCAGGAGTATATCCTCGCTCATCTGAACGATGATCTTTCCCTCTCCCGCCTGTCGGAAATCTTCCATTTCCATCCTGTCTATCTTTCCCGAATCTTCAAGGAAAGAACCGGCCTCACCATCGGGGATTATATCAATCAGTCCCGCCAGCGCCGCGCCGAGGACCTGCTGCTGAACAGCCGCCTCTCCGTCCTCGAGATTTCCCGGGAGATGGGCTTCGCCACGGATAATTATTTCTGCCGCTGGTTCCGCAAACGCACCGGCGTCAGCCCCCAGCGCTTCCGCCTTCTGAGAAGATAAAGCCGGGATCCCCGCACCCGCATCCCGTCTTGCCGCCCGCGAATCGCATACACATAAAAAACCGCCCGCCTTCCCGAAAACTGATAAGATGAATATACGGATATGACAGGGTTCCCCCTGTCGTCGTTCCCGTAAATCGAATTCAGATATGGGAGGCCCTTACCGATGCCTAAGCTCGAAACCCTCTGCGTCCAGGGCGGCTATGCCCCGAAAAACGGTGAACCCCGCCAGATCCCGATTATCCAGTCCACCACCTTTAAATATGATACCAGCGAGGATATGGGAAAGCTCTTTGACCTGGAGGCCGAGGGGTATTTTTACTCCCGCCTTCAGAATCCGACCTGCGACACCGTCGCGGCCCGGATCTGCGCCCTGGAGGGCGGTACCGCCGCCATGCTCACTTCCTCCGGCCAGGCGGCGAATTTCTATGCCGTCTTCAACATCGCCAATGCCGGGGATCACGTCGTCGCCTGCTCCGCGATCTATGGAGGCACCTATAATCTCTTTGCCGTCACCATGAAGAAAATGGGCATCGATTTCACCTTTGTTTCCCCGGATTGCACTGATGAGGAACTCGACGCCGCCTTCCGCCCGAACACGAAGGCCCTCTTCGGCGAGACCATCGCCAACCCCGCCCTCTGCGTCCTGGACCTGGAACAGTTTGCCGCCGCCGCCCGCCGCCACGGCGTTCCCCTGATCGTGGATAATACCTTCGCCACCCCTGTCAACTGCCGTCCCCTTGAATGGGGTGCAAATATCGTCACCCATTCCACCACCAAGTATATGGACGGCCACGGCTCCGCCGTCGGCGGCTGTATCGTGGACGGCGGGACTTTCGACTGGAATCGCTATGCCGATAAATATCCCGGCCTCACCACCCCGGACGAAAGCTATCACGGCGTGATCTATTCGCAGCGCTTCGGCCTCGGCAAAGCCTTTATCACCAAGGCCACCGCCCAGCTCATGCGCGATTTCGGTTCGGTCCAGAGCCCGCAGAGCGCCTTCCTCCTCGGCCTCGGCCTGGAAAGCCTCCATGTGCGTATGCGCCGCCATTGCGAAAATGCCCAAAAGGTCGCCGAGTTCCTCTCCGGCCATGAAAAAATCGCCTGGGTCAGCTATTGCGGCCTGCCGGGCGATAAGTATTATGAACGTGCGAAAAAGTATCTCCCCGATGGTTCCTGCGGCGTGGTTTCCTTCGGCGTGAAGGGCGGTCGCAAAGCCGCCGAAGCCTTTATGAAAAAGCTGAAAATCGCGGCGATCGAGACCCACGTGGCCGACGCCCGTACCTGCTGCCTCCATCCCGCCTCCGCTACTCACCGCCAGATGAACGACGAGGAGCTCCTGGCCGCCGGCGTCTCCCCGGACCTGGTCCGTCTCAGCGTCGGTCTCGAATCCCCGGAGGACCTGATCGACGACCTCGCCCGGGCCCTGGAATGATTCCCGGTACGGCTTCCCCTTCGGTCGTTCTCCTTCTACAGGATACCCATCTGCTTCAGTTCATTCAGCGTCTCCTCCGGACTCACGTGCAGGATGCCGGTGCCGCCCTTCTCGCGCCATTCCCTGATTGTTTTTTCCCGGTCGTCGATCAGGACGGCCTCCGGGCCTGAACAGAATTGCATTTTGTCCTTCCGGCAGACGGCGTTCACTTTCACGTCCCCGGCAAACAGGCGATGCATCCAGTCTGTCTTGTCCTGCGCTGCGGTCTCAAGCCCCCGTTCCGGCCGCGGAATCCCGGTCAGGATCTCGCACCGGTCCCCATATGCTCCGTAAATGATATCAAACATTTCCTTCGCCCCGGGCATCGGTTCCAGCCGGTCATAAAAATGATCGATCTTCCGGATCGCTTCCCACATCAGATCGTCGATTTTCGCGCTGCGTTTCCCGTTCTGGGACTGCGGTTCCATCCGGCACAGTTCCCGGACGCCCCGGTCAAAATCCGCCAGTACCCCGTCCATATCGAGATAGATCTTTTCAACTTCCATCTTTCTCTCCCTTCCGACGCGTTTGCCCGTCAATCGCGTCCGGTCTTTTTTTCCTGCCGGATTCATCATAGTGCGTCAGGGAGCCGGAGAACAGCAGGTTCAGGTTGAACATGAGCTTCCTCAGATCAAGTTTGGCTTGAGCAGCGTCGTAATGCGCCAGAGAATCGCCGGGATCGCCGACTCCCTTCGGTCGATATATCAGCCCCTCGGCATACCGGGGCGGCGGCCGGCATGATCTGCATGATGATTATTCGGGCTTGGTATCTTCCTTCACTTCTTTGATGAAATCCATGGTTTCACTGATCGCCTCGTTTACAACCGGTTTTGCGGTCTCGACGGCTTTTTCCAGGGCCTCCTTCGCGTTCTTTCCGGCTTCTTCGGCAGCGGGCTTCAGATCTTCAATCTTCTGCTTCACCACGGGTACTCCGTCCTTTACTGCCTGACGCACAGCCCTGACGGCTTCCTTGATCACCGGCTTCGATTCCTCAGCCGCTTCTTTGGTTTTCTCAAGCGCCTTTTCCCCGGCCTCTTTCGCCATCCCGGATGCCTGGTCCGCGGCGTTTCTGACTGCTTCCGACACCGCCGATCTGACATGCTCCTTCAGCCCTTCCGCTGAAAAGAGGGGTTCTTTCGTCTCATTCGTCTCTTTGCTGATTTCTTTTCTGTTGTCCATCATGTGTTTCACCTTTCTTTCGATCAAATTTTTCTTTGTTCCGCCGGGTAATTCAGATGCAGCTTGGCATAGAAATCCCCGAGAAGATAGCGGCTGTCCAGATCCAGATAGACCAGGATCTTCCGGGCGCCGGGAAGGGGCGAATAGCTCGTGTCCTCATTAACACGGCAGACGGTCTGCATCACCGTTCGTCCGCAGGTTGGATGCAGTACGGCGGCAACGGAAGGCGAATCCCCCAGGGACCAGCTTTCCCCCTGGGTCCAGAAGGCGGCCGGCGTATTATTGTAGGCGATCATCTGGTCAAAGAGATACCGGCCGACGGCGCCGTAAGGCATCACCTGCTCCTGCAGCTCAGCAAGGCCGACCCGGATGCTCCCGTAGACGTTGGACGGAATCTGCCAGACGGGAACCGCGGACTGCAGCACCTCGTTGGCGGCCGCCGGATCGTTGCCGAAATTGAATTCTTTAAAAGGAATTTCCTTCTGATCATACGGATGGCCGCCGATGGTAACCACGGTCAGCCTGCCCGCGAGATCCGGCGCCTCCCGAAGAGCCCGGGCGGCATTGGTCAGCGCACCCATGCACAGAAGGAACAGGGGATGGTCGTCCTGCGCGCGGGCTTCGCGGATGATATAACGAACGCCCTCCGAAGGTTCCCCGGCCTCGCCCGGTCCTTCCTCCCCGCGCAGAACCGGCACCTCCGAGCCCATCGCCCGGGTAACGCGCAGGGCGGCCTCCAGGCTTTTTTCCATGGAACCCGGCTGCGCGAAATGCTCCGCGACGATCGCCTTCACGATGAGCTTCGGGCTCATCAGGGCGTAGGCGATGGCAAAGGGATCGTCCGCCTCGCAGGCGGTGTCCGAGTCGATAATGACCCGGATCTTTTTTGCGTCGACGACATCAAAATGCAGCATATATTCCCTCCGTGAATTACCTGTGTTTGCTGAACAGCCATTCCGCGTATTCTTCACTTTCCAGCAGCGCCAGCTCCGCGTGGTGGAAGCTGTAGATCTGCTCCTGCCCGTGGACCGCGCCGGCAGCTTCCATCTCCCCGTCGGTAAAGACCTTCAGAATTACTTCCCCGCCGGCTTGTTCAAACAGCTCTGCCGTCTGCCTGCCCACAGAGACCGGAATGGTTTCATCGTTCTCCGCCTGGGCAATATACAGCGGAATCCCGACCATCTTCGAAAGGGCTGCCAGGCCCGTCCGCGAATAGTTCATTGCCGGGCACAGAGCCATCACCGCGGCAATCCGGTCCGGATGCTGCTCCGCCATCTCAATGGAGGACATGCCCCCGAAGGAATTCCCCATCAGATAGATCCGGTCCGGATCCGCCGTGCCGGCCTCAATCATTTCGTCAATCCATTCCAGCACCCGGCTGAAAACCTTGCTTCGGACATTGTCGGCACCGTACAGCCCGTCTTCGATCGTCGGGGCAATCACGGTGCAGGGACGCGCCGCCTGGTGTTCCGGCTCCGCCCAGTCCACCGCCGTGCGGTAAGTCAGCAGGTTTGCGGTGTCCCCATAGCCGTGAAAGACCACCACCACCGGAAGCGGCCTTTCTGTCTCCGGCTGATAGATCCAGGCTTTGATCATCCCGTTTTCCGCTTCCCGAAGGGTAAAGAGATCCGCCGTCTCCGTGACGGTCTTCCCGATCTCATCCATCGTGAAACCCAGTTCCGGCGCCGCCTCGCAGGAGACGGTAAAACTCCGTACATAGAAGTATTTATCCGGGAACTGTTCCGGGATCAGGCTCCACCCGTCCGTTTCCTGAATCACGTCCTTCACACCGCAGGTAAAAGGATGCGCAACCTTTGTTCCCCAGCCTGTGGCCTCCCCGGATATAGAAAAGCTTTCCGCCCCGATTCCCTCCGGCAGCCGCTGCCCGCGGACCGTAAAGCGAACCGGCATCTGACCCCATTTCGTCACCCGCGTTTCCGCCGTAATGCTTCGGCCTTCCGCCGAACCCCCGGCCGCCGGCCCGCAGCCGGACAAAAGCGTTGCCGCCATCAGCACTGAGATAAGCCTCTTCTTCATTTCTCTTCCTTACTCCTTTGCGCTATGACAAACTCCCTTCCGAATTGAAGAAGGGAGTTTGCAAAATACCAGATCACTTCCCGGCCTCGTGCCGGTCCTTGAGTCACGCCGCGGAATTCCCGTTTCCTTCCGCAATATCTCTGTCTTACGCCCGAAGGAGCGCAAGAGCAATCCATCGGATCACTTTACGGAACCGGTAATTCCTTCCGCGAACTGCTTCTGCAGAATGAAGAACACAAGGATCGTCGGCAGCGAACAGAACAGAACGCCCAGCATCAGCATGCCGTAGTCCACGGCATAGCCGTTGGACATGTTGGCGATCAGCATCGGCATGGTAATCACGTCGTTCCCCTTCAGCACCGTCCTGGGCCACATGTAAGCGTTCCAGGCGTTCATGAAGGTAATAACCGCTGCCGCAGCGTAGGTTGATTTCATCATCGGGAAATACATCCGGAAGAAAATCCCGATCTCGCTCAGGCCGTCAATCCGGGCGGCTTCCATCGTGTCGATCGGGAAATTGCGGCTGTTCTGCCGAAACATCATGATCATGAACGGTGTCGCCAGGGCCGGAATGATGAACGCCCATACCGTGTTCAGCAGCTTCATCCGGCTGATCATTGTGAACAGGGGGATCAGGGTTGCCACCTGCGGCACCATCATGGCCAGCAGCAGTACGGCAAACAGCCGGTCCTTGCCCTTGTCATGGTACAGCTCGAAGCCGTAACCGGCCAGGGAACAGATGAACAGGGTCGCCACGGTCTGAACCGCCGCGTAGAAGAATGAGTTGCCCATCGCGCGCCACAGATCCTGCTGCGCGGTCAGGTTCTTATAGTTCTCGGCCAGGTAATTGCCGAACCAGATCTTACCCTGGGCCACCTCCAGCGAGGTGTTCGTCGCAGCGGTAAACATCCAGAACAGCGGGAAAACCGACAGGATCGACATGATCGTCAGAAAAATGTAACTGGGAATCAGCTTCCGCTGGATATGGGATACGGCCGCCTTCTTCGAAACTGCTGCTGCATTAGTCACGCGTATCACCCACTTTCATGTTGATGAACGCCAGAATGGCAACAAGGATGAACACCACGAAGGCCAGCGCGGAGGCGTAGCCGAAGTTGGCAACGCCCTGCCCGAGGGAATTGTTGTAGATATAGTG
>Ga0310696_10006906_pt1 | contig 13401 bp, 10 predicted proteins | sample AusTroGonzalo_MG_4_FD_203885 | JGI IMG/M metagenome (GOLD analysis project Ga0310696, IMG submission 203885) | Bovine rumen microbial communities from tropical cattle in Woodstock, Queensland, Australia - Gonzalo_02 (v2) (version 2) | ecosystem: Host-associated > Mammals > Digestive system >... | reverse complement strand
TGTCGCCAACCCAAGAATCGAATGCGGGCACGATCAGTCATGGAGATATGGGTAAGCGATACCTGTTTCAATTGCCAATCATTATCGCCCACATAGCACTGTCCGCTAAAGCCCTGCTGTTCCAAATAGCGTCGATAATCGAAATGGCCAGCACGGAAATCGCTGACGGGCTGAATCCGAGTCGTCAGCAAAAGACCATCGCCTGGTTTCAGTTGCCGGCTATGCTCATTCTTTGCCACATAACATTTCATCTTACGCCCGCTTTCTGTCAACAGCACATCCACAGCCATTGACTTGGGCTTCTCGGCTGGCTCAGAAATCACCACAGCTTCTATCTGGCGCAATTGGTCGTCGTAGGCAAAGCCATGCAACTCTGCCTGTTTATGAAACCATAGAATCATGCCGACCACACCTACAGCCAACAGCACTACCCCACTTTGCACCAACGCCAAACGGCGTACCAATAGCCCCATCACTACCAGGACTGCCAGTAGAGACCACAGGGCCATAGGCCATGCAACATTCAAATAGGGAACAAATGGGACTTGGATGACGGAAGCAATCGCAATGCCCGCCATCAGAGCTATAGCAACCAGCAGCAAAGGCGCGCTGCCAAATAGTTTTTTCAGCGACATAAAAATTGAGGTTCAAGGATGAAAAGCTCAACCCTCAAACCTCAAGATTTGTGATTAGTCCTTTATAATATACGGTTTAGCGGGCAGCAAAGAAACGCTGATCACCCAGCACGCTCTCACGTACCTGATTCAAACCAGCCTCGTCATTGCTAACAGTAATGGTCTGGCCATTCTGCAGGTTAGCCTGGATGGTACCGTCAGCATTGAAGCGGAAGATTTCCTTCACTACGCCATTCTGTGACATTGACCAAGAATCGTTCTCGGCATTGTGGATGAAATAGGTCATCTCACCGTTAGGAGCCTTGATTTCATAACCATTCTTAGTGGTCTTCACTACATAGTAGCGTCCGTCGCTACCCTTCACAGTCTGCGTGCTGGCTGAAACAGGGTTGTTGCCTGTCCAGAACTCGATGGTGTTGAGCACTACGTGGTCAACGAGGAATGCGATACCGCCTACAAACGGCTCCAGAATCAAACCAACGATACCATTGATGATCTTGTTATCCGTCATGTTACACTGCCACTTCTCATACTTGTTGAACAGAGTGTATGAACCAATGCAAGAGCTGCAAAGAAACGAACCGGCAAACAGAATAGCTGCCACACTAACATTAATTTTCTTCATAATACTTTTTTTGTTTTGTAGTTAAAGTTATTGAATCGACGACAAAGGTACAGACTTTTTCCCAAACCCCATGCACATTTAGATTTAAAAATATTAAAAAAAATGAACGTTTGGTTGGACTTTTCGGTTATTTGACGTAATTTTGCCACAAAACCAACCTATCCTCATGGAGAAACGATATTTCAAACGCCGTGCTCAATTAAAGCACGACATAGGCAACGGACTATTGCTGTTCTTAGGCAATGGAGAGGTCGGAATGAACTATGCCGACAATACTTACCGTTTTCGTCAGGACAGCACATTCCTGTATTTCTTCGGACTTGACTATCCCAACCTGGCAGCCATCATCGATATTGACGAAGACAAGGATATTGTGTTTGGCAATGAGCTTACAATCGATGACATTGTATGGACAGGAAAACAACCCACACTTAGTGAGAAAGCCAATGCCATGGGCATTAGCAGCACGCTCCCTATGTCTGAGCTGAAAAACTACATCATACGCGCCCAGCGTAAGGGGCAACCCATTCATTTTCTCCCACCCTACCGAGGCGAGCATCAAGTACAGCTGCTCGAACTGCTGGGCATCATGCCAGGTGAACAGTCGAGTCGTTCTTCGCTGCCCTTCATCAAAGCCATCGTAAAACAGCGTAACTATAAAGACGAAGAAGAAATAAAAGCGATTGAGGAATCGGTTGATCTGAGCACAGAGATGCATCTGGCCGCCTATCGTAAAGTGAGACCTGGTGTACACGAATCGGAAGTGGCAGCCGTAGTAGAAGAAGTGGCTTGCCGTCATGGTAATGCGCTGTCTTTTCCAACCATCGCTACCGTTCAAGGGCAAGTGCTTCACAACCACGGTTTCATCCACATGCTGAAAGAAGGCGATATCTTCTTGCTCGATGCAGGTGCCGAAACAAAGACCCACTATGCTGGCGACCTATCATCCTCAATGCCCGTAGGCAAACGGTTTACAGAGCGGCAAAAGACAATCTATGAGATACACCTTGCTTCATTCCAGGCTGCCGTCGACACCTTGAAAGTGGGTGTACCCTTCCGCGATGCTCATATTGCTGCTGCAACAAAGATCTGTGAAGGCATGAAAGACCTTGGATTGATGAAGGGCGATCCTGCCGAGGCAGCCCGTATTGGTGCCTATGCGCTATTCTTCCCTTGCGGATTAGGTCACATGGTAGGCCTTGATGTGCACAACATGGAGAATCTGGGCGAACAATATGTGGGTTATGAAGACGGCGAGGAGAAAAGTAGTCAGTTTGGCTTCAAGTCCTTGCGTCTAGCCCGCAAACTGGAACCCGGTTTCGTGTTCACCGTTGAGCCAGGCATCTATTTTATTCCTGAGCTGATGGATAAATGGCAAGCTGAGCATCAGTTCACAGACTTTATCTGTTACGACAAACTAACGCCCTGGCGCGATTTCACTGGGCTGCGCAACGAACTGAACTATGCCGTCATGCCCGATGGCACGATTCGTCAGTTGGGCACCATCAAGAAACCGATGACCATTGAAGAGGTATACGCAGCAAAAGAAGTTTAATGATTCATCCAACAACAAATTATTATATGGAACAACAGCTAACGCACTCCACCACAAGCATATCGACAACCCTCATAGGAGAAGAGAAACAGTCATCATCCCGTATCGAGCGCTTGCGCCAACAGAATTTCGACACCCCGACTACGCTGAGTATAGAACGGGCTTTGATCGAAACCGAATTCTACAAACAGAACTACGGTACTATGCCCACGCCTATTCTGCGTGCCCGCAACTTCTATGAGATTTGTAAGAAAAAGACATTATATATTGGAGTTGACGAGCTGATTGTGGGTGAACGAGGACCACTGCCTAAGGCAGTGCCAACTTTCCCTGAGCTCACCTGTCATTCGGTAGAAGACCTGCACACCTTGGATCAGCGCGAACTGCAGAGTTATCATATCTCCCAAAAGGACATTGACACCTACGAACGTGAGGTGATTCCCTATTGGAAAGGAAAAACGCAGCGCGAGCGCATCTTCAACCACGTAAGCAAGGAATGGGAAAGGGCTTATCATGCTGGCGTATTCACTGAGTTCATGGAGCAGCGTGCCGCCGGTCATACTGCCATGGACGGTAAAATGTATCATGAAGGACTGCTCGACGTAAAGGCACGCATTGAGAAGCGCATCAGCGAACTGAATTATATCTATGACCCAGAAGCTACCGACAAGCAGCAGGAACTGGAGGCAATGGCTATTTCATGCGATGCTGCCATTCTATTTGCTGAGCGTCATGCAGAACTGGCTGAGAAAATGGCCAGCGAGGAAACTAACGAACAACGAAAGAAGGAATTAAAAAAGATAGCCGAGGTGTGCCGTTGGGTACCTGCCCATGCTCCGCGCGACCTGTGGGAAGCCATACAGATGTACTGGTTCGTGCACTTAGGCACGGTAACCGAACTGAATGGCTGGGATTCCATGAATCCTGGACATATCGACCAGCATCTCTATCCGTTTTACCAACAGGGCATCGACAGCAATACCCTTACTCGCGAACAAGCCAAGGAACTACTTTCCTGTCTTTGGATCAAGTTCAACAACCAGCCAGCTCCCCCCAAGGTGGGCGTGACGGCATTGGAGAGCGGTACTTATAATGACTTCACCAATATCAACATTGGTGGTGTAGACCGAAACGGCAATAGTGGCGTAAACGATCTTTCGTTCATGATTCTGGAAATCCAGGAAGAGCTACACCAACTACAGCCTGGCCTCAGCATCCATATTGCCAAGAATACCCCCGACGACTTCCTGCTGGCTGGAATCCGTGTCATTCGTCAGGGACACGGTTACCCCTCCATCTTCAACCCAGATACCTATGTACAAGAAATGACTCGTGCAGGCAAAACCCTTGAGGATGCTCGCGAAGGTGGTTGTTCAGGCTGTATCGAGGTAGGCGCTTTTGGTAAAGAGGCTTATCTGCTCACAGGTTATCTGAACACACCAAAGATTCTGGAAATTACGCTCCACAACGGTTTCGACCCCATCTCGCAGCAGCAATTAGGTCTACAGACGGGGGATCCTCGCCAATTCAAGACTTTCGAGGAACTATATGAAGCATGGCACAAGCAGATGACCTACTTCGTTAACTTGAAACTCTCCGTCAATAACTATATCGAACGCATGTTCTCGCTCTATGCGCCAGCCACTTTCCTCAGCCTCTATATCGACGACTGCATAGAGAAAGGCAAGGATTACTATAGCGGTGGTGCACGCTATAACACCACCTACATACAGTGTACGGGCTTGGGAACTATCACCGATTGCTTCACAACGCTGAAGAAACATGTGTTCGAAGACAAACGATACACAATGGAGCAAGTGCTGGAAGTTTGCGACAAGAACTGGGCCGACAACGAGCCTATGCGCCAGTATATTCGCAATCACACCCCGTTCTTCGGCAACGACGATGCATATGCCGATACGATTGCCGTACGTGTTTACGATGATTTGGTGAAGGCTATTGAAGGGCGTCCCAATACACGTGGTGGACAGACACATTTGAACATGCTCTCCACCACCTGTCACAACTATTTCGGTTCAGTTTGTGGTGCCACACCTAATGGTCGAATGGCCCACTTTGCCATCAGCGATGGCACCTCACCAGCTCATGGTGCCGACAGTCATGGTCCTACGGCTGTGATCAAATCACTTGGCAAGCTCGACCAAACCAAGAGTGGTGGCACGCTACTCAACATGCGTTTCGTGCCAAGCCTGCTGAAACGTGAAGCCGACCAGAAGAAACTGGGAAGTCTGGTACGCACTTACTTCAAACTGGGCGGCCACCATATCCAGTTCAATATTGTAGATACAGCAACCCTTCACGATGCGCAACTGCATCCCGATGACTATCGCGACCTCCTTGTTCGCGTAGCAGGCTATAGTGACTATTTCAATGATATGACCGAACAGTTGCAAAACGAGATTATTGCCCGTACGGAGAATGAAGAGCTATAGCAACTCACTCCCTTCCTCCAGCATGTCGCAGCAGGCAGGGCTTATCTTTGATATCAAACGCTATGCCATCAACGATGGCCCAGGCATCCGTACCACGATTTTCTTCTTGGGATGCCCGTTGCGCTGCGTTTGGTGCCATAACCCCGAATCATGGGATACCCAGCCACATCGCACCTATAAACAGAAGAAATGCATAGGCTGCCATACCTGCGTGGATGTGTGCAAGCAGCAAGCGCTTCAGCTCACCCCAGAAGGTGTTCGTCCTGTCGAAGGTAGCACTTGTCTGCGCTGTGGTCGCTGTGCAGAAGAGTGCCCTACAAAAGCACTTGAGATGTGCGGACGGGCATGGACCCTCGATGAGTTAATGACTGAGATAGAGAAAGAACGCGATGTGATGACGGATAGCGGAGGCGGCGTTACCCTCTGTGGAGGTGAGCCCCTCTTACAGCCCGAAGCCGTATTGGCAGTATTGCAAGAATTGGGCCGACGTGGATTTCATCGCACCATCGATACCACGCTCTTTGCAGCACCCTCACTTGTACGCGAAGTCGCTGCCCATTGCGAACTGTTCCTCATCGACCTAAAGGTGATGGATGCTTCGCTCCACAAGCAATATACAGGGGTTGGCAATGAACGCATACTCGACAACATCCGCTTGCTCTCACAGCTCAGCGTGCCGTTCTACATCCGCATCCCTTTGATAGAGGGCATCAACACCGACGAACACAATATCGAGGCCACCGCCAATTTTCTCGACTCACTCCCCAACCGTAAACAGCTGTTGGGCGTAAACCTGCTGCCCTACCACGATGTGGGACGCGACAAGCATTGCCGTCTCTGGTCTTCCTACAATCCACAAGGCATTCCCATGTCGGCACCCGATGATGACACGCTAAGCAGGTGCCAGGCCCAATTTTCCAAGCATGGATACACCGCTATCATTGGCGGCTAACCATTGCCTGATAAGCGGCTAATCCGTGCTTGATTGGTAGCACTACCCCCATTGCAAAGCTATCGTTTGCTAATCAAATTTAAATTTTCACCTCAAACAGCCATAATTCGCAATTTATTAAGTACCTTTGCACCCAAATTTCGAAATTTACACATATTTTTATGGCACAAGAAGACGTATTTAAGAAGATTGTATCGCACTGCAAGGAATATGGTTTTGTATTCCCCTCAAGCGATATCTACGACGGACTGGGCGCTGTTTATGATTATGGACAGAACGGCGTGGAGTTGAAGAACAACATTAAGCAGTATTGGTGGAAGTCAATGGTCTTGCTGCACGAGAACATCGTGGGTATCGACTCGGCTATCTTTATGCACCCCACCATTTGGAAGGCCTCTGGTCATGTGGATGCTTTCAACGATCCCCTCATCGACAACCGCGACAGCAAGAAGCGCTATCGTGCCGACGTGCTGATCGAGGACCAGATTGCCAAATACGACGAGAAGATTCAGAAAGAGGTCGAGAAGGCTCGCAAACGCTTTGGCGACTCTTTCGACGAGGCAAAATACATGGAGACCAGCGAACGCGTGAAAGAAGCTAAAGAGAAGCGCGACGCATTGCATGCCCGCTATGCAGCAGCCATGCAGGGACCAGACCTCGAGGCCCTGAAGCAGATTATCCTCGACGAGGAGATTGTAGACCCCATCAGCGGCACCAAGAACTGGACCGACGTGCGTCAGTTCAACCTGATGTTCTCTACTGAGATGGGTGCCAGCGCCGATGGTTCTATGAAGGTTTACCTGCGTCCTGAGACCGCTCAGGGTATCTTTGTGAACTACCTGAACGTTCAGAAGACTGGCCGCATGAAGATTCCTTTCGGTATTGCTCAGATTGGTAAGGCTTTCCGTAACGAGATTGTAGCTCGCCAGTTCATCTTCCGTATGCGCGAGTTCGAGCAGATGGAGATGCAGTTCTTTGTAGCTCCTGGTACTGAGCTCGAGTGGTTCCCCAAGTGGAAGGAAACGCGTATGAAGTGGCATCAGGCGCTGGGCTTTGGTGCTGAGAACTATCGTTTCCACGACCACGACAAGCTGGCTCACTATGCCAACGCTGCTACCGATATCGAGTTCAAGATGCCATTCGGCTTCAAAGAGGTAGAGGGTATTCACTCTCGTACAAACTTCGACCTGTCGCAGCATGAGAAGTTCTCTGGCAAGAGCATCAAGTACTTCGATCCTCAGACCAACGAGAGCTACACTCCGTATGTTATCGAGACCTCTATTGGTGTTGACCGCATGTTCCTTTCGATCATGTGTCATGCTTACGAGGAAGAGAAGCTGGAGAACGGTGAAACCCGCGTTGTCCTGAAGTTGCCCGCAGCTCTTGCTCCTGTGAAACTGGCTGTGATGCCGCTGGTAAAGAAAGATGGTCTGCCCGAGAAGGCTCGCGAGATTATCAACGACCTGAAGTTCCACTTCAACTGTCAGTACGACGAGAAGGACTCTATCGGCAAACGCTATCGCCGTCAGGACGCCATCGGTACGCCTTACTGCGTTACCGTAGACCACGATACCCTCAACGACGGTTGCGTCACCCTGCGTTTCCGCGACACCATGGAGCAGGAGCGCGTAAAGATTTCTGACCTCGCTTCTATCATCGAGGACAAGGTTAGCATTGCAAGTCTGCTTAAAAAGCTACAGTAATGAATAGAGTATTGTCATCTATCTTCTTCTGTCTGCTTCTCACCAGCTCATTCTCGTTGATGTCGTGCAGCGAAAACGACGACACCGTCGATGAGTATGAAAACTGGGAAGAGCGCAACAACCAGTTCTTCGCTGCGCTCGAAGACTCTCTTCAGCGCAATAGCGGTACAGGCGTCGGCCAATGGCAGAAGTTCAAGAGTTTCTCGAAAGACCCTTCTCTGCAGACGGGTGCCAATACCGACTGTGTCTATGTTAAAGTGCTGAAGGCCACGACCGATTCTGCTACACTCAGCTTGGGATGTCCGCTCTATGCCGACTCAATCCTTGTGAGCTATCAGGGTCGTTTCATTCCCTCGCCCAGCTATCCTGACGGTTTGGTATTCGACGGCACAGCATTCTCCGTCAATAATATGCAGACCAACGGCACGGCTCGCTTTAAGATTTCAGCGCTGGTCGACGGTTTTGCAACAGCCGTTATGCAAATGCACAAAGGCGATGTATGGCGCGTGTATATTCCTTGGAACTTAGGATATGGTTCCACCGACTACAACACCATTCCAGCTTTTAGCACGTTGATTTTCGACATTGCAATGGTAGATTTCGCAGCCGCAGGCAAGGCGCTGCCCAACTACCGATAAATAAAAGAACTGAGGTTGCCGCTATCGACAACCTCAGTTTCTTTTTATATCCATGTTCTGCTGAATTCCAGGACTGTCTTTTTATATCCTTGTCCAATTGAATTCCAGAACTGTCTTTTTCTCTTCAAGTTCTATTTCTTTCGGTCTTCCTCTATGAATTGCAGTAGTCGTTCTACGGCTTCCTCTTCAGGAATATTCTTCGCTACGCACTCTTTCTGGCGATAGAGAGAGATTTTGCCACGACCTGCTCCTACATAACCGTAATCGGCATCGGCCATCTCGCCCGGTCCGTTTACGATACACCCCATGATACCAATCTTCAAGCCCACCAGATGCTGGGTAGCAGCCTTTATCTTGGCGATGGTTTCCTGTAGGTTATAGAGGGTACGACCGCAACCAGGACAAGAGATATACTCCGTTTTGGTAAACTTGATGCGGGCTGCCTGCAGAATGGCATCGCTTAACTCCTCTAGGTTATGGGATTGGGCAGTTAAATCTGCATCAAACAGACCTTTGTCCTGACCTGACTTTGTAGACAAAACGAGCTTCGTGGCCTTACGGTCAATGAGCAGCGCGCCAACCGCCATTGCTGCTTTCAATTGGAAAGTCTCCCAGTCGGGAGCATCCAACTTCAGGGTAATGGTGTCGTCCTTGATACTGGCCTCAGCCTCTGCACGCAGTTGGGTGCATTCAGGAATCAAGTCAACTAGTTTGCGGGCAACAGGAATCTCGCATTCGGGCTCCTCAGAGAGGCTCACACGGATGGTATCACCAATGCCTTCGGTCAACAGGGCACCAATACCCAGCGCACTCTTAATGCGACCGTCTTCGCCCTCTCCTGCCTCTGTTACGCCCAGATGCAGGGGGTAGTGCATCTCTTCCTTGTCCATCGCCTCAACCAACAGGCGTACCGACTGTACCATCACTACTGTGTTCGAGGCCTTGATGCTGATGACCACATCATTGAATTGCTCGCGCTTGAAGATGCGCAGGAACTCCATACAGCTTTCCACAATGCCGGCAGGTGTATCGCCATAGCGCGACATGATACGGTCAGAGAGCGAACCATGGTTCACTCCGATACGCACAGCCGTCTTGTGTTCACGGCAAATCTGCAGGAAGGGCAACAAGCGTTCCTCTATCTTCTTCAGTTCTGCCTGATATTCCTCGTCGGTATATTCCAGTTTCTTGAATGTGCGGGCAGGGTCTACATAGTTGCCTGGATTAATGCGCACTTTTTCGCAGTAGTGGGCCGCTACATCAGCCACGCGGGCATTGAAATGCACATCTGCCACCAATGGCTGTCTATAGCCGTCGGCCTTCAACTGAGCCGAGATATGCTGCATATTCTCAGCCTCCTTGGTGCCCTGAGTGGTCAGTCGCACCAACTCACCGCCTGCATCGATAATACGCTTGGCCTGAGCCACACAAGCAGCCGTATCGTTGGTATCGGTAGTAGTCATCGACTGAATGCGGATGGGGTTATCGCCTCCAATACCGATTGGTCCTACATGGGCCACCGTCGACAGCCTACGTTTGTAGTTTGGATGTTCGTTCATAGGCAGAAATCAGTTCGTCTTGAATGTATATTTCACCTCGGCCAACTCTTTATTGGCCTTTTCAATCTTCTCTTTCAATCCCGTCTTGTAGGCAGCCAGACGTTCGGCCAATGCCTCATCGCTCAGGGCCAGCATTTCTACAGCCAGGATGGCTGCGTTCTGCGCACCGTTCACACCCACCGTAGCCACAGGAATGCCCGGCGGCATCTGGATGATGGAAAGCATAGCATCAAGACCATCGAGCATACCCTTGATGGGCACACCAATCACGGGCAGAGTGGTCGAAGCGGCAATCACGCCAGGCAAGGCTGCTGCCATTCCGGCACCGGCTATAATCACTTTAAGACCGCGTTCCTTGGCTGTGCTGGCAAATTGCTCCACAGCATCGGGCGTGCGATGAGCCGAAAGGGCATTGACTTCAAACGGCACCTGCAGCTCGTCGAGCAACTTGCAGGCCTTCTCCATAACGGGCAGATCGCTGGTGCTGCCCATGATAATGCTTACAATAGGTTTCATATCTTTTGTCGTTGTTTCGTTATATCGTTATTATGCTGCTATTAAAGGAACAGGATGGCTACAGCGGCACAAACCAGACCCACAAAGAAGCCTGCCACTACCTGCGGCAATGAATGCTGACGCAGAATCATGCGGGCTGAACCCAGTATGCCTGCCACGATGAGCACCAAGCACAGCCACCACACAGGATTGAAGCCGAATATCTCAGCAAAGGCAAAGAGGGCGCCTGCCACACCACCGATAGCGGCTGTATGGGTCGATATCTTCCACCATATATTGATGAAGGCGCACACCATCTGCACCAAGAGGGCTGCAATGAGAATACCGCTAATGAAATGGAATACATGAGTGATGCGCAACAGCCACAGACAGGCCATGTAGCAACCAATACTGATAACGTAGGGCACCACGCGTCGTTCTCGCCGTCCCATCTCTATCAGGTTCCATCCTTGATGTCGCCGATAGAAATGGATGAGATAGGTGGGTAGCAGAATAGTGAAGAAATAGACCATTGCCAACACCTGCAACCTGTAGCTGATGGGGAGCAGCGACAGATAGCTGAGCGTGAACAGAATAATCAGTCCGAACAGCGGCAAATAGAAGGGGGTGAAGAGCAAACTAACCACCCGCGCTATGAATATGATGTCTTTTTCCCGGCTCACCTTATTTCTTAATCTGTATATTCTTAACTATGCTTTCTTCTTTCTCTACTATGCGCTCTTCCTCAGTCTCGCTACAGGAAAGCCCAGCTGGTCGCGATATTTCGCCACCGTGCGTCGGGCTACGGGATAGCCTTTTTCCTTGAGCAACTCGCTCAGCGCATCATCGCTCAGCGGTTTCTTCTTGTCTTCCGCTTCAATCAGGTCGCGCAGGGCAGCCTTTATCTCACGAGTAGACAGTTCCTCTCCGCTCTCTGTTACAAAGCTGTCGCTGAAGAAATATTTCAGCGGAAACATGCCCCAACGAGTGAGCACATACTTGGAATTGCTCACACGCGAGATGGTGGAGAGATCCAATCCCGTGAGGCTGGCCACATCCTTCAAGATCATCGGACGCAACGACGACTCATCACCATCTTCAAAGAACTTGTGCTGCCAATGCACAATCGCCTTCATCGTGGCTGTGAGCGTGCGTCGGCGCATGCGAACAGCCTCTATGAAACTCTGTGCCGCATCCACTTTCTGCTTGGTGTAGAGCAGCGCTTCCTTCATCTGCCGGCTCAGTCCTTCCTTGTTCTGCTGATAGTCTTTCATCAGATCAGCAAACGACTGCGACACTTGTAGTCGTGGCACATCGCCGCTATTGAGCGAGAAACTCACCGTGCCGTCGTCTTGCGTATCGACAATGAAATCAGGAGTAATCTGGTGCAGCGACCGTCCCACAGCCTCACCCATCGAGGCACCCGGCTTGGGGTTCAGTCGGCGCAGTTCTTTCTGCAACGCTTCCGTTTGCAAGGTCGTGAGATTGAGTGATGAAGCGATTCGTTTCCAATGCTTCTTGGTGAAGGCATCGAAATGATGGGTGATGATTTCCTTCATCAGCTGCAGCATTTGCGGCGGCAGCACCTCATCGGTCTGTTTGCGGTCTATCTGCAGTAGCAAGCACTCCTGTAGATTACGGCCTCCAATGCCAGCAGGATCAAAGGTCTGCAGCTTGCCTAGCACCTTTTCTATCTCGCCTGCCGTAGCATCAATACCGTGATACACAGCCAGTTCGTCGCTCAGCGCCTCAATCGATTTCCTCAACAGGCCGTCGTCATCGAGCGAACCAATCAGATATTCCATGATATAACGCTCGCGCTCCGTCAGTTCCAGTTCGCCCATCTGCTCCATCAGCTGATCGTAGAACGACTGCTGCGAACCGTAGATCATCTCCTCGCGCTCATCGGCTATGGACTGTCCGCCTTGGAATACCGGCAGCTCCTCGTCGTCACGGCCTATGCCTTCGAGGGCTGCATCAAGGGCATCGATACGCTCTTCGCGCTCCCGTTGTTGTTCGTAGTCATCGTCAGTCACATCAGGATTATCCTGACCGTCCAAGGCATCCGATCCATCCTGATATTCAGGATAGTCCTCGTCGCTCACGGTCTCCAGGGCAGGGTTGTCGTGCATCTCAGTCTCTACGCGCTCAGCCAACTGGGCTATGGGCAGCTCTACCAACTGCGATTGCAACAACTGCTGAGCCGATATGCTTTGGCTCAGACGCTGTTCCTGTTTTTGTTCCTGTATCTGACTCTGACTCATTTATAATAGGCTTTCAACTCTTCGGCCAATTCAGCCAGCTCTACAGTATTGCCGTTGCCATACTGTCGCCACACCTCCTGACAAGGCGCCAGCAAATGACGCATGGAGGCCTCGTTCCTGTTCAGATAGGGGTCGCACAGCTGATATACTTCGAGCACATCGACCACCAAACGGTCGGACACTCGCATCAGTTTCGCCAGCTCTGTCACCTCAGGGGTATCGGTAACCATCGTTGATGGAACCAGCCGGAAATACAAATCAAGAATCAGGACAAGCATCACGGGAGTAAGGCGCTCATCTTCAGCCAGCGGCTTGAAGTCGCGCTCGAAGGTCTCCTGCACGCCTACCCCTTCGTAGAAATCACTGGCAGCCCCAAAGCCGCGCATCTCGCGCCAAAGCCTTACGGCACGTTTCAGCTTTTTCGTGTTGTCGGCATACTGTTGCCAGATTTTTTCCAAACGCGGAGTGCTCAGCTTGGCCAACTGCTCCATCCGTGCACGCAGCACTTTCGGAGCAATGTGC
>Ga0310696_10006902_pt1 | contig 13404 bp, 10 predicted proteins | sample AusTroGonzalo_MG_4_FD_203885 | JGI IMG/M metagenome (GOLD analysis project Ga0310696, IMG submission 203885) | Bovine rumen microbial communities from tropical cattle in Woodstock, Queensland, Australia - Gonzalo_02 (v2) (version 2) | ecosystem: Host-associated > Mammals > Digestive system >... | reverse complement strand
ACAACGAGATACTTCTGAAGCAGAACTACGGCCGTCGAGCCAAAATTGTGGCAAAAGGCACCGATGACGATAATACCGGAGTGATAATCCTGCTCGAAAACAACTATTGTGTCGACTATTATTTCCGCGGAAAGGCGCATCAGGTGAAAGACCACGGACTCGTTTTTGAGGAGCCTAACGACGTGGAAGGCATTGAAAATGCTACAAAAGAAGAGATTTTTGTCGGCGATGTCATCCCGAAAAAGAAGATTGAACGTTCGCTTGAGCCGGACGCAAAGCCATGGCAAAAACTGATGTGGTACGCTATCTGCACCGCAGTCGGCCTCGGCATCGGATTCCTCTTGGTATATTTATATTTTTAATGCCCACTGTCATTCCGACCGAAGCGAAGCGTAGTGGAGAAATCCTTTTAAAGCAGATCGAATAAATAGTAAGAAATGTTAAAAAAGTTCCAAAATTACATCACCGAGCAACACCTAATTAATAATGGGGATAGCATTCTCGTTGCCTTGAGTGGCGGCGTCGACTCGATGGTGCTGGCGGAACTTCTGAGGCGTTGCGGCTACGACATCACCTTTGCGCACTGCAATTTTCATCTGCGCGGCAATGAATCTGACGGCGACGAGCAATTCGTCCGTGAATACGCCGAAAGGGTAGGAGTGAAGCTCTTCGTACGCCAGTTTGATACCTTGGAATACGTTGAAAGACAAAAAGTTTCTGTCGAGATGGCCGCCCGTGAGCTGCGCTACGCCTGGTTTAACGATATGATCAATGCCAGCGGACAACTGCTTGCATTGGCGCACCATGCCGACGACCAAATCGAGACTTTCTTCATCAACCTTATGCGTGGCTCAGGCATTAAAGGCCTGAAAGCCATGCAACCTCGTAACGGATTGTATATCAGGCCGTTACTATGGGCTTCACGCGAAGAAATCAAACAATTTGCGATTGAAAACGGCATCCAATGGCGCGAAGACAGCACCAACAACGACACCGTTTATCTAAGGAATAAAATCCGTCACGATCTGATGCCTGTTTTCGACAGCATCAAACCCGAGGCACGAGAGAAGATTCTTGAATCTGTCAATCATTTATCTTCTGAAAATCAATTATATAGAGAACTTTTAAAGGAAAAACTGTCACAAATCGAGACCGTCGACGGCGTTCTTCACAGCATTCCAAAACGTCATTTCGACCGAGCGGAGCGAGTGGAGAAATCATCGGCAAACAATTCCCTTCAGTTGCTTTTCGAGTGGCTCCGTCCCTTCGGCTTCTCCTTTTCCCAATGCGAATCGATCCTCGCATCGTTGGATTCTGAACCGGGAAAAGAATTCTATTCTACTAATTACCAATTGGTTATCGAAAAAGACACCATCGATATCTTTCCAATTGAATTGACAGATAACCTTCTGACACCAGGCTTGTCTTATTTGAAACAACCTGTACAGACAACGCATGCGTTGTCCCTACTGGTAAAAGACAACCCCAATATTGCCCAGCTCGATTTTGATAGATTAAAATTTCCGTTGCGTGTCAGGCATTGGTGGCATGGCGACCGCTTCCATCCGCTTGGGCTTAAAGGCACAAAGCTCGTCTCTGATTTCTTCAACGACAACGGTTTTACCACTTTCCAGAAGCGAAACACCCAGATTTTGACCGATTCTGAAGGCGAAATTGTGTGGATTGTAGGCCATCGTATCGACGACAGATTCAAGATTACCGATAAAACAAAAACTATTTATGAAATAAAATTTGGAGATTAAAAATAATTTCCATATTTTTGTAGCTTGTACTGAAAATACGAGTGTTAAAATTAAATCATTGATAATCAATTAACTATGAAAAAGCTTAAATTGTTTTTCGCTTTAATTATTGCATTTATAGTGCCGTTGACATCATTTGGACAGATGTTCGACCCTGTGCATTGGAGCTTCTCGACAGAATCGTTGGGCAACAACGAATACAATGTCATTTTCAAAGCCGATATTGATGCGGGATGGCACGTTTATTCACAGAATATCGCCGACGGCGGTCCTGTCCCGACAACGTTTTATTTCGCTGAATCGTCTGATTATCAGCGACTTGGTGAGGTGACAGAAGGTGAAGCGATAGTGCTTCACGACCCGGTTTTCGACATGGAACTGCGTTTCTTTGAAAAAGAGGCAATCTTTATTCAAAAGGTGAAAGTCCTTGGAAAAGAACCAGTTGCGGTGAAAGGTGAGCTTGAATACATGGTCTGCAACGACGGACAGTGTCTGCCTCCTACACCAGTGGAGTTCGACATAAACCTCGATAACGGCGCGATTACCAATGCCGACGCTGAAAAAGAAGCCGGCGACAGCCTCCTCTCGATGATTCTTCAGGCTATCTTGTGGGGCTTGGCAGCATTGCTCACCCCATGCGTGTTCCCGATGATCCCGATGACGGTGTCGTTCTTCCTGCACGGCAGCGAAAACAAGGCGGCTGGCCGTTTCAAAGCCATCATGTATTTCATTTTCATAGTGTTGCTTTACACTTTGCCGATTGCAATCATCATCATGGTGACATGGATCTTCGGTGGCGACAGTGTCACTGGCGACATATTCAACTGGTTGTCAACACATTGGCTCCCGAATATCATCTTCTTCCTGGTGTTTATGGTGTTTGCTGCCTCGTTCTTCGGAGCCTTCGAAATCGTACTCCCGAGCAGCTTGGTCAACAAATCGGATGCCAACTCCGAGAAGAAAGGTCTCGCCGGCGTGTTCTTCATGGCTTTGACACTGGTTTTGGTGTCGTTTGCCTGCACAGGACCTATCGTGGGCACAGTGCTTATCAAGTCGACATCGGGTGAGTTCTGGACCCCGATTCTCACCATGTTCTGCTACGCCTGCACATTCGCATTGCCGTTCGCATTGTTTGCATTGTTCCCGTCGATGCTGAAAAACCTGCCAAAGAGCGGTGGCTGGCTCAACACAGTGAAGGTCATCCTCGGCTTTGTTGAGGTCGCGCTCGGCTTCAAGTTCTTGAGTGTCGCCGACCAGACCTACCACTGGCACTTGCTCGACCGCGAGGTGTATCTCGGCATCTGGATCGTATGCTTCGCCATGCTCGGCTTCTATCTCCTTGGCAAAATCAGATTCAAAAACGACGACCCTGTCGAGTCTATCGGCGTAGGACGTTTGATATTGAGTATCATCACCTTTACGTTTGTCGTTTATATGATTCCAGGCATGTGGGGCGCTCCTCTGAAGGCTCTTTCGGGCTATCTGCCACCACAACAGACCCTCGATTTCGACCTCAAACGTATCAATCAGGAGAATGCTGACAAGGTTATCGATTATATCCAACAAAATGTGGTGGCTATGCCAGCTGCACAACAAGAGCAGAAGTCAACACAGAAACCTGCTGCCGAGCTTTGCGAGGCTCCGCGTTTCAACGATATCTTCCATCTGCCTCACGGATTGAAGGGTTACTTCGACTATGAGCAGGCTCTCGCTTGCGCAAAAGCACAAAACAAGCCGCTTTACGTCGATTTCACAGGCCACGGATGCGTCAACTGCCGTGAGATGGAGGCTAACGTCTGGAGCGATCCGCGCGTTTTGAAGATGTTGCGTGAAGACTATATCATCGTGGCACTTTATGTCGACGACAAGACCAAACTCCCTGAGGAAGAATGGGTTATGGGTGGCGACGGCAAGATGAAGAAGACCATCGGCCGCAAATATGCCGACTTCCAGATCTCGAAATTCGGCACCAACGCCCAGCCGTACTACTGCCTCATGGGTCATAACGGCGAGCTCCTACACGAGCCTCGTGCCTACAACCTCGACAAGGACGGCTTTGTCCAGTTCCTCAAGGAGGGACTTGAAAACTTCAAAAACGGAGTCTCAGTTCGAAACATTAACGAATAAAAAAAAGGGGCGAACATTCGTTCGCCCCTTTTTTTTCAATAATCAATAACCAATAACCAATAACCAATAACCATTACTTCGCGTAATGCTGATAGAACTGCACTATCGTCTCGATTCCTTTGAAGAAATGGTCGACCCGGTAGTTCTCGTTAGGTGAGTGGATGGCATCCTCGCCAAGTCCGAAGCCCATCAATATGGATTTGATACCCAACACTTTCTCGAAACGGGCGATGATCGGGATGGAGCCGCCGCTTCTCATCGGGATAGGTAGCTTGCCGAAGGTGTCGAAATATGCCTGTTCCGCCGCTTTGTATGCCGGAAGCTCGATAGGGCAGCCGTAAGCCTCGCCACCGTGTAAGGTCGTCACCTTAACTGTCACATAATCAGGAGCTATGCTCTCGAAATATTCTTTGAACAGCTTGCCGATCTTCTCGTGGTCTTGGTTGGGCACCAAACGGCACGAAATCTTGGCGTATGCCTTCGACGGAAGCACTGTCTTTGAGCCTTCGCCGGTGTAACCGCCCCAGATACCGCACAAATCGAAGGTCGGACGGATGCCTGTCCTCTCAATCTTGGTGTATCCTTCTTCGCCACGTAAAGCCTTGACGCCCAACGATTTCTTATACTCTTCCTCGTTGTAAGGTGCCTTGTTGAGCATCTCGCGCTCTCTTGCTGATGACTCAACGACATCGTCATAGAAATGAGGGATGGTGATGTGGTTGTTCTTATCCATTACGCCTGCCACCATCTCGCACAAAGTGTTGATAGGGTTGGCGACAGCGCCGCCGAACAGTCCCGAATGCAGGTCGGCGTTCGGGCCAGTGACCTCCACCTCCCAGTATGCCAAGCCTCTTAACCCTGTCGTGATCGACGGTGTGTTGTGCGAAATCATGCTGGTGTCCGAAACCAAGATGATGTCGGCCTTCACAAGGTCTTTGTATTCCTCAATCCACTTCGAGAGACTGCCTGAGCCAATCTCTTCCTCGCCCTCGAGCATGAACTTCACGTTGCATGGAAGGGTGCCGGTCTTTATCATCGTCTCGAAAGCCTTGGCATGCATGAAAGCCTGTCCTTTGTCGTCGTCAGCGCCACGTGCCCAGATCTTGCCGTCTTTGATGACTGGCTCAAACGGGTCGGTGTGCCACAGCTCGATAGGGTCGACAGGCATCACGTCGTAATGACCGTAAACCAACACTGTAGGCAGTTTCGGGTCGATGATCTTCTCGCCGTAAACAATAGGGTTGCCTTCGGTAGGCATCACCTCAGCCTTGTCGGCACCGGCTGCCAAGATGCTGTCGCGCCAGTATTCAGCCGCCTTGATCATGTCAGGCTTATGCGCCGATTCCGAGCTGATTGAAGGTATTCTGATCAGCCCGAATAACTCTTCCAAGAAACGTTTTTCGTTTTCCTTGATGTAATTTTGAACCTTATTCATATTATTATTTTTTAACACTTTCTTGATTAGTAAAGACACTCGGACGTGCGTCTCTCCATGTCTTTAATGTGACTTCGTCCCCATCGAATTCTGCATACGTATAATCCCAAATCCAGTTGCCGACCACCGTCGTCACTGCGTGCTCGCCGGTTTTGTACTGCATCGGCTTGTGCTGGTGCCCGAACACGAAGAAATCTATCGTCGGGTCTTTCTCGTATTCCGCCTTCGCGTATTTGTAAAGCCGGGTGTTCTCCACGTCTTTGTAGAAATTGCCCTCCGACTCCTTCTTGAGTTTCTTAACTCTATGATTATGAGACCATTTCAATGCCACTCTTATTCCGAAATCGGGGTGCACATGACGGAAACACCATTGCAAAAACCTGTTTTCGAACACGCTCTTCAGAAATTTGTATCCGTTGTCGCCCTCGCCGCGGCCGTCGCCATGCACCATGAAGAACTTTTTGCCTTTAAGCGTCATCACCACAGGTTCTCTATGTACTTGGATACCAATCTCTTCCTGAAGATACGAGAACGTCCAGAGGTCGTGGTTGCCTGCAAAAAGATGTACTGGGATGCCGCTGTCGATGAAATCGGCGAGTTTTCCGAGCAATCGCACGTGTCCGCGAGGTATCACGGTCTTGTATTCGTACCAGAAGTCAAACAGATCGCCCATCAAAAACAGTTCCTCGCACGATTCTTTGATGGAATCGAGGAACTCGAGAAGCATCTTCTCACGTCTCTGGCTGTCTTCCAAGGTGGGGATGCCGAGATGGAAATCTGTTACGAAGTATATCATATCATGTTGATTATCAGAACTCTACTTCGTCCAGACGGTTGAGCATCTCTCTGAGGATGGCGGTCATTTTAGGCTCGGCGATGTTGGCTGCGTTGAGCACCATCTCGTGTGTCACCTCTTCTGCCACTTCCATCCCGCCAAGGTCGGTGATGACGGAGACGGCGAATACCGGCAATCCGCAGTGGCGGGCGACGATAACCTCAGGCACCGTTGACATTCCCACGCAGTCGCCGCCTATGGTGCGGTAATATCTGTATTCAGCCGGAGTCTCGTAGCTCGGGCCTGTGTCGCCGACGTAAACGCCGTGTTGCACGTGGATATTCAGCTCGTCAGCAATCTTGTCGGCCAACGCCAGCAGATTCTTGTTGTATGCCTCGCTCATATCAGGGAAACGTGTGCCGATACGCTCGTCGTTGTTGCCAATCAACGGGTTAGGCAGCAGGTTGATGTGGTCGGTGATGAACATGATGTCGCTCACTCTGAAATTCGGGTTGATGCCGCCGCTGGCGTTAGATAACACTAACAGTCTGACACCCATAAACTTAAACACTCTGATAGGGAAGGTGACTTCGGCAGTGCTATATCCTTCATAATAATGGAAACGGCCTTGCATTGCCACCACTTTTCTGCCGTTCAGTGTTCCGAAAATCAGCTTTCCCTTATGGCCTTTCACCGTCGAGACTGGGAAGTTTATAATTTCCGAATATGGTATAGCGATTTGATTCTCAATGACATCCGTCAATCCGCCCAGTCCAGAGCCTAATACAATACCCACCTCGGGTTCAAAACCATTTGTCTTCGATTTTAAAAAATCGACTGTCTCAAGAATTTTTTCGTACATAGTCTAAAATCAAATTTTTAAAAATATCCTCTTCTTTTGCGTCGTTGAAACGCACCTCAATCGGAATCGTAAACAAAGGCACATTCTCGAACTTGTTGATATATGAAGAGTTTGTTAATCGCATTAAATCTTTCTCTGTTGTCACAATGATTTTGTTTTTGCCAATCACGCTGTTGAAACCGTCAAGAATCACGTCGATGTCGTCGTTGGTGAAGTGGTGATGGTCGTTGTAGTAATTGGTAATCAATGTGTTATATTTTCTCTTAAGATGATCTTCAAGAGGATAAGGATTGGCTATGCCACAAAACAGATACACCGACTTCATGTCTTGCAACACTGTCTCCTTCGCCGCCTTTGTGATAGGTTTAAGCTCTTGAAAATCAATATAGGTGAAGAAAACTTTCTGATATGGTTTCGCTTCCAGAATTTTTATCACGTCGCGTTTGTCGTAAGGCAGCAGCACTCTCGGCGATTTGGTTACTATGATAATGTCAGCGCGGTTCGCCGCCGACTTCACGTCACGGAGTGTGCCTGCTGGAACGAGCAGGTCTTTCTTGTAATTGTTGTAATACTCGGTCAGAAGGATGTTCAACCCGGGCTTTATCTTACGGTGCTGAAAGGCGTCGTCGAGCAAAACCACGTCGGGTTGGGTCTCCCGATATATCAATTTCGCTACGCCCTCGCATCTGTCTTCGTCGACAGCGACGGTGATATTATCAAATTTGGTGTGATATTGCAGCGGCTCGTCACCGATTTGTACGTAAGTGGCGTTCTCGTCGGCAAGCACAAAACCTTTCGTCTGCCGGCCGTAGCCTCTGCTCAACACTGCCACTTTGAATTTGTCCTGCAAAAAACGTATAAGGTATTCAGTATGAGGCGTTTTGCCCGTCCCGCCAAGGGCGAGGTTGCCGACACAGATTGTGGGCACATTGAAACTTTTCGACTTAAGAATATCCAAGTCGAAAAGCCAATGGCGTACGTGAAGCGCTATCGCGTAAAGCCATGAAATTGGTGCCAGCAAAATTCTCATTTTTATTTAAATGATTACTTTTTAATTTAAACGTACAAATATACAAAATATTTTTAATGTTGAGCGTTATTATAAAGAAATTTATTATTTTAGCGAAAAATTTTTGCGATGTATAAAGTTAAAGATATAATTGGATGCATCACCGACATCGCTCCGCTGCATTGGCAGGAGTCGTGGGACAACGCCGGACTTCTGGTCGGTGACGCTGATATGCAAGTCGACAAGGCCCTTGTGACTCTTGACGTTACCGAGCCTGTCGTCGATGAGGCGATAGAAAAAGGCTTCCATCTCGTGATAAGCCATCACCCGTTGATTTACAAGCCTTTAAAGCATCTCCTTCCGGAAAACACTATAGAGCGCACCATCATGAAAGCGATAAAACACGACATTGCGATAGCGTGCATGCACACTAACCTCGACAATAGCTATCTCGGTGTGAGCAAATGGCTCGCCGACCAGCTGGGGTTGAAAAACCAGACGATTCTGGAGCCGATGAAGGTGGAGGAGGACGTGCTGACTGGTGGCGGCATGGTCGGCGAGCTGGAAAACGCGATGGATGAGAAAGATTTCCTCGCCATGGTGAAGAGAAATCTCAACGCACAGGCCTTGCGCCATTCCGATTTTTTAGGAAAACAGATAAAAAAAGTGGCAGTATGCGGAGGCTCGGGCTTCTTCCTGCTTGATAACGTAAAACATTGTGGTGCAGACGCTTACATCACTGGTGACGTGAAATATCACGACTTTTTCGAGGCCGACGGCAAGCTTCTTCTGGTCGACGCCGGACACTATGAGACCGAACAATTTACAAAAAAATTAATTGCTGATGTTATTATTAAAAAATTTTGTAACTTTGCAGTTTCAATTTCTAGCGTGAAAACTAACTCGATAAATTATTTTGTATAAATATAAAATTTAACATAAATGTCTGATAATCAGGAAATTAAGCTCAACGAAGAAGAACAGATCGAAGTTACCGTTGAAAGAAAGTTGGTTGCACTTTACACACTGCAACAGATTGATTCCAAGATAGATAGAATCCGCATCGTGCGCGGCGAGTTGCCTGAGGCTGTCCAGGACCTCGAAGACGAAGTGGCTGGTCTCGAGACACGTATCGAGAACTACAACGCCGACCTGAAGAAGTTCAACACCGACGTCACCAACTACAAAATCAAGATCAAAGAGACACAGGCTCTGATTAAGAAATACGAGGAGCAGCAGAACCAGGTGCGTAACAGCCGTGAATACGATTCTTTGACAAAAGAGACTGAGTATCAATCACTTGAGATTCAGCTTTGCGAGAAGAGAATCAAAGACGCAACCATCAAGATGGAAGACATCAAGGCTGGTCTTGAGGCTACCGAGAAGAAACTCGCCGAGCGCAAGAACGACCTCGTGGTGAAACAGTCGGAGCTTAACTCAATCGTTGAGGAGACTGAGAAAGAAGAGGAAGAGCTCGTCGCTAAGTCAAAAGAAAGCGAAGCTTTGATCGAGGAACGTCTTTTGAACGCTTACAAACGTATCAGAAAAGGCGCCAGAAACGGTCTGGCCGTTGTCGAGATCAAGCGTGACGCTTGCGGCGGTTGCTTCAACAAGATCCCGCCACAACATCAGCTCGATATCCGTATCCACAAGAAGATCATCGTGTGCGAATACTGCGGCCGTATCTTGGTTGACCAAGACATCATCGACCAGTACAACGCTAAGAACTGATTTTATCAGTCTAGTCTGAACTTGAAAGAGATGACCACCTGATTGATGTTGGTCGTCTCTTTTACTTTTGTGTCGTCGGTAACCACCTCGCCGCTCTGATTCTCGTAAAATGCCGGATATTCTGAGTATTGCTCATACAGCTGATACGAGTTGTGGCGCTGGCTGAACACGTAGGCCGCGTCGAGGGTGAAACGATGGTAGGTGAAGCCCCATCCGCAGGAGTATGAGTCGGTGCGGTAGTCGGTAGCATTGAAGCCAAACGGGCTGCCATAGAAGGCGTAGCCTGCACGGAATGCCATTGTCTGCCAACGCCATTCGGTACCCACACGGATGTTAGAGGTGCTCTTGTAAGTGTTGCGGATATATCTGTTGAAACCCGAATAGTTATAGTCGTAGCTTGAGGCGCGCATCTTGCTGTAGTCGACAAACTCATAGTCGGCGGTGATCATGCCGAAATTGCCGAAAATGATGGCGGCGCTGGCGTTAAGACGGTAAGGTGTGGTCACGGTGTAGGTGTAAGTGCCTGTCGGAGAGAGGTAGTTATATGCACCGTCGATGAATGAGGAATATGTCTCGGTGTACCAGCTTTCTTCAACCTTATATAAAGAAGGTGTGTGGAAGGCGGCTCCTACACGCAGCCATTTCACCGGATATACAATGGCTCCGAGTTTGGCGTTGATGCCGGCTCCCGAGTTCTTCACCACCTCATTCTGCGACCAGTTTCTGAATACTCCAGAATAGAGGTTGGTTTCTTTATAATCTTTTGTCACGGTTTTCTCAAAATATGGTATGTTGACCGATGCGCCGAGGAACAGTTTTTCGTTGATGTTGAATCCTGCCGCGAAGTTGAATTCACGTGATGTGCCGCGTTTGCTTATGCCGAACTGCTGGTTGAGTCCGCCTTGCGGCACGTCGCTGCCGATGCTGCCATCACTATAGAAATCAAGAAGATAGGTCTCCCACAGCGGGAATATGCCGTTAGGGGAGTAGTCTTCAAGGGCATAGTCGTCGTAGATCCCGTTTAGATATAACTCTTCGATATATGCGTCGATGAGCGAGGTGTTGGGGTTGTCACCATTGACGTATGAGTTGAACCAGTAGTTGTTCAACTTGTTGATGCCCAATGCGAAACTCACTGATTTGAGTGAGCTGTTGTTGAAATCCTGTGTCCAGGAGAGGCCTATGTTGTTCATCGGGAGTCGGAACGCCCTGTCGGAGCCGTTGCCATCTTTGTAGTCGGATTCTGTTGAGATTGCGTAGAACTCGGGCGTGAACACGAATGATGACTTACGAAACATTCCGAGTCCGGCCGGGTTGAAGGCTATCGCTGAGAAGTCGGAGCCGACGGCGCCCATGGCGTTGCCCATAGCGGCGCTTTTTGCTGTCCCCTGGTAATATATTGATGAGAAGTCGAACATGTCGCTGTCGGTTTGCGCCATCATAAACATTGGCGCTAATATTGTGATTATCAAAAATAGCTTTTTCATATTTATCTTATTTTAAAATCTGTCATTTTTTTTCGTCTTTCCGAGCGGTGTCGAGGAATCACCGGCATTTGAATGCTTCGGAAATTTTCAGATGGCGGTGATTTATTCGCCTATGGCGAATGCTTTCGCTTCGCTCAGGTCTCCACTCCCTGTGGTCGGTCGAAATGACGAGGGAATGTTATCTTCTGCCGCCTCCGCCGGAACGGATGCCACCGCCACCACCTCCGCCTGAGCGGACGCCACCTCCGACGCTGCCGCCGCGCGAGCCTGAGTTGAAGCTGCCGCTGTTGCTGCGTGGTGATGAGGTCGTGGTGCGTGGAGTGCTGCTGCTGTTGTTACGCGGAGTGGTAGTGTTCTGACGCTGTGGTCTCACATACTCCGAGCTCGAGCGTTGCTGACGGTTGCTGTTGGCCGGAGTGTAGTTCTTGCTCTGCGACGACGGCCTCGCCGTTGACTGGCTTGGTCTTGTTGAAGACTGTGCCGGTCTTGTTGCTGACTCATTTGGTCTGTTGGCTGACTGGCTTGACCTTCTTGTCGAGCTGTTGTTAGAGCTCGGTCTTGAGGCTGACGAACGACGGCTGTTGTCGTTGGCTTTCACTGCCTCATTGTTATGGTGCTCGTCGTTTCTTCTTCTGTTGGAAACATTGCTGTTGCCGCCGCCTTCGTTGTTATGGGCACGACGGTTGCTGTTATTATAGTTATAGGTGCCAATGCCATTGCCGTGATGTGTCCCGTGATGGCTGTGGTTGTAATATGTGTAATGTCCAGGATATACTGGAGGGAAATACGGATAGTAATATGGGTTGTAATAAGGGTTATAATACGGATAATAGCCCCAATAATAAGGAGTGTAGCCCCAATAGAACGGGTCGTAGCCCCAGTAAGGCCTGTATGCCGGATACCAGAACGGATCCCAGAACGGGTCCCAGTAGCCGAATCCGACTCCGAAGCCGAGTGATATGGTCACGTTAGGCTCTGAGGAGTATTCTTCGACCACATAAACGGTGTCGATAGCCTGTTCGACGACGTCGTCGGAGGAGTAATCTTGATAAATTGTGGTCGTCTCGACGTCATTGTTACGCTTTTCGGCCTTCACTGTGCTGGCGTCGAAATTGCCGTAATTTGAGGTTACGAGGGTGTTGTCGTAACTCGAATTATTGTCGTAAGGTGAATAATATGCATCGTCATTGATGACGTTACTGCTTGATGCACAAGCGGTTAGCATAAATGCTGCGGCTGTGATGAAAATGATGTTCCGTCTCATAATAATTCACTTTTTATTTACACATTGCAAAAATTTTTGTAATTTTGCACACTGAAATACTAACAAAAATCGTACCAAACTTTTTAAAATGGCAAAAGAAATTACAACACGTCAAGAAAATTATTCACAATGGTATAATGATATCGTGAATAAAGCCGAGTTGGCGGAGAGTTCCGCAGTGAGAGGTTGTATGGTGATTAAGCCTTACGGATATGCTATTTGGGAGTTCATGCATGATGCTCTCGACAAGATGTTCAAGGACACGGGTCACACAAATGCATATTTCCCGCTTTTCATCCCGAAGAGTTTCTTCAGCAAGGAGGCGAGCCACGTTGAGGGTTTCGCTAAGGAATGTGCTGTCGTGACACATTATAGATTGATGAAAAACCCAGACGGGCCTGGCGTTGTCGTCGATCCTGAGGCAAAGCTTGAGGAAGAGTTGATAGTTCGTCCGACTTCAGAGACCATCATTTGGGATACCTATAGAAACTGGATCAAGAGTTATCGTGACCTCCCGATTTTGTGCAATCAGTGGGCTAACGTGGTGCGTTGGGAGATGCGTACACGTCTGTTCTTGCGTACAGCGGAGTTCCTATGGCAGGAAGGTCATACCGCACACGCCACACGTGAGGAAGCTATGGCTGAAGCTGAAAAAATGCTGACAGTTTACGCTGATTTCGCTGAGAAATACATGGCGGTGCCGGTCATCCGCGGTATCAAGAGCGCCAACGAGCGTTTTGCTGGTGCTGTCGAGACATTCTGCATCGAGGCCATGATGCAGGACGGCAAGGCTTTGCAGGCTGGAACGTCACATTTCCTCGGTCAGAATTTCGCGAAAGCGTTTGACGTGAAATATTTGAATAAAGAGAATAAACTCGAGTACGTTTGGGCAACATCATGGGGTGTTTCGACCCGTTTGATGGGTGCTTTAATCATGGCTCATTCAGATGA
>Ga0310696_10006901_pt1 | contig 13405 bp, 8 predicted proteins | sample AusTroGonzalo_MG_4_FD_203885 | JGI IMG/M metagenome (GOLD analysis project Ga0310696, IMG submission 203885) | Bovine rumen microbial communities from tropical cattle in Woodstock, Queensland, Australia - Gonzalo_02 (v2) (version 2) | ecosystem: Host-associated > Mammals > Digestive system >... | reverse complement strand
GCCGAAGACGGAGCTTCAGGGCAGCGGCTACACCAACCAGACGATGCTGAACGGATTTCCCGTCGATCTGCCCAAGCCGTTCATATTCGCCCTCACGCCGAAGCCCGCGCACCCCAACTACGAAAAAATGCGCAAGGAGCTGGAGCGCAACATCATCCTCTACGACAACGCCGGCGAGCATTTTCAGCCCGGGCACGAGTCGGTGAACAACCTCGCGACCAACCACCTCGCCTTTTCGGACGGCATCATCTTCGTATACGATCCGCTGCGGGACAACCGGATGCAGTACCTGTGCGACCGGCGCGATCCGCAATTTCAGCAGGAGTCGGTGAACCAGCTGGCGCTGTTCCACGAGATGGCCTCCCGGATCAGAAAGTTTTCCGGACTTCAGGCCTCCGACAAATACCGTCAGCCGCTGATCGTGGCGATCGCCAAATTCGACGTCCTGCGCGAACGCATGTCTCTCGACATCAAGCCCGACGGCTATCTCAAGTACGACGGGGACAAGCTGGAATACGCGCTGGATCTCCAGTACATCACCAACGTGTCGTTCCTGCTGCGGGAAAAGCTGATGGATATCGCGCCGGAATTCGTCGGCGCCGTGGAGGCGTTCTCGGAAACGGTGTACTTCGTGCCGGTCAGCGCCTTCGGCTGCTCCCCGGAGATCATCGACGGCCCCGCTTCGGCCCCCGGCCGTCCCAAGACGCTGGGCATCGTGCCGGCGAAGATGAGATCGTTTTGGACCGAGGTGCCCTTCCTGCTGCATCTGTACCTTCACGGACTGCTCTCCGGCGTCGCCCCGGAACCGGAAGGCGCCGGGCAGATCGAACACTACAAATTCACCAACGGCACGATCACGTTTTCGTTCCCCGGCGAAAGCAGACGTCACGAATTGCCGCGCGTCTACTGGGGACAGTCGCTCTACTGCCGGGGCGACAAGCGTTTTTACACTCTCCCCCAGCCCGGGGAACAGAGCGGCGCCAAGACCTGTCAGGCCAAATCCATCGACGAGCAGATCGACACCGACTTCTGGAATCAGCAGTAGAGGACCATGGCATACGAACTGGTATACACGTCGGCTCCGCAGGGGATCAACCGCGGCAGTTCGGGATTCTGCGTGGTGGCCTGCACCAACGGTCTGGGGCCGCGGCTGATCGCGGCGCTGGAAGGGTTCAGCGCCTACAAGCCGCTCTACCCGCACTACGCGGAGAATGCCTGGGACAATCCGACCGCCTGCCAGCATTACATCTTCGAAGCCAACGGCGAACGCCAGCACATCCTGAGCCGGATCTGCTTCAACGGGGTGGACTACACCGGACGCTCCAACAAACTGGCCTCCCACCTGGTGCTGAGCCGAAGCGAAACCGAACTGGTCCCCGGCGGACCGGCCTCACTGCTGATGCGGGAAGAGCTCTTCAAGAACGCCGACTGGACCATAAAGCCGGAACTCTACGACCGGCAGCTGCCCATCCCCTCCGTCGCCGGGCACGGAGCGAAGTGCGCGACTTGGGAATCCGTCACCGGCGACGCCGGGTGGGGCGGATATCTGGCGCAATGCTTTCTCGACGATCCGCAGCGCAACGTCTATCTGGTCTACCGTCCGGAGCTCAACCGCATCATCCCGAAGCTTTTCGACGAAGCGATCAATCTGCTGCCCGAGGACAAGCGCTGGCTGGTCACCTTCAACAGCTGTTTCGTCGCACTGCCGGCGGGCGGGAATTGCGCCTGGCGCGGAGTCCCCGCCGACAGCGACGCCCTGCGCGCGGCCCGGAGGTCGCCGTCCAACATCGTGATCGACCTCGACAAGCCGGGGACGCTTGCCGCCGCCGGGAAGCTGATCGACTTCGCGCGCACCGGCGTCAGCGCCGAACCGGAGCGGGCTCCGAAGCCGGAACGCAGATCGGCCGCAACGCTCGCGGAGACGCCGAACATCCCCGTCGACGACCGTCCCGAGCCGGTGAAAACGCCGGAGATAACGACCGCCGAACCGGAGCGCCCGGAGGTCGTCACGATACGGCCCGTCGCGGCGGCCGCGCCGCAAAAGAGCGCGAAGTGGCCGATCGTCGCGGCCGCGGCGGCGCTTCTGGCGGCGGCGCTCGCGGTCGGGGCCTTTTTCGTCGTCGGGAGCATCCGCGAACAACACGCCTATCGGCGGGCGCTCGCCAACTGTCAGGAACTGCGGCAGACGCTCGACATGGTGGAAGAGGAGTTCGGCACACTCGAAAGAGGGAGCCTCGAAACCCGAATCAAAAAGCTCGAGGAGTTGATCGCGACTGCCGAAGCGGTCGAAGCGAAGATCGACGCCACGCCGGAAACGCAGGCGCTGTTCGACGATGCGCTGTTGTCCGGCAAACTGACCGACCGGGCGAACACGCCGGAGGCCGTCAAAAGATCCTGCGTGCGTTTGAATGCGGAACTTCGGGCCGCTTTGGATAAGGCCCAAAGGGAACTCGCCCGGGCGAAAAAATTTGCCGGGATCGCCCCCGCGAGGCAGAAGAAACCGGAACTTAAGCCGGAGAAAAATGTCGAAAAGCCTGCCGAAGAGAAGCCTAAGCAGAAGGCAGAATCCCCCAAGCCCGCGCCCGAACCGAAAGCGCAGAATCCGAAAAAACTGGCAAACCCGGACGATCCGCGAACCCTCTGGAAGAAAGCGGAACCGCTTTACGCTCCCAAAAAAGGTGATCAAAAAATATCCGTCACGGTCGCACTGGGCGATGTGAAACGGGGGGATATAAAAATACGGCTTTCGACTTCCACTGGGAATGAACATTGTCAGCCGGGCGGCCCGCTGACACTCGTCCGCTACGGTGACAACATGGTTATCAAAACCGAGTATGACGAGGCCACGGGAGAGCTTACGATAACCGGCGGCGAAAATATGAGTCAGCTGCTTATGAACGAGCGCATATCCGTTGTTGCCGGGGGCAAGGAGTATCCGTTGTTTTTCAAGGCCGGATTTTCCCGTCCGGACGGAGAAATCCGCTTGGAGTTTCCCGGCAAAGGCATAGTGTCGCTGCTGATCAAGGAAGCGCAATTGCCGAAGAAGTTTTTCCGCAAGAACAGCCAGATGATTCCGACGCGATACGACCTGAAGTGTGGTGACAAAGAATATCGACTGACGTCGTCAAATGGCACACTGCAATTCGAAGACAGGAAACTCTCGGAACTCGGCAAACGGGAAGCGAAACTGAAAAAACTGAAAGCGCAAGTGGAAAAGGAACCGGAAAACTACATTTTCAAGATCGGCTCCGACGATTTGGAAAAATACGGTGTTTTGAAAAAGGGGGGTAAGAATAAAACTTGGGAAGCGCTCCGCGATCATTACGAATCCCTCCTGCACAGAGCCAATGCCGTCAAGAAAAAATTGGAAATCGAACAGATAACTTCCCTGCGGAAATTTCATGACGGGCTGACAGAAGATGACAAAAAAACATGGGGCAAAAAGAGATATGGCCTTTGGGAAAGCGATTATAACGAGTTTTACAAGAAATGGGAAAAAGTGTCCGGGCGTTTCAGTCGCGAATTGATCGAAAAGGTCCCGATGAATCTGTGGAGCGATCGAGGAACCCAAACGCTCGCAGCCGAACTCAAAGCCATCCGCAAGGACGTGAAAACCCGGCAAGAGGAACTCCGCGGGGAACGGTATTTTCTGGTTATCTCGGAAACCGGCGGCAAAATTGAGATCGAATTGGATGTGAAATAAAACCTTAACGCGAGGTGCTCAGATGGATTTCGACCGACAACTGGTGGTGCGGATCAAGGCGTTTCTCAACGCCCACGATCTCACTGATTCACCGACGGCGCGGGAACTTTACGACGCATATCTCGAGGCCAGAAACGCCGCGGCCCGGCGCCTGCTCGAATGCGAAGTGCTGATCCAGAAAAAGCAGAAGATCGAGGCGATGCTCGTCGCCCAGCGCGAGCCCGATCTCTTCGAGACGATCGACCTGCTGACGTTTCCCGGTTCCGAGGTGCTGTCGGTTCTGGCCGATCTTTACGACTGGCGGCCGCTCGACGCGATAAACCCCGACACGCTGCGGGATGTCCGCAAGGCCATCGACGAAATGGACGACCTGCGCCCGCTGCTCACCGAATTCCGCCGCATCGCGCGCACCGACCTCGTGAACGACAAGCTCCATCTGCTCCGCGAGATCTACCGGCTGGATCAGGGGAACCCCGAGTGGCGGCTGCCGCTGACGGAGGTCGAGAACCAGTATCTTTCGCGCCTCATCGCCGAGGCGCAGGAGGCGATAAAGGGGCAGGATTTCGAACGGCTCAAGGAGATACACGACGAACTGCACGGCTCCACGTGGCTGGTCACGATCCCCAGCATCGTGATGCAGAAGATCGACAAGCTGGTCGCCGAGCATCAACTCAAGCAGGACCGGCTGCGGGCGCGGGACATCCTCGAACGGATCGGCTCCGCATACAGCTCCTTCGACACGGTCGCCCTCGAAGACGCCATCCTCTGCTGGAACGAGCATTGCCGCGCCAGAAACTATCGGCCGGACGAAAAGGAGCTTTTGCAGTTCAACGAGGCCAACGGCTATTTGAGCTCCGAAAAGAAGAAGGCCGAGGAAAAACGGAAATTCCAGCAGCTGCTCGACCGCGTCACCGCGCTCATCGACGAGGGGGCCCCGCTGGACGAGGTCGAAAAGAACTGCGCGGCGGCAGAGGCGACCGGGATGGAGATCCCCTCCCACATCGCCAACCGGGCGGCGCAGTACCGGCTCGACCTCGAACGCGAACGGCGCACCGCGGCGATCCTGAAGGCCTGCCGCATCATCGGGACGGCGGCGGTCGTCATCGCGGCGGCGGTCGGGATCTCGCTCTACACGGTGCGGCACTTCACCGAAAAACGCCAGGCGTCGAATCTGCTCGCCGCCGTACGTTCCGGGGACATTCGAAAAGCGCGGTCGCTGCTGCGGGACATCGAGAGGAAATACCCCAAACTCGCCGTCACTCCCGGCATTTCGCAGGCGCGCGCGGAGCTGGCCAAACTGGAGGAAGAGGAAAAGAGCCGCGTCGAAGAACTGCAGAGACTGCTCGCCGAACTGGACGAACTGCTCAAGCCCAATCAAGCCGCCGGCGCCGCATCGACCGGCGACATCAGCCGGAAGCTGAGATCCGCCCGGGAACTCGCCAAAAGCGGCGTCGAGCAGCAGCTGGTGCAGGAACGCGCCGCGGCGGCCCAGGAGCTGCTCGGCAAACTCACCGAAGAGGATGAATTCCGCTTCATAGCCATCGTCGCCGAGATCGAAAAGCTCTACAAGCAGGCGCTGGAGGAGGTCGAAAGCGGCAGGCGCAGCGGAAATTTCGACGCGGCGAACCGGACCGCGGAAAGGATCGTCAAGCTGTGCCGCGAGGCGAAGGGACTGCCCTCGCTCAAGGAAAGTATGCTCGCCGAATACAAGGAGGTCCTCGCCTCCGGGGACAATTTGCAGGCGCTGATCGCCGAAGCGGACAAACGCCAGCTCGACATCATTTCCGCCTTGCGGCAGATCTCCGAAGCCAAAAATCTGCACGAGCTGGAGGTCGCGCAGCGCCGACTGGAAGATCTGGCCGGCTCCTCCGCGCCGGAGCTCGCCGAAACGAGCGGCTGCATGAAGCGCGACGCCGCCGCGCTGCGGAAGATCTCCGACTGCCAGAACAACCGGCTCGACGACGACGATGCCGCAAAATCCGGGTACTTCGCCGACCGCCGCCGGCTCAAGGAGTACCGGCAGAGCACCGCCGCCGCCAAGGCGAAGCTGATCTCGGCCTTCGACAGCCTGCAGAAAAACACCAACGGTCAGCGGCAGATCTTCATCCGCTTCAAGCACGAAGACATGTACCTCGACGTCTACGCCGCCGGCAAGTACGCCATGGTGGATCAGGAACTGTCGCTCACGCGGGTGGACGACGTGCAGGTCCGGATCGTCAGGGAACGGGGTTTTTACTACCGCGTCACCATCGACGGCACCGAATACCGCAACTGCCGACTGATATATCCCAAGCTGTCGTATACCGAACGGCTTTCCCCGGATGTCCTCGGCAAGTCCCGGGCGGCGCATCAGCAGCTGATCGAAAAATTCTTCAAACTGCTGCCGACGACAGACGACGACAACATTCTGGACGCCTCGATCGAATTTTTGCAGGAGATCTACGCCAGCCGGGATTGCTCGCCGTACTGGAAGATGCAGCTGTACCTGCGCGTCCTCGAAGCGGTCGCGCCGCTGGATCTATCCACCGACGGGACGCTGCCCGCGCTGTTGAAGGAGATACAGAACCTCAAAGCGCTCGACGACGGTTCCAGCGCCCCGATGTACAACAAGTTCCTGCTGGAAAAGATCGTGCTCTTCTTCGACAATTACGACAAGGGAAAGCTCTCCATGGCGGCAGAGGCCGACAAGATTCTTCTGAAACTGCGCCGGGACACCGTGGAGCGCAGTTACCGCTTCCTCGGGACTTCTTTCAGCGTCAACGGGTTCAGCATCTCCGCCGTCGTTCCCGAGTTCCGCGGCAAATCCGGCGACGTCTGGTGCTTCGACGCCGACGGCGGCGGCTGTCTGATCGTCGGGTACTACCGGGATGCCTCGCTGGTTTTCAACGAAAAGTACCGCGATTTCGCGAACGGCAGGGTGCTCTTCACTACCGATGCCGGGACGAACATGTCGGAGGAATTCAAAAAGCTCAAGGCCAACAACTGCGGCATCGACGTCTACCGGATCGTCTGGCCGGAGTTCTGGCCGTTGAACATGCGCGGAGGTGAAAGATTATGAAATACTTCGTCAAAAGCGGCGACAAGATCTACGGCCCGGTCGAGGATCACAAGATCGGGCGCAAGATCGCCGACGGTTTCTTCGCCCAAAACTGCCTGATCTCGACCGACCGGGAAGAGTGGAAGGTCCAGACGTTCACCCAGAAGGCCGAAAGCGTCAAACAGATCCGGTTGGCGGCAACTCAAAATCCGCCGCCTCCGCCGCAGCAGCCCCCGCCGCCCAATCTCAACGACGGCCGCGGCCCGAAGATAAAGATGCGCGACGAACCGCAGCCGCCGCCGCAGGCGATCAAACTCAGCGCGGCGGACATCGCCCCCGCCGTCGTCGCCACCCCGGTCAAGAAGCGTTCGCTCAAGTGGCTGTGGATACTGCTCATAATCGTCGGCGCGCTGATCGTGCTGGGGGCGACCGGCGCCATGATATGGGTGACACTCTCCGGCGCGCGTTTTTTCAAGTCGGCGAAGATCGTCAAAACAGGCAAAAAAACAAAATTCCGGCGGAGCGGAGCGGAACTCCCGCCCGCCAAAAATTTCGAAGAGGCCTGCGCCAACTGCCAGCGCGCGGTCGGTCTGGTGGTGGTGACCTTGGAGGACTCCGACGGCAAACTCCTGACCAAGATCGGCGATTCCCCCGTCGACTGTTTCCAGCCGGTGGGTACCGCCTTCGCGATCGGCGAAAACCAATTCGTCACCAACAGCCACGTCGCCTACGGAGTGAAGGATCAGAAGCGCGGCGTTCTGGAGCTCATATTGCGGAGCTTCTATTGCGCCATGGCCCAGAAAAACGGCGCCCGGACCGAAGAGGAGTTCGCGGAGTTCTTCAAAAAAAATCAGAAGTCCATCAACGCCGACCGCAAGTACCTGCAGGAACATGTGCGCGTCCGCAGTGTGGAGATCCGTTTGTCGCACAGCAACGGGATCACGCTCCCGGTGACCGGAGTGCAGATACATCCGCGTTACAAGGAAAACATCTCCTCCGAAGACGACGCTTTCAAGAACGCCGAATTCGACGTGGCGATCCTCACCACCGCCAAAAGCGCCCCGGTATACTTCCGGCGGGCCGATACCGAAACGCTGTATCAGCTGGCGCCGGGACGCCGGATCGCCTATCTGGGCTTCCCGATGGAAGGTCTGGAAAACGACGGCGGGCTGAACATCGACAAGCCCGAGGCGACCTTCAAGGACGGCACGATCAACAAGGTGACCGATTTCGACAACGCCCACGGCGAAGCCCGGAACAACAAGGCCATCACTCACAGCATCCCGACCGTGGGCGGCGCGAGCGGCAGCCCCGTGTTCCTGGAAAACGGTGAAGTCGTCGCCGTCGCATGGGGCGCCAGCTTCGATCACGACGAAGACGGGAACCGCACCGCCTCCGCGGCACTGCACAACTTCGCCGTGCGCATCGACTCGCTGGACGCGGTCGAGAACGAGCCGGTCCACGACATCAACGAATGGCTGGGAGAAGGCAAATGACGAAACAGATCTATGTCGCGAATTGGAAGAAACTCGATCCCGAAGCCAAGTGGGGACTCCCCGCCAAGCGCTTCACCGGAGTGAACGCCGTGTGGGCGTTCTTCATCGGGATCGTGCTCACGCTGGTGTTCTACGCCGCGCTGCTGCCGCTCTGGAACCTGAAGTCGTTCCAAATGGTCAACATGTTCTTCCACGGCGGGCCGGAAAACCGCAGCTTCATCCCGTACGTCACGGTGCTCCTGAGCATGTGGTGCCTCGCCATACTGCTGATCAAGATCAAAAAGATCCGCGTCCAGCGCAAGGCGCTGCAGATAAAGATACTGCCCGACGTGCCCGATTTCATCCTTTCGCCCGACAACTCCGGCAGCGTGCTGAACCGGATCGACAGTCAGGTGTACATGGCGAGCGGCTTCATCGTGCTCAACCGGGTGCAGAAGACGCTGGTCAACCTCAAGAACATCGGGCGCGTATCCGATGTGTCGTCGGTGCTCAACGACTGCGCCGCCGCGGACGAAAAGTACACCGAGGGCACCTACACCATCGCCCGCGGCCTGATCTGGGCGATCCCGGTCACGGGGTTCATCGGCACCGTGCTCGGTCTTTCCGAGGCGATCGGCGGATTCGGCAAGGTCATCGCCGGCGGCGCCGACTTCGCCGCGCTCAAAACCGCCCTCGGCGGGGTTACCGGCGGACTCGCCGTCGCCTTCGAAACCACGCTGATCGCGCTGGTCGCGGCGCTCTTTTTGCAGCTGCTGATGACGGTGGTGATGCAGAAGGAGGAGGATCTGATGAACGATTGCGCCAACTACTGCTACCAGAACATCGTCGCCAAATTGAAGATGCTGGATATGAACTAGCTCCACGCCGCCGCGCCATGTTCAGGAACAACGAATCCCCGATCTCGCTCTTCTCGTTTCAGGACATCGTCACCTGCCTGACGGGGATCATGCTGTTCTTTCTGTTGATACTGGTGATCCGGATCATGGAGATAACCAAGCGTCTGGAAGAGCAGTCCCCCTACCGGGCGGAGCTTGAGGAACTGCAGAAGCAGAACGCGCTTCTGAAAAAACAGCGGCAGGAAATCTTGCGGGACGTCGACGAATACCGCAGGCGCATCCGCGACGCCGGGAAGAAGGATCCCGCCTCGCTCTCCATCGCCAAGTTCCAGCTGGAACGCCGGACGCGCGAATTGAGGCGGGAAACCGACGACCTGCAAAAGCGGAAAGATCTGCGCGAGGAACAGAAGCTCCGCGAGGAACGGCGGCGGAAACTCCTTTCGCAGAAACAGCGCCGGATCAGGGAGACCGCCGACGCGCTCGGCCGCATCGAACGGCAGAACGACGCTTTCCGGGAAAGCGCCAAAAAGCTCCGGGAAGAGATCAGGAAACGCAAGCGCACCGTCAATGTCTCGGTATCCGGCAAAACGAACAAGAAGCCGGTGGCGCTCGAGTGTTCGGGCGACGCGATCCGGATAATCGAATTCAACCCGAAGAGCGTGACCGTCATCCGGCGCAATTCCCCGTTCTTCACCGATATGGCCAACGCGGCGGCGGCCGGTCTGAAAAAATATCCGCGGAGCGAATATTACTTCGTACTGCTGATAAAACCCTCCGCGGCGAGCTACTCCGAATATCTGATGCGCCTCCTTGAAAGGGAGTATTCCGGAGCCGATGTCGGCAGCGAACCCATTCTGGAAAGCGAGGAGTGCAGCTGATGGCCCGCCGATCGCTACCCGAAAGTCTGGAACTGCTGCTGGATACGATGTGCAACACCTTCGGCGGGGTGATGTTCATCGCCATCAGCATGGTGATAACGCTGATGATCAGCCAGCAGATGCTTTCGCCGCAGAAACAGCGGGAAGAGGAAAAACGCCGGCTCGAAGCCTGCAGACAGGAAAATTTGCAACTGAACGAGCGTATCGCGGAGCTGGAAAAGCGTCTGGCCAAACTGAAGGAAGAGGCGGACAAGGAGACTCCGACCGACGGGGCCGACCTCTCCGCCGCCGTGGCCAAGCTGGAGCAGGAACTCGACGACCTCACCCGGAAACGCGAACGCCTCGCCGGCGACATCCGCCTGCTCGACACGCAGTCGAAGCAACTGAAAGCCGACAACGACCGGCAGGAAAGCGAACTCGAAAAAAACTCCCGGGAGTCGGCCCGGCGCAAGGAAAAGCTCGACGGCGAAAACCAGCGGCTGACCGACGAACTCGCCGCGCTGCGCGGCACGCTGGCGAACACTCCGGTCAAGACGATCAACTTCGCCCGCAACGAAAAAACGTCGAAGTCGCCGTATATTTTGATCGTCAAAAACGACCGGCTCCACCGCGCCGGAGCGTGGCCGCTGCAGCAGGACACCCCCGAGGTGTCGGTGAAACGCAGCGGCAGCGCCGTTTTTCTGACGCCCCGGCGCGGCGAGATGCTTGCCTCCGTTGACCGCGACCGTTTCGCGCGGATCTGCCGCGACTTTTCGATCGACGCGCACTTTCTGTGGATAATGGTCGACGACGAGTCGCTGGGGGCCTTCGTGCCGTTCCGGCGAATGCTCCGTTCCATGGGCTGTCAGGTTTTCTGGTACGTCAACCGGAACAACATCATCTACGTCGGCGGGAACGGTTATTCCGCCGCCGATTGAACAGGGAGACCGGGATATGAGATCGACTGCGCTTTCAGTTGCCGCCGCGATGCTACTGGCGGTCGCCGCCGGATGCCGCGACGACGCGGAGCCCCCCAGGGAAGAGGAAACGGAAAAACCAGCCCCGAAGCGCCCGCCGAAGCGGCGGAAACCGACGCCGAAGCGCCCCGCCCCCCAAAAACCGCTCCGGCCGCGAAGGAAACCGGCTCTGCCGGCCGCCGAATCGCCCGCCGCGCCGGATAAGAAATCCGGCGGCGTCAAGGAAAAGGGCAACGCAAAAGGCGGTCAGGCCGACGGTAAGGAAAAAACCAAGGGGAAAGGCGGTCAGGTCGACGGCAAGGGAAAGGGCAAGAACCAAGGCGGAAGCGGTCAGGGCGGCAACGGCGGAAACGGCCACGGCAACGGCGGCAGTCACGGCGGCAATGGCAATCCCGGCGGCAATGGCAATCCCGGCGGACAAGGCGGACACGGCGGCGGTCCCGGCGGCCGACTGCCGAAAGGCTGGGAAAACGATCAGGTCTCCGTTCCGCCCGCCGACTCGGAAAAGCAGATCTGGGATATGATGGTCGCCGAGCTCGTCAAACTCGCCGCCGGACCGGCGGAGTTCGCTCCGCTGGGGGCGTCGCAGACTTCACTCAAACGCGACAAGAACCGGTTTCATGCGACCGGGCGCTGTACCTTCACCGACGCCTCCGGGGCGCGCTCCGGCCATACGTTTTCCTGCGATTTCGCCGGCAACGGCTACGAGGTGACGATCCTGCGCGTCGAATTCCGCCCGGCCGGCGGCGACTGACGCCGCCGAAGCGCTCCCGCGCGGCTATTTCAGCAGCGCGGCGAAGAACTTGTCCATCGCGGGAACGTCGCCGAAGGCGATCTCCCACGAGCAGTGCCCGACGCCGGGGAGCTCCACATAGAGCACCTTTTCGCCGCCCGCCTTGCGCAGGGCCGCGACCATGCTCCGCGAACGCTCCGCCGGCACGATGCGGTCGTCCGCGCCGTGAAAGACGGTGACGTTGATGTCCTTGAGCTTCGGCGCCTGCGTTTCGTCGCCGCCGCCGCAGACCGCGAACGCCGCCGCGAAGAACTCCGGACGGCGGCAGAGCAGATCCCAGGTGCCGTAGCCGCCCATGGAGATGCCGCAGACGCGGATCTGCGCGGGATCGACGGAAAACTCCGCGGCCTTCGCATCCAGCAGCGCCGTCGCCGCTTTCATCGGCCGGGAAGGCTCCGGCGGCATCCGGAGCGACGACGCTCCCCACGGGCGCTCCACCCAGCGCAGTTCGGCGGGGCACTGCGGGATCAGCATGACGACCTTCAGCCCGCGGGAGCGGATGTATTCGCTTATCTTTCCCACGGCGTGGACCTTGGTGCGTTCGTTGTCGTTCCCGCGTTCCCCCGCGCCGTGCAGGAACAAAAGCAGCGAGAACTTACCCGGACGCCCGGCGTTGAAGACGATCTGCCGGTACGGCAGCGGCAGATCGGTCAGCTCCGATACCGCCGCCGTCTCGGTCGCCATCGCGGCACTTTTTTCCATGTTCCCATCTCCCTTCGGTGCGAAGAGCGCCGGTCGCGACGCTCAGTCGATGAAGAAGAGTTCGCCCACTTCCTCTCCCGGCTTCTCCGGGACCTTTTCGCCCCGCAGCGGCGTGTTCATGGTCCCGTCGACGGGCGAGATGCCGACCGTGCCGATGTAGATCTCCGACGGCTCGGCGAGTTCGCGCAGGAAGAAGCTCAGACGGATCGTATCCGCGATGTTCAGGTCGAGCCGCGGATCCGGCTTGAACTTCCGGTACGGGAACACCACGTGGTGCCAGTTGCGGTCGCGCCGCCCTTCGTGGTAGCCGCTGAAGATCGCGGCGCCGAAGGGCTCCGAACTCATGAAATAGACGGCCGGCCACTCGTTGAACCACGGATGCGTCACCCGGTAGTCGAGGAACAGCGAACCGATGTCGGTGATCTTCGAGCGGTCGAATTTGATGTCGACGATCAGCCGCGGGCGCAGATCGGCGTACTCGGGCTTCAGCGCCGGGATCGAAAGCTTCAGCACCTTGCCGCGCTCGGGGTACGCGGGATCGACGGCGATCTCATAGCTGAACTTGCCGACGAAACAGCCTTCCGGCTTGGATTCGCCGTCGGCGAGCCCGGATGCCTGCTTCGCGGTGTCGGGGATGCCGGAAAGCGAGATGCGGGCGTTGTGGATCATTCCGTCCGAGTAATCGCTGATGACGAGCGATCCCGCGGTCTTTTCGGAGATGGGTTCGCTCTGCTCCGCCTCGCTCCACTCCTTCACGCGGGCGGCGGCGGCACTGTCGTCGGGAGCCGTCGCGCAAGTGCCGTTGCCGAGCGAGATCGCCAGCAGCGCCGCCGGCACAAAGCACTTTTTGGACGCCGTGAAGACGATGTCGCGGATCGCCTTGTCGGGGTGGGGGTTCTTCCAGTTCTGCGCGAACATCCCCGCATAAGCCCCGCGCGTATCGTTGAAGCGGCTGATGCACCTGACGCCGTAGCCGCCGCCCTCGAAGTTCCAGAACGGCAGAT
>Ga0310696_10006900_pt1 | contig 13407 bp, 21 predicted proteins | sample AusTroGonzalo_MG_4_FD_203885 | JGI IMG/M metagenome (GOLD analysis project Ga0310696, IMG submission 203885) | Bovine rumen microbial communities from tropical cattle in Woodstock, Queensland, Australia - Gonzalo_02 (v2) (version 2) | ecosystem: Host-associated > Mammals > Digestive system >... | reverse complement strand
CGTAATGAAGTGATTAAAATTTGGTCTCGCCGTTCTACCATGTTGCCGCAATTTGTCGGTTTAACATTTGGTGTACACAATGGTCATAAATTTATTCCGGTATTGGTTACCGAGGATATGGTTGGCCACAAGTTTGGTGAATTTGCACCGACGCGTACGTTTTACGGTCATACCAAAGATACAGCGAAGAGAGGTTAATTATGGCTAAAGAAAATACAAAACAAGCAAAGGCTGTTTGTCGCTCAATTCGCACCAGTCCGCGTAAGTTAAATCTGGTTGCCCAGACTATTCGTGGTTTGAGTGTTGAAAAAGCGGTTGCCGAATTAAGCTTTTCCAAGAAAAGAATCGCAAAGGTAGCATTGGATTTGTTGCAATCTGCAATTTCTAATGCTGAAAATAATCATAGTTTGAATATCGATAAGCTGATTGTTAGTGAAGCTTATGTCGGTAAAGGTATTGTAATGAAACGTATGAGCGCACGTGGTCGCGGAAGAAGTGCCAGAATTTTGAAGCCTTTTTCCAGCATGACCATTGTCGTTTCGGAGCGTGGGGAGTAAATAAATGGGACAGAAAGTTAATCCTACCAGTCTTCGTTTAGGTGTAAATCGCACTTGGGACTCTCGTTGGTATGCTGATGAAAAGTTTACTGACTATCTCCACGAAGATCTGAAAATCAGAAAGTTCTTGAATGAAAAATTGGCTCAGGCAGGTATCAGCCACATCGTTATCGAACGTCCGGCTAAAAAAGCCAGAGTTACCATTCATTCGGCAAGACCAGGTGTAGTAATTGGCAAAAAGGGTCAGGATATTGAGAATTTAAGAAAAGATATTCAGAAGTTGACTGATTCCGAAGTTCAATTAAACATTGTTGAAGTAAGAAAACCAGAGCTTGATGCGAAGTTGGTTGCCGACTCTGTTGCACAACAGTTGGAAAGACGTGTATCTTTCCGTCGTGCGATGAAGAGAGTTATGCAGTCTGCACTTCGTTTGGGTGCTGAAGGTATCAAGGTTAGCTGCAGCGGTCGTTTAGGCGGTGCTGAAATTGCCAGAACCGAACATTATCGTGAAGGCAGAGTGCCGTTGCACACATTGCGTGCCGATATTGACTATGCAACCTCAACAGCTCACACCACTTATGGTGCTTGCGGCGTAAAAGTATGGATCTATAAGGGCGAAATTATGAGCCACGATCCTATGGCGCAAGACAAAAAGTTGGCTGAACAAAAATAATAACGCGAGGTTAAGATAAAATGTTAAGTCCAAAACGTTTAAAGTTCCACAAGCAGCACAAAGGTCGTATTCACGGCAACGCTAAAGGTGGTTCAGAATTAAGTTTCGGTTCATTCGGTTTGAAGGCTTTGACTCCTGACCGTGTAACCGCACGTCAAATCGAGGCAGCTCGTCGTGCTATTACCCGTCAGATGCAGAGAGCCGGAAAACTGTGGATCAGAATTTTCCCGGATGTACCGGTATCGGATAAACCGGCCGAAGTACGTATGGGTAAAGGTAAGGGTGCTATTGAATTTTGGGTAGCCAGAGTTAAACCGGGTCGTATTATGTTCGAAATCGAGGGTGTTTCGGAAGAAATCGCTCGCAGAGCTTTTGAACTGGGCGGCGCCAAATTACCGGTTAAGTGCAAGTTTGTTAAACGCTTGAACTCTGATGCCGGGAAAGGAGAAGCATAATGGTTAAAATTAAAGATTTACGTGCTATGACGATTGATGAATTGGAAACCAAATTGAAAGAGTGCAAAAAAGAACAAATCAATTTGCGTATTCAGCAATCTACCGGTCAGCTGCAAAACACTTCTAATATGAAGAAAGTTCGCCGTGAAGTAGCTCAAATCAACACGCTCATTTCAGAGCGCAAGAAGAATAGTTAGGAGAAAAGATATGCCTAAAAGAATTCTTCAAGGTGTTGTTGTAAGTGATAAACAGGATAAAACTGTCGTGGTCAGTGTAGAGCGTCAGGTTATGCATCCGGTTTATAAGAAGTTCGTGAAGAAGAGCAAAAAATTTGCCGCTCACGATGAGAACAATCAGTACAAGGTTGGAGACAGAGTGTCTATTGAAGAATGTCGCCCTATTTCCAAGAATAAATCTTGGACTGTTATTTCGTCTGATAACGCCTAGGATATGAAGGAATAAGAAAATGATACAAATGCAAACCAACCTAGATGTTGCTGATAATTCCGGCGCACGCCAGGTGCAGTGCATAAAGGTTCTTGGTGGTTCCAAGAGAAAAACTGCGTCTGTAGGTGATGTAATTGTTGTTGCTATTCAAGAAGCATTGCCGAAAGGACACGTTAAAAAGGGTGATGTGTACAAAGCTGTTATCGTTAGAACAGCCAGTGACATCAGACGTAAAGACGGAAGTGTAATCCGTTTTGACAGCAATGCCGCAGTTCTTATTAACAAGGACGGTGAGCCAATCGGCACACGTATTTTTGGCCCTGTTACCAGAGAATTGCGTGCAAAGAAATTTATGAAAATCATTTCGTTAGCACCGGAGGTATTATAATGCCTAAAATGAAAATAAAGAAAAACGACACGGTTATCATTTTGTCTGGCGACGAAAAGGGTAAGACCGGCGTAGTGAAACAAGCACTGCCAAAGGAAAACAAGGTAGTTGTTGAAGGTTTGAATATGGTAAAACGTCATACCAAACCGTCACAAACCAATCCGGGAGGAATTGTTTCTAAAGAAGCAGCCATTCACGTATCTAATGTTGCATTAGTCTCTGACGGCAAAGCAACCAAAGTAGGATACAAAACCGTGGATGGTAAAAAAGTGCGTGTTGCACGCAAAACCGGTGCTGTAATCGATTAATGGGAGAAAATTTTATGACTAATTTTGAAACTTTATATAACGATGTCATAAAGAAATCTCTTGTGGAAAAATTCGGTTACAAAAACCCACATGAGATTCCAAAGCTGACAAAAATTGTTTTGAACATGGGCATCGGCGAAGGTGTTACCGATAAAAAGAAGGTAACATCTGCTATGGAAGAATTGGCCGCTATTGCCGGTCAACAACCGGTTATGACCAAAGCTCGCAAATCTATCGCTACCTTTAAATTGAGAGAAGGTATGCCGATCGGTTGCAAAGTAACCTTGCGTTCTGACAGAATGTATGAATTCCTGGAAAGATTGGTAAACATGGCATTGCCACGAATCAGAGACTTCCACGGAATTAACGGAAAGAACTTTGATGGCAAAGGTAACTTCGCTTTCGGTATTAAGGAACAAATCATTTTCCCTGAAATTAACTATGAAAAGGTTGATGAAGTAAGAGGACTTGATATTGTTATTTGCACAACTGCTAAGACAGATGACGAAGCAAAGTTCTTGCTGAAATCATTTAACTTGCCTTACAAGAAATAAGCGGAGATTTTACTATGTCAAAAACAAGTTCAGTATATAGAAACTTGAAAAGAGTTAAGATGGCTGCAAAATATGCAAATCGCCGTCAAAAACAAAAAGCAATCATGATGGATAAAAATGCATCTCCGGAAGAGAGAATGCAGGCTCAGTTTGCTTTGCAAAAGTTTCCTAGAAATTCTGCAAAGATTCGCGTTCGCAATCGTTGCAAGATTACAGGTCGTTCACGTAGTTATTACAGAAAGTTCGGTTTAAGCCGTGTTGAATTGAGAGATTTGGCTAGCTTTGGCGAAATTCCTGGTTTAGTAAAATCAAGCTGGTAAGGAGGAATAATATCATGTCTATGAGTGATCCTTTGGGCGATATGCTCACACGCATTAGAAACGCACAAAGAGCGAAAAAGAGTGATGTTGTGTCACCTGCTTCTCGCTTGCGTGAAAGTGTGTTGGAAGTTTTGAAAAGAGAGGGATATATCGAAGGTTGGGAAAAGAAAAACGTTCGCCCTGGTATTGATGAACTTCGTATTCAATTGAAGTACCATGAAGGTGCTAGTGTTATAACGGAAATTTATCGTGTATCCACTCCGGGTCGTCGCGTTTATTCAAGCGTGAAAGAATTACCGAGAGTATATAACGGTTTAGGTATTTCCATTATTTCTACTCCGATGGGTGTTATGAGCGATAATGAAGCTCGTAAAGCCAATGTCGGCGGTGAAGTTTTATGCCAAGTATTCTAAGGAGGTAAACAATGTCAAGAGTTGGAAAATATCCTGTTGTTGTTCCTGCCGGTGTAGAATTGAGCATTAATAACAATACAGTTACGGCAAAAGGTAAGTTGGGAGAGTTAAGTTACTCTTTTGATGACAGCCACGTTGCCACAAAATTGGAAGATGGTAAAGTAACGGTTACACCTTTGTCTTTGAGCAATACTTCCAGAGCGTTGTGGGGTACTACTCGTGCTCGCATTAACGATATGGTAAAGGGTGTTAGCGAAGGCTTTACAAAAGAGATGGAATTGGTCGGCGTTGGTTACAAAGCCCGTGTAGAAGGCAAAAATTTGATTTTATCTTTAGGTTTTTCTCATGAAGTTACTTATGAAACACCTGAAGGTATTAAAATTACTTGTGCTTCTCCGACACAAATTTCTGTTTTTGGTGCAGACAAACAACTGGTTGGTCAAGTTTCCGCCCAGATTCGTAAGTACAGAAAGCCTGAACCGTATAAGGGTAAGGGCGTTAAGTACGCTAACGAAAGCGTTCGTCGCAAAGAAGGTAAAAAGAAATAAGGGATAAGTCGATGAATACACCAAAAAAATTGTTTGAAAGAAGACAGGCGCGTGTTAGAAGTGCTATTAAGGCCGCTGCTAACGGCAAATTGAGATTATCGGTTTTCCGTAGCGGAAAGCATATATATGCGCAAATCATTGACGATGTAAAAGGTTTAACAGTTGCTTCTGCTTCTACTTTAGATAAAGAGATCAGAGGTCAAATCAAAAAATCTTCTACAGTTGAAGCCGCTGGCTTTATTGGTAAAATAATTGCTGAAAGAGCATCTAAGTCCGGTATTAGCGAAGTTGTTTTTGATCGTGGCGGATATATCTATCATGGTCGCGTAAAAGCTTTAGCCGACGCAGCTCGTGAAGCAGGTTTGAAATTCTAGGAGATTGAGATGGTACAAGCTACAGATCGTCATAATAAAAAAGAAGTAAAAGATGAGTTGGTTGAAAAGCTGGTTCATGTGAACCGTGTGGCTAAAACCGTTAAGGGCGGACGTACAATGTCGTTTGCTGCGGTTGTAGTTGTAGGTGATCAGAAAGGGCGTATCGGTTTGGGTACCGGCAAAGCTGCCGAAGTACCGGAAGCTGTTGTAAAGGCAACCAATGAAGCTCGTAAGAATATGATTCGTATTCCGTTACGTGAAGGTAGAACTTTACACCACGATGTTCATGGTCGTTTCGGCGCCGGAAAAGTTGTTTTGAGAACTGCTCCGGCCGGTACCGGTGTTATTGCCGGCGGCCCGATGCGTGCTGTATTCGAAGTTTTAGGCGTACAGGATGTGGTTGCTAAGTCATTAGGTTCCAACAATCCGTACAATATGATTAAAGCTACTTTTGATGCTTTGAAAGCTATCAATTCTCCGAGAATGGTAGCTACCAAACGCGGCAAGAAGGTTGGCGATATTGTCAGCCGTCGTGAAGGTATGGGCGCTAAAGAAGTTAAAGAGGAGGCTTAATCCATGGCAACTAAAAAGAAGACAATAAAAGTTACCAGAACGGGAAGTACAATCGGTCGTCCGAATAATCAAGAGTTGAACTTGAGAGGTTTGGGATTAACCAAAACCGGTCGTACGGTTGAGTTGGAGGATACTCCGGCTGTTCGCGGAATGATTAGGAAGGTGGCTCACCTCGTTAAAGTTGAAGAATAGGAGAACGTGCAGAGAGGCTGTCATACTTGTAGATTTTCTTCTTGTGTACTTGTTTTGTACACAGCGGCGAAAATTCACTGCGTAGCACAGCCACTCTCCCCACTCATATGGCTTTAAATTAACAGAAGTGAACACATAAAAAAGGAATAAAAGAAATGAAACTTAACGAATTAAAAGACAACGAAGGCGCTACCAAGAATCGTAAACGCGTTGGTCGCGGTATCGGTTCCGGTAAAGGCAAAACCTGCGGTTTGGGCCACAAAGGTCAGAAAGCCCGCAGTGGTGGTGCTAAGCTTGGTTTTGAAGGCGGACAAATGCCGCTTTATCGTCAGCTTCCGAAGCATGGTTTCAAAAATCCGTTTGCAAAGACTTATGCCGTTGTAAATTTGGATACGATTCAAAAGGCTGTTGATGCCGGTAAATTAGATGCTAAATCTATTGATGTTGAATCTTTATTGAAATCAAACGTTATTTCCAAGAAATTGGATGGTATTCGTTTGCTTGCCAGAGGTGCAATAACCAGCAGTGTCACCATTACCGTTAATTCAGCTTCTAAGGCTGCTATAGAAGCAGTTGAAAAAGCAGGCGGTAAAGTAAACATGGTTAAGTAATTAGGCTGTGCGCTTTTTATAACTCAAAAGTCCGGAGTTGATGCTTCGGACTTTGTTTTTAAAAATAAAAAAACAGTGTGCCCATAAGGAACACACTGTTTTTTTATTTCAGAAGGTGAATTTGTATCCTAATCTGGTATCAAGCTCAAACCCTTTGAGGTTTTCATAAGAAGAATCTTGGAAACCATCAAGATCGATTTGATAACCGAAATGATAATTTCCACGGCAAGATGCAAATATTTCGCTACACTTACCAATCTTGAAACCTGTACTCAGCTGCAAAGCAAACTTCATACAAAGTTTCTTCGAGAAACCATCAAATGTAACGTCACCGGTATCGCCGGTAAACTTCACTGCGTAGTCACCTATACCGCCATAAATCTTTGTACCCCAGAACCATTTTGCGGCAGGTTTGCAAACATTAAATCCTGCAGATAACAAAACACTGGTTGTGTTCATTGTTTCAGGATCTTTCAGCTGCTCAACCGCCAAACCATAGGTTAACTCGGTACTCCGACTTACTTTAGTCAGGCGTTCAACTTCCGCCCCAAGGAGTAGGCCTTTGTGCTCTCCGATTACTTGATAACCGGTGTTAAAGCTAGCCTGCAAACGCTTGTCTGTGGATGGCATTTTAGGTGCTCCAAACTTATATCCCACAGCTAAACCGATAGTCCAGCTGGAAGGGTCAAAGTCACAAAGAATTTCGTCCCATCCGTTAGGTAGCGAGCCCAGAGCAGAACTTGTGGGGTTCACTTGGGCGACATAACGTGCATACACGGACGTATAAGTGTCCTTGGAGAAGTTTAAGCTTCCCCAAACCTGCACACCATACTTGAAGCAGAATGCCGATTTATTCAGCACACTGTGGTTCATGTAGTTGGTGTAGAAGGTATTGTATGGTGTTATGCCACATCCGATTAGTGCATCAGCACCTACGGCAATGTCTGTTCCGATTTGGATACCGACCTTACCAAAGGCATTAAAATATGCACCCATATCGGGCTCATAGGAGTATGTCAACATACCGCCCCATGAGTAGGCAAAACCTAAAAAATTAGGCTTCCATTCACCGTTAACAATAGTACCTGGCATATATACTCGAGAGTATTTAATACCGGCACCAAATTTATTTTTGTTTTCGGTGTCATCGCCGTAATCTTCTTCGGAAACTTTATCGGCAGCTTCCTCGGTTATGCCCATAAAGTTTTTACCAAATGAACCTTCAAGCTCAATGATGTCGTAAGCTCGAAGAGATTTCTTCGGTTTACGTTGCTCATACTGAGGAATGAAAGTTGAATCGCTGAAAATGATGTATTTGAATAAAGAGCCAAAAAAATTAGCCTTCTCTACAACATCTTCACCTACCAGACCTTTGGCAAAATCTTCTACTACTTCTTTTTCGCTTTTGGGGTGAGTATTAGCATACTTTTTATTGAATTCGGCATATTCCGGATCCAATTCTTCCGCAAGTGCGTTAGCCCAATATGCGACAGAGCTGGTACTGTCAGATTCTGCAACTTCTGTATCCAATCCCTCCGCAAGTGCGTTAGCCCAGTATGCGATAGAATCGGTGCTGTCAGATTCTGCAACTAAATTGCTTTCTGCAATGTGCGTTTCGGTTAAACTATCGGTTTCTACAAAAGTATCAACAGAATCATTAACTTCTTCGCTTTCGGCAGATATGGGGGCAACGTTAGTTGCTTCTTGCTTCATTTTGAAAGTTACGGTACCATCAGGGGCAACCGTTATTTCATTAGGAGCAATACCATCGCAAGTGACTTCCACCGTATTACCATTATCGGTTTTGATGGTCATCTTTTGCGCTGATACCGTTATCATCACTGATAACAACAGTATCAAGATATAAAATTTTTTCATAAGTTTTTAGTTTTTAGTTTTTTATAACTGGATATCAACCGGTTCGGTTTCTTCCCAGTCTTCAACACTAAGACCTTCTTGTTGTCCTTGGCTCTGTCCCTGTTTCTGTTCCTGTTCACCATTTTCATCTATACCATCTTCTAAGACCAAGAATTCTACCTCGTGAATTTTGACAGGGCAGTATCCGGCCATAAGTGTGAATGTAAGTTTGCCAGATTGGGCATAGAACGGATCTTTTATTTCCTTTTCTGCCTTAACCTTGACTAAAAGATGAAAACCTTCGACAGGATCCAGATCAACCTGCTGTCCCATATATTGATAGTATACGTTCATATTACCAAATGCAATCGGTAAATTACCGTAGTTTGTATCAATATTGAGCATCCGGTTCTTGTTCTCAACAGTTATGATATTATTTTCCATTAACGTAAGAGGTTGTTTTCCTCTAAATAGATAACTGGTATTGGTCATAATTTTCCAATCCGATTTTTCTATTTCGTCAAATACCAAACCATTGATACCCAAAATGAGAAGGGTCTTTGCCTCTGTCTCATCACTCGAGCTTTTTGCCTCATAAGCACAAGGCAAAAATGCTTTATCGTCATCATATGTGAAATAGTCCTCACATGATGTGAAGGTTAACAGACTCATGAGCCCGAAAACCAAAAGTGCAAAAATCTTTTTCATAAGCGTTATTTTTTTAGTTTATAATTCGGTTTAAAAAGATGACGCCACGGCAAAGATTTTATTTATGAAAAAATCACCTTCTTCGCCTTAATTATAGTCATCATAATTTTTTTGTAAGTTTATTATATACAATTTTTGTCAAAATGCAAGTAAAAAACTAAGAACATCAAATTACGATATGATAAAGGATGCTACAGAAATAAATTGAAATATTGAAGCAAAATAAAAGTCCCGATAATTAATCGAGACTTTTGCAGACCGTATGATTATTTCCGTTTGGCCTTGGAGCCGCTGTTGGAGGCTTTTTTCTCAAACTTAAACAAGTTTTCACTCAATTCCACATCTTGTTCCACGTCAAACAGCGAAATCGTAACTTCAATATTTTGTTGGTCGATAACTTTCCACTGTTTCAGGCGAAAAGGTTCATTATCAAAAATTAAAGTAATAGGTTTTACTCCCGGTGTTTTAGGGGTTTCTACCGTGATGGAAGTTTGTCCGCTATCTTTATACAAATCAGTTATTTTTAGATTATTATTATCAAATTTTATTTTTTTCGTGAGGATAACGGTTGCCGGAATATCTTTATAATCAATGTTGGTTATCTGATCCAATTCTTTATCATAATAGATGATATAATCACCGTTTCCGACAATCAGTAAAGGTTCCGGGGCAGTATATTCCATGCGGATTTTACTCGGCTTTGAAATGTATATTTTGCCTTCGGCCGTACCGCCGTTGCTAGACATCTGTACAAAGCCGGCCTCTAAAGATTTTAAATTGTTGAGATAGTTTTCAATTTTGCTTAAATCAACTTTATCGGCATGAACCGGAAAGATATTGAAAAACGTTAAACAAAAAACAAAAAACAGTTTTTTCATCATTATTCCTCTTATCAATTAACCGTCCTTTTGAGTTCTTCCATATGCGGTAAAGCATAGTGTTCAATTAAGAAACTTAAGGATTTGTTGGCCATTTTATCACAATCGGCCAAAGCGTCAAATATATTTTCATTGTTGCCTTGTGGATTTACTTTAGCAGCCAAATCTTTATATAACAAAGCCACTCTACTGAGCGAATCGACTACTTCGGCGATGTAAGCAGGGATTTTTAAATCTTCCAAGCCGCCCCAAAATCCTTCAACAAAGCCGAGTTCCAACTCTTCAAAGCGCAAATTGCATAACTCTTTGATATCTTCTTTTTTACTGAAATGCGGTAAGGAAATTTTATTTTGCGCAACCGAGTTAAACATTTCATCCCACAAGCCCATAAAAAATTTGAAAAACAAATCAGCCTCAGCCTTGGTTTCCAGGCGTGGCGTGCGATTGTTTTCCCACAGGGAAGATATAACATCGGTCGGCCGTAAATCGGCATTGGGGCTGCATATGGCACCGGCAAAACGCAATTTCACAACCTCTAGAGGAGTTTTACAATTGTAGTGATCTAAAAATTTTTGAAATTTATCATCACCAATATATTCATTTTCGCTTTTCATTTTAATAAACTTTGTATATTATACCAAAACTAACAGATATAATTTAATGGAGTTTTTTAAATTGTCTAGTCAAAAATTAATACTTGCATTTTTATTTGTGTTTTTTTTAAGCGGATGCGGAATGTTGCAACCATTTGTCGATCGTCAGCGTAATCCGGGGCAGGACAGCCGACGTCTTTATTCGGGACCGTCAAAGCCGAATGCTCCGGTAATATGCTATAATGCATTTCTTACCGATGATGACACCTTACAGCAAATGGCCGATGCGGAATGTCAGAAGCATCAGACCGGTAATAAAGCAGAGTTAGTGAAAAAACGCCATTTTGAAGGTCGGTTACTTTTGCCGAGCCATGCTTATTATGAATGTGTAAACGAATAGGAATTAAAAAAAATGAACTTATTACTGGAAAACGAGTTAAACGTTGCTTTGCGCACTGTTTTTACAAAATTAAACCTGGATGATAAATATGCATTTGTTAAAGTGTCAGATCGACCGGATTTGAGCGACTTTCAATGTAACGGTGCGCTGGCACTGGCAAAAATTGCTCATAAGAATCCGCGCGAAATTGCAACTTTGATAGCCGAGGAATTACAAAAAACAGATTTTGTTGAGACAATATCGGTGGACGGACCGGGATTCATCAATATTAAACTTAAAGATGAATTTATTGCGGCCAATGCCGATAAAATGGCCTCAGACGAGCGTTTGGGATGTGGCGAAGTTGATGATAAGCATAGAGTCGTGTTAGATTACGGTGGCCCGAATGTGGCCAAGGAAATGCACGTCGGCCACTTACGCTCGGGTGTAATAGGGGAATCTATTCGCCGAATTGAAAAATTTGTCGGTAATGAGGTTATTGCCGATGTTCACTTGGGCGATTGGGGAACTCCTATGGGAATGATTTTGGCGGAAATAATCAAAACCGATGGCAATTTGGATAAGGTATTTTCGTATGATATTGCCCAAATTACCGAATTCTACAAGCGGGCAAATATTCGTTGTAAAGAAGACGAATCGGCTAAGGAAGCGGCACGTAAGATTACGGCCGAGTTGCAAGACGGTAATCCGGAATATCGTAAAGCTTGGCAACATTTACGTAGCGAATCGGTAAAAGCAATTAAAGAAAATTACGAACGATTGGACGTTAATTTCGATTTATGGTGGGGAGAAAGCGATGCCCATGATACTTGCGGAAAAATCGTTCAAATAGCTCGTGAAAACGGAATATCCGAGATAGATAACGGCGCGGAAATTATTCGTTTGGAAGAGGGTAATAAGCCTAAACCACCGGTTATTCTGATAAAGTCAGACGGCGGATATACGTATCATACCACCGATATAGCAACCATTAAAATGCGGGTTGATGATTTAAAAGCTCAGGAAATAGTTTATTTTACCGACAGCAGACAAACTTTGCATTTTGAACAGGTGTTTGAGGGCGTAGGTAAGTTGGGTATTGCTCCGAATGTAAAGCTCAAACATATTGTGTTCGGTACGGTTAACGGGGCTGACGGTAAACCGTTTAAGACTCGTGACGGCGGAGTGATGAATTTGGAAACATTGATTGATATTTCCAAAGATAAGGTGCGTCAGTCTTTACCGAAAGCCGGAGAAGTTTCCGGTTATGGTGAAGCCGAAATCGAAAAATTGACGGCACAAATTGCGGTGGCGGCAATTAAATTTCAGGATTTGAAAAATACCATCGGTTCGGGATATGTTTTCGAACTGGAAGATTTTGCCAAATTTGAAGGTAAAACCGGTCCGTACATTCAATATGCCGTAGCTCGTATTAATTCAATGTTGCGCAAAGCAAAAGCAAACGGAATGACCTTCGGTAAAGTAGTGTTAAAAGCATCTGAAGAGCGGACTTTGGCCTTGAAATTGGCGCAGTTGCATAATGTGGTTATGCGGGCACATAATGAAAAAGAACCGAGTATTATTGCCGATTATACATATACACTGGCGCAAACATTCAGTACATTTTATAATGCGTGCTCGGTTATGAATGCAGAAAGTACGGAATTGGTAGCTTCTCGTTTGACACTGGCTAAATTGGTGCGAGATGTTTTAACTCTGATGCTCTATTTGTTGGGTATTGAAGCACCTGAGGTTATGCTCAAGGCAGAAAATCAAGGAGAATAAAAATGACGGATACCACCGTAAAACAAGAAAAAAAAGTCTACGATGAAAACTATTGGATGACGGTTCTGATATATTTTGCCTCTTTTCTGATAGGGTTGGGAATCGTTGCGGAAATAGCTTTTAACTGGGAACTAATTCCGGATAATGTTAAGTTGGGCGGTGCTCTGGTAACGATGATTGCTAATGCTCTGGCTTTGATATGGGCAATGAAAAAAGAAAAAAACATATTAAAGCAAGTTTTGGCTTGTGTTTATGCTTTCTTGATTATGGGGGTAATAGGTTTAATCGGACAAGTTTTTCAGCTTAAGTCAGATTTTGTACGTGGTTGTTTAGTGTGGAGTGCTGTCAGTTGGCCGTTGTTTTTGGTAGCTCCGAGATTGCTATGGTTATGGTTGCCGATAGCTTTTATCGGGGTTGATGGCATCGCTTGGCAATCTCATGTATTGCAGGCTGAGGTTGTACGTTCCGTAGTAAACGGCGGTTCGGCAGAAGCGGTAATGTTGCCGAGAATTGTATCGGTATATTGCTGTTTATGTCTATTGGGAGCCTACGAATTGTGGGTTAATTTCAAAAAAGAAGCGCAAGATAATATTGTGGCAAAACCGCTGCGTTTTTGGTCGGCTATGGCATTGTATACCGTATATTTGCGAATGATGTTTTCGCTTACATTGGTAGAAACCGAAGCAGTAAAAGCCGTTCACGATATATTGCTGGCTTTTGCGTGGATTTTGCCTTATTTGATTTTTGCCGGATTGGTTTGGGCATTAAACAAACACTATAACCGCAAGAGTTTT
>Ga0310696_10006899_pt1 | contig 13408 bp, 12 predicted proteins | sample AusTroGonzalo_MG_4_FD_203885 | JGI IMG/M metagenome (GOLD analysis project Ga0310696, IMG submission 203885) | Bovine rumen microbial communities from tropical cattle in Woodstock, Queensland, Australia - Gonzalo_02 (v2) (version 2) | ecosystem: Host-associated > Mammals > Digestive system >... | reverse complement strand
TCCATAAACCCGACCCCCGACAGGTCGAGCGAGAGCGTTGAAGGCAGCGTGCGGAACACCTCGCCGTCGATCTCCTCGCGCAGTCTGCGCGCAGCGTGATGGTCGATCTCGCCCGAGACGCGGGCGACGAGGACCGTTCCGTCGCAGTCGAAAGACACGGTCGCCGCGGGACGGTAGATCGGCGCGCCTTGCTGTTTGTTCGTCATTGTTTCATCCCTTTCTTCCGCCGCCCGGGCGGAGTTTTTTTCTTTCCGTATTCATTGTATCACCCGCGGGATGGGGAAGAATGTCGGAGCGGGGGAGCGAAAAAGAAAAAAGCCGCCCGCGCGACCTGCGCGGGCGGCTATATGTTGAAAAAAGTTTAATCCGCAAGAGAAATCGTCGCGATCACGGCGACGTGATCCGAAAGCCGGGTCGGCTCGGCGTAGAAGTCGGTGATCGTCAGCCCTTTGACGAGGATATTGTCGACCGGCCACTCCAGATCGCCGGTGCTCGATCCGGTGCAGGTCATGATCGCGCCGTCGCCGTTCCCGAGCGTATAGCCCGCGTCGGCGAAACGGTAGAAATAGTCGTAATCGTAGGCGTTGAAGTCGCCGATGATCACCACGCGCTCGACGTTCTCGAAGACCGAGATCAATTCGTCCATCTCGTCGGTGCAGACCGTATCGACGTAGGGCGGCACTTCGTACAGGTAGTCGTCGAACGCCAGATGCGCCGCGACGATCGTGACCGTCTCGCCCCCGATCTCGAGTTCCGCCGTGACGTAGTAGTAGTCGGTCGCCTCCACCGCGTTGGTGTATTGGATCTCTTTGCCCACGTTACAGGCGAACTCGTGCACGGTGATATTCGTCAGCGGCAGTTTCGACCAGATCGCGTTGCAGCTGTACCGTCGCTGCTCGCCCTCGTAGGACGAGGCGGCGTACGATCCGAACAGATCGCTTGCCGGATGCGACGGAGTGAAGAGGGCGCTGTATTCGTTAAGACAGATCAGATCGGCGCCGACCACGTCGTCGATATAGGTGCGGTATTTCGTCAGCGAGGCGTCGTAGGCGCCGTCGGAGATCGACGAGTTCTTACTCTTTCCGAAACTGAAATGCCCGATGTTCCAGTTCGCGATCGTAAAGGAACGGTCGGGATCGGGCGCGGGCTTGTTCTCGGTGTAGAAAAGGGGCGCGTCGACCGTTACGTTCTCGTCGAGATCCAGCGTCGCCGCCGCGGGACATGGATCCTTCTTCACCTCGATCTCAAACGAGTCGCCGCAGCTCCACCTGACGTCGCCGACCGCGATATAGACGGGATCGGTGGAATGGGTGACTCCGTCGATCCGCAGCTGGACCGCGACGTTGTCGTTGTCCGCGTAAACGAGTTCGTCGCCGTCGACCGCCGCCGTATAAAGAAGTTGACCGTTGGTCTGGAGCTTCGACGTATTGGTTTGGACCCGCCACGCGATCACCCCGTCGAGATAGAGTTCCGACCACCCCGAGTAGACGACGTTCGCCCCCGATTTTGCGGCTTCCTGATGAAAGCGCACGCCGATCCGGTGCCACCCGCCGACGTTCGCCCGCTCGGAGTCGTAAACGTAGGGCGACGAACTCCGCTTGACCGGAGAATCGAAGCCGGCGTTAGACCCGTAGAGCACCGTCGCCGCGCTGTCGGGCGAGTAGGTCGAGAAATCGAAGTGCCCGGCGAACGGACAGTCGCTTGAGGTCTTGAACGGCGAGTTGTTATCGCGCGTGTAGAGATAATAGAAGTCGCTGTACTTGCCGGTACTTTTATTCCGGAGCGAAAACACCTTTATTTCGGCGAGCGCGCTGGCGTAGTCCCAGTTGACGAGCGTTTCGTTCCAAAGGAAGGAATACTCGAAGAAAAGATCCTGTCCCTCGGGGTGCTCCTGCGTCGGATAAAAATGGTCTTCGCCCCGCACTTCGGAGAGGTCTTTGGAGGCGAGGAAGGTCGTCAGGGCGGCAAACGGTCCGTCCGGTTCGGCGGAATTGTAGATCACGGGATCGCGCTTCACGCCCGAGAGAGACACGTCGAGCCCGCACCCGTCGCAGTGACCCGACAGCGTCCCCGCCGTCTGCATCGTCGCGCTTCCTTCGGCGTCCCACGGCAAAACGTGCGTGTGACCGAGCGCGGAACAGACCGTGAAGGTCTTGACGTCCGAATAGCGAACGCCTTCGCCGTCGGAAACGAAGGCGCGGAGATAGAGCGTTCCGTCGAAATAAGAGTGCGGAACGTCGGTCATTTTGACCGCGATCCACCAGCGTCCCGCGGGCGCGTTCTCCGTTTCGCCGTCCGCCGTGATCGAGCGATAGGCGCGTTCCGCTACGTAGGTGTAACATTTCCCGGCGCCGTACGTCGGCGTATCGACCGTTTTCGAGCAGATGATCCCGACCTCGTCGTAAGCGAGCGACCCGATCGTGAAAACGAACCGCAGGTCGGTTTCGTCGTCAAGCACGTCGGCGGCGGAACAGGTCTGGTATCCGAAGTTTTCGATTTCCGCGTGGTCGGCGGAAACTCCCGTCGGCAGGATCGTCGCGACAAGCGCGAACAGCATCGCCGCCAGAACGAAAAGCGGCGTCGTGCGGTGGGTTCTTTTGCGCATGGTTTTTTCCTCTTTCAAAAAGATGACGCGACCCGAAGAATAGCCTGCGGGCCGCGTTTGTTTTACTTTTGAATTGCGATTTTGAACTCTTCGACCGTCTCGCGGAAGACCTTCATCGCGTTCTTCACGGTTTCGGGCGAAGTCAGGTCGATTCCGGCGACCTTGAGTTCCTCGATCGGGTAATCGCTCCCGCCGAGAGTGAGAAAACGGCGGTAGTCGGAGGCGTCCCCGGTCCTCGTGATCGCGTCGGCGATCGCGACGGCGGACGAGAATCCCGTCGCGTACTGATAGACGTAGAACGGACGGTAAAAGTGCGGGATATACGACCACTCGTCGGCGATGAGCGGCTGCATCTTTGCGGCGCTGTAATACTGCGACTCCAGCCCCAGATAGATCTCCGACAGCGTCTTCGCCGTCAGGGGCGTTCCCTTGCGGTAGAGGTCGTGCGCTTTCCGCTCGAATTCGGCGAAAAGCGTCTGGCGGAATACCGTCGTGCGGAAGCCTTCGAGAAAATGGTTCAGGATATAGGCGCGCCGTTTCGGATCGGTCTCGGTTTTCAGCAGATGCTTGGTCAGAAGGACCTCGTTCACCGTCGAGGCGACCTCCGCCACCATGATCCGATAGTCGTGGTTGGCGTAATCCTGGGTCGTATCCGAATAGTAGGAATGCATCGCGTGCCCGAGTTCGTGGGCAAGTGTGAACGCGTCGTCAAGCGTATCGGTATAATTCAGCATCACGTAGGGATGAACGCCGAAAACCCCCGTCGAAAACGCTCCGGATTCCTTACCCTTGTTCTCGTAGACGTCGATCCACCGTTCGTTGAACGCGCGGTCAAGCACCTTGCAGTAGTCTTCTCCGAGCGGAGCAAGCGCCTCGCGCACGAGTTGTTTCGCCTTTTCATAGGGCATCTTGAAATCGACGTCCTCCACCATCGGAACGTAGAGATCGAAAACGTCGAGTTCGTCCAGCCCCAGAACTTCGCGCCGGAGATTCAGGTATTCCTGCATGGCGGGAAGCCCGCCGTGCACCGCCTCGATCAGCGAATCGTAGACCGAGACCGGAACGTTGTTCGCGAAGAGCGCCGCCTCGCAGTTCCCGTCGTACCGACGGGCGGCGGAGTAGAAGGACGCCGACTTGACCGCCCCCGCGTAGAGTGCGGCGGTCGTATTGACGAACTTATGATAGGTGCCGAAATAGCCTTTGAAAGCGTCCTCGCGAACGCGGCGGTCGCGGCTTTCGCGGAAAACCGAAAAGTTTCCGTTCGAGAGCCGGATCTCGCGCCCCTCTTCGTCTTTCACCGTCGGATACTCCATGTCGACGTTGGTCAGCATATCGAAGGCGGTTCCCGGAACGGCGGCGAACTCTCCGAGGGCGGCGAGCAGCTGTTCTCCCTTCCCGTCGAGGGTGTGCGCCCTCTGTCGGTTGACGTCCTCCACGTAATGGCGGTGGGCGGAAAGAACCGGATCGGCAAGGAATCCGAGCAGCTTCTTTTCGTCGATCGAGAGGATCTCGGGATCGACGAACGCGACGGTCGAGCCGAGTTTCACGAACAGTCGGGTCGCCCGGTCGTCCATATCCTGCGCCTCGGGGTCGCCGTTGTCCCCCGCCTTGCAGAGAAAGGCGTAGATCCCGACCTTCTCGCAGAGTTCGGCGGCTCGGTCGATCTCAAGCAGCGCCGCTTCGAGCGCGGCGGCGGATTGTCCGAGGGTCCCTTCAAGCCGGGGAAGCGCCTCGATCTTCTTTTCGGCGTCGGCGTAGGCTTCGCGCCAGGCGTCGGGGGTTTTGAACAATTGGGTCAGATCCCATTGAAAAGCGGGATCCATCTCGCGTCTCGGTTTCAGTTCCTGCATTATGACTGTCCCTTTCTACGGTTTTTACGCGGGAAACGGTCCCGCGAGAAGATCATTCCTCGTCGTCGGTCCCGTGCGCGAGGTCGGCGCGGAGCATTTCGCCGTCGATTTCCAGATCGTCGTCTTCCTCCGCGGCTTCGAGCGCCTCTTCGTTCTCGGTTTCGTCTTCGTCCTCCTCGTCGTCCCGATCGGTGTACTCAAACTTTCCGAACGCGGCGGCGAGCGCCGTGCAGACGGCGCCGATCCCGAAAAACGAGAACGCGAGTCCCTTCCGGCGTCTGAACTGGGTCAGCGACACGATGATCATGCAGATTCCCTGCACGAGCAGCGAGATCGAGAGCAGCCCCTTCATCTTGTCTTTCGTCATTTTCATGGTCGTTTCCTTCCTTTCTCTGTTCTGGTTTGATCGGCGTCCGTCAGACGGAGCCGTCGGCGTTTTGTTTCAGGTAGGCGTCGATGAAGCCGTCGATCTCGCCGTCCATTACGGCGTTGATGTCGCCGACTTCGTAGCCCGTCCGGGTATCCTTGGCGAGCGTGTAGGGCATAAAGACGTAACTTCGGATCTGCGAGCCCCACTCGATGTTCGCCTTGTTTCCCTGTATGTCCTCGACCCGCGCGAGTTTCTCGCGCATCTTGATCTCGAGCAGCTTGGATTTCAGCATCCGGAGCGCCGTCTCTTTGTTCTGAAGCTGGCTTCTCTCGGTCTGACACCCGACGACGATCCCGGTCGGGATATGCACGATCCGGATGGCGGAGTCGGTCTTGTTGATGTGCTGACCGCCGGCGCCGCTCGAACGGTGCGCGGTGATCTCGAGATCTTCGTCGCGGAGAACGATCTGGTCGTCGTCGTCGTTGAACTCGGGCATCACCTCGACCGAGGCGAAGGAGGTCTGCCGCCTCCCGGAGGCGTCGAAGGGCGAGATGCGGACGAGCCGATGCACCCCGTTTTCGCTCTTCAGAAAGCCGTAGGCGAACTCGCCCTCGACCGTGATCGTGGCGCTCTTGATCCCCGCCGCGTCGCCGTCGAGCCAGTCGATCAGTTTGACGGTGTAACCGTGCTTCTCGCCCCAACGGGTATACATCCGGTAGAGCATCATCGCCCAGTCCTGCGCCTCGGTGCCTCCGGCGCCGGGGTGGAAGGAGAGAACGGCGTTGTTCTTGTCGTACTCGCCCGTGAGCAGCGTTTCGAGACGCTGTTTTTCGGTTTCCCGCTCGATGTAATCGAGTTCGGCTTTGATCTCGTCGGTCACGCTTTCGTCGTTTTCCTCGATCGCCATGTCGCAGAGGGCGATGGCGTCCTCCAACCGATTGGAGAGCGATTCGTGCAACTCGATCTTGTCTTTCATCTGTTTGATCTGCTGCAGTACTTTCGAGCTCGCGGCGGCGTCGTTCCAGAAGTTTTCGGCAAGCGTCTGCGCTTCGAGTTCCTCGGTCTTGTCCTTCAGCTCGTCGATCCGGAACGAGACGCCGAGATCTTCTACCGTCTTTCTGAGAGCAATCAGTTTACTTCTTGCTTCTTCGATCGCAATGATCAATGAATGATTTCCTCCGTTTCCAGTCGATCCTCCCCGTTTCGGCAGGGAAGACGTAAAATCGACAAAATGTTGCGTGAAAAAACGCGCCCGTCGTTTTTTCGGTCAGCCCCTCCGGTCCGATCCGGAAGAGTCGGTCCGGGACTCCCCGGTCTTTTCCGTTCCGGTGTCGATCCGCGACACGGTGCGACACCCCGGACAGACGACGTCGATCATCCCGTTTCCGCGTTCGACGCGGATCCATTTTTCACAGCAGCCGCACCGGAAATAAAGGTGCGTCTTACGATCCCGGTAGCGGTCGCGGGTCAGGCGAAAGCGCCCCCGAAGAGAGCGAAAAAAGCCGACGAACGCTTCGTTTTCCGCCGTCCGCCGTTCCAGATTCCGGGACAGGATACGGAAAATCGCGAATCCGATCGGGATCAGTGCGATCAGGGTCAGATACCGTCCGTGACAGACGAGGATCAGAAAAACCAGAAAAAAGGCGAAGACGATCAGGGCGCAGGAGAGCGCGTCGGCGCCGTTTCGTTCCGAAAAGAAACGGTCTTTCCGTCCCATACCGTTACCCCTTTCCCTTTTTATCCTCAGATAGTATAACACAAAAGAAAGCGATTGTAAAGGGAGAACGGTGAAGAAATGCGTTTTTTTGCCGACCGACGCCGACCCCTCCCGGGCTTTTTTGACCCGCGTCGCCTTTTTTCGCGTCGGGCTTCTCCGCGCTTGACAAAAGCGCGGGATCGGGTTATAATAGTGGCGAATGAACGAGAGGGGGTAAATCACCATGACGGTAACCAAGGATTCGGTGATCGGCGACGTTCTCGACGAGAATATCGAGACCGCGCAGTTTTTCTTCGAGATCGGGATGCATTGCCTCGGCTGTCCCGCTTCCCGCGGGGAGACGATCGAGGCGGCGTGCGCCGTTCACGGCACCGACGCCGACGAACTCGTCAAACGCATCAACGCGTTTCTTTCGGCGGGAAAATGACGCGTCGCGCCGCGCTTGACGGACGGCTGTCGCTCGCGGCGGAATACGTGAGGCAGGGGGCGCGGTTTGCCGACGTCGGCACCGATCACGCCCGCCTGCCTTTGTTTCTTCTCGCCGCGGGGCGGCTCTCGTTTGCTCTTGCGACCGACGTCGCCGACGGACCGCTCTCCCGCGCTCGCGCCGCCGTCGCCGCCGCGGGGAGGACCGACGAGATCGAACTGCTGAAAACCGACGGGCTCCGGGGACTCGGATCCTATCGGCTTACGGATATCGCGATCTGCGGGATGGGGGGCGAACTGATCGCCCGGATCGTTTCGGAGGCCGGCTTCGTTCGCGACCCCGCCGTCCGACTGATCCTCCAGCCGATGACCCGCGCCGAACGCCTGCGCGAAACGCTCGCCGCGTCCGGCTTTGCGGTTTCCGATGAAAAATACGGGATCGCGGCGGGGCGTCCCTACGTTTGCATCGTCGCTTCCTATACCGGAAAGCCGAAAAAACCCTCCCCGATCGAACTTGAAATAGGCACCCCGGGCGTTCGACGCAACCCCGGATCGCCCGCCTTCGCCGCCTTTCTGCGGGGACGGATCAAGGCGAGGGAAGAGGAGCGAAAGGGATGCCTTGCGCGGGGTGACGAAGCCGGAGCCGAAGCGCTTGACGCGCTTCTTTTAGAACTGAGATCCGCCCTCCCGAAACCGAACGCAGAATGAAGGAGAAAAAAGATGACCGTTCGTGACCTGACCGAACTGCTTGACGCCCGGTTCCCGACCGCCCTGTCCTGCGAGTGGGACAACGACGGACTGCTCGTTTCTCCGGATCCCGGAGCGAACGTCACGGGGGTCCTTCTGGCGCTTGACCTGACCGACGCGGCGATCGACGAGGCGGTCGCGCGCAGATGCAACGTGATCCTGACGCATCACCCGCTGATCTTCCGTCCCGCGTCTCGTTTCACCGCGGATAACGGGGTTCAGCGCCGCGTTCTCCGTCTGCTGTCTCTCGGGATCTCGACGGTCGCCTGCCATACCCGCGCCGACGCGGCGAAGGGCGGGGTCAACGACGCGCTCGCGGGGTTGCTCGGACTTGTCGACGCCGTCCCGTTTGCCGACGGGATCCCCCGGATCGGAAATCTGCCGGCGCCTCTTTCCGCCCGCGAAGCGGTCGAACGGATCCGGCGCGTGACCGGCGCGAAACAGCCGCTCTTTTCCGGCAAAGCCGGGACGGTTTATACCGTCGCGCTCTGCGGAGGGGACGGCAAAGATTACCTCGCGGCGGCGGCGGAAGCGCACGCCGACCTGTATCTGACGGGCGAACTCTCCTATCACGCGCGGCTTGACGCCGCCGATTACCCGATGCTCTCGGTCGAGATCGGACACGACGCGAGCGAGATGCAGATCCTTACGGTCTTCGGGGCGTTCCTTTCCGAGGCAGCGCCCGCTCTTCCCGCCGTCGCGTTCCCGTACTTCCCGGGCGACGGTTTTTCGGGCGGAAGACTTGACATTTGATCTGTCGTTTGTTATACTTTCAATAATCTTTGATTGACTCCGAAAGGAAAAAAGGTATGACCCTGTACGAAGAACTGAAGGCGCGCGGGCTGGTCGCGCAGGTCTCAGACGAAGCCGAGATCTCCAGAATGATAAACGAAGGCAAAGCGACCTTCTACATCGGATTCGACTGTACGGCGGACAGTCTCACCGCCGGGCACTTTATGGCGTTGACGCTGATGAAGCGGCTGCAGGCGGCGGGGAACACCCCGATCGCCCTGATCGGCGGCGGAACGACGATGATCGGCGACCCGACGGGCAGGACCGATATGCGCAAGATGCTGACCCGCGAGGACATCGACCATAACGCCGCCTGCTTCAAGCGGCAGATGGAAAAGTTCATCGATTTCGGACCCGGCAAGGCGATCATGCTGAACAACGCCGACTGGCTTCTCGATCTCAACTACGTCGAACTGCTCCGCGAGGTCGGCGCCTGCTTCTCGGTCAACAATATGCTCCGCGCCGAGTGCTATAAACAGCGGATGGAAAAGGGGCTCTCTTTCCTTGAGTTCAACTATATGATCATGCAGTCCTACGACTTCTACTACCTGTACCGGAAGTACGGCTGTACGATGGAGTTCGGCGGCGACGACCAATGGTCGAATATGCTCGGCGGCACCGAACTGATCCGCCGGAAACTGGGGAAGGACGCCTACGCCATGACCATCACGCTCCTGACCGATTCGCAGGGCAAGAAGATGGGCAAGACCGCGGGCAACGCCGTCTGGCTCGATCCCGCGAAGACCTCGCCCTACGACTTCTACCAGTATTGGCGGAACGTGGGCGACTCGGACGTTCTGAAATGCATCCGGATGCTGACCTTCCTCCCGCTTGAGAAGATCGACGAGATGGAGACCTGGGAGGGCAGCCGCCTGAACGAGGCGAAGGAGATCCTCGCCTACGAACTGACCAAGACGGTGCACGGAGAAGAGGAAGCCGAAAAGGCGAAAAACGCCGGCAAGGCGCTCTTCGGCGGCGGCGAGGGCGGCGATGTTCCGACCCTGAAACTCTCGGACGGCGACTTCGTCGACGGCGCGGTCGACATCCTCACGGTGCTGGTGCTCGCCGGGCTCGTCCCCTCGAAATCCGAGGCGCGCCGCGCGGTCGAACAGGGCGGCGTGACGGTCGACGGCGAGAAGATCGCCGACATCAAAAAAAGGTTCACCCGCGAAGAGCTGGCGGAGGGAAAACTCGTCCGCCGCGGGAAAAAGAGTTTTATGAAGGTGATCGCGTAATGCGGTTCCGGAGGCGGGAAGACGCGTTCTTTCCGCCTCCTTTCTTTCGGAACCGAACGATCGGAAAGGAGAGACGGCGATGAAAACCGAAAAACCGGTTCACGCTTTGACGCGGGAGGAGTTTGAGAAGTTCACGCTTTATTCCATGGCGACCAACGATCGGAAGTCCAATCTGCTCCGCGCCGAAATACTCGGCTTCGGGGGCAGGGAGACCGAGGTCGCGCCGGGCGCGAACGTCCGCGTTTCACCCGATCGGATCGGGCGGCGCAGTTTCATCGGCCTTTACTGTTATCTGAACGGAAACGTGACGGTCGGGGACGACGTCCTGATCGGTCCGCATTGTTCGATCGTTGCCGGCAATCATAAGTTCGACCCGAAGACCGGCGCTTTCACGGCGCGCACCGAGGGCGACGGCGACGAGAGCGTCGTCGTCGGGGACGGGTCGTGGATCTGCTCGAACGTCACCGTCACCCCGGGCTGTAAAATCGGAAAACGAAACCTCGTTTGTGCCGGCGCCGTCGTGACGAAGAGTACCCCCGATTACGCGATTATGGCGGGGGTTCCCGCGAAACAGGTGGGAGAAATCGATCCGGCGACCGGGAAATACCGTTGGTACGACCGGGAAGGAGACGAAAAGTGACGCTCTGGAAAAACCGGGAGCGGACGCGGGGGGACGAGCTTTTTCCCACGCCCGGCGAAGGGGCGACGGTCTATGAGAACCCGCCCTGTTTTGCGTGGCTGCCCGAGCCCGGAGAGGGACCCTATACCGTCGTCGTCAGGGACGTCGGGGGAGAAGTCCTTCGCGCCGATTGCGCCGACAACTGCTTCGTTCCGGACCGTCCGCTCGCCCCGGGCGACTACGTCTGCGACGTTTTCCGGGGGAACACCCATCGGGGCGAAACGCGCTTCACCGTCTCGCCCGACGCGACCCCCTTCGTCCGCCCGACGGCACAAGAGGTGTTTTCCGGGATCCCCGCGGGACGCCCCCGGCATCTTTTCCGTTCCGACGATATTCCGGCGCTGCTCGACGATCGCCCCGAGGAAGCGGCGACCCTTCGCCGCACGGTCGCCATCGCGCTCCGTGACCCGATCCCCGATCCGCCGCGCTTTCTGCACGATCCCGCCGCTCTCCCGTACCGCGAGTACTTCGGGCGCTTCCGCGAGGACTGCGACCGCGATCTCGTCGCGCTCGCACTGGGATATGCCCTTCTCGGCGACAAGGCGAGCGGGGAAGCCGCCAAAGAGCGGCTTCTGACTTTCGTTTCGTGGGATCCCGACGCCGAATGTTCGCTTGAAAACGGGAGCGTCGACGAGATCGGGCTTTCGCTTGCGCGCTGCCTGCCGTCTGTCTACGATCTGCTTTATCCGCTTCTGTCACGCGCCGAGCGAAAACGCGTCGCCGGCAGGATCGCCGATTACGCCCGTCAATGTGAGCGGCGGCTTCGGAAACTCGATTACCTCTCCCACCCCGGCAATTCGCACGCCGGGCGGCTCCCCGCCTATCTCGGGGAAGCGGCGCTGGTCCTTTCGGACGGCGGCGCGATCGACCGACCGACCTGTCTTCGCTGGCTCGATTATGCGCTCAAGGTTTACGGCGGGATCTTTCCGCACTACGGCGGGATCGACGGCGGCTGGGCGGAGGGACCCTTCTACGCGACGAGTTATACCCGCTGGTATCTTCCTTTCTTTTCGGCGGTCGAACGCTATACCGGGAAGAGCCTTCTCAACCGTCCCTTTTACCGTAACCTGACCCGCTTTCTGCTTACTTTCGCCGATCCCGACGCCGAGAATCATCCCTTCGGGGACGGATATTGGATCCGGGGTGCGGACGATCCCGAGTGGGAGGGCTTCTTCGCACAGGATCCCTTCCGTTATTACGCGCGCCGCTTCGGACCTCCGTCGGCGGAGAAGAAAAGCCGCGAACTCGAATCCCCCGCGTTCTGTAAACTGCATCTGCTCGACCTGTTCCTGCCGGCTCCGCGCGTTTCGTCGGCGCCCGAACCGGGACGGCTCGCCGTCTTTTCGGATACCGGTCTGGTCGCTCTCCGCACCATCCCCGAACGGCCTCGCGAGAATCTCGTCTGCCTCGTCCGCGCTTCGCGCTTCGGTTCGGATTCCCACAGGCATCCCGATCAGGGAAGTTTCGCGCTCCTTTTCGGCGGCGTCTCGCTGATCTCGCCCTCCGGCTATTTCGGTCGGCGTTACGGATCGAAACATCACCGCTTCTGGACGAATACGTCGCGGGCGCACAACGTACCGCTTTTCGGCGGCGTCGGACAGTATGAAAACGACGCTCGAGCTGTCGGAAAGATCCTCTCGGCGTCCGACGACGGAGAAACGCTTCGAGCGGAGATCGAGGCGGGAGACGCCTATCCCGTCCCGGTCGAATGGCGGCGGAGCTTCACGCTTTCCGATCACACGCTGACGGTGTCCGACGAGTTTCAGCAGAAAAACCCCTCCGAAATCACGCTTTGCCTGCATACCCCGTCGCCTCCGGAGCCGGACGGGATCGGATTCCGGATGACGCATCGCGGCGTGACTCTGATCTGCCGTCCGACCGAGGGGATCGCGGTTCCGCCGGAACTGTCGGACGAGTTTGCCGTCGGCGTCAACGAGGGCGAGCCCCCGGAGTACGCCGTTTCAATGCCCCGGCAGTATCATATCTATTTCCGCCTTTCTCCCGACTGCCGCCGCGCAACGATGACCTTCTTCGTCGAAGGAACGACCGATTCTTATTGATTTTACTTGTATTTTCGTTACCGCCCCCCTCCTTGTAAAGCGAGCCGCCCGTACCCGAAACCGTCGGTTTCGCGGTCGGCCTTTTTTGGGAGCGCGCCGCTTTTTGATCGTACCTCGGAAAAAACTTCCGAATCCTGAAAAAAATACTTGACAATTGCGCCCGCCTTATGTATAATATATTCCGCTGACTTTTGACCCGGTTTCTTTGCCCGGTCCTGAGTCGCGCCTCGTTTGCGTCCGATTTCGACCGGGAGGAAGAGCGTGAAACTTGATCTGAGAGCCCTGCTGGCAGGCGAATGCCGCACGCTTCCGTTTCGCTTTTCACTTGATCCGCCCGCCGACGCGGACGACCCCGGCAGCATTCTTTACGGCGTTCGTTTTCCTTCTCCCCCGGAGGCAAGCGGCGAGGTCGTCAATTCCGCGGGCTATATGCGGCTGCGTCTCGATCTGTCCCTTGATTTCGTCGCGGCTTGTGCCCGGTGTCTTGCCGACGTTCCCGGAACCTATCGGTTCTGCCTCGAGAAGACGGTCGCCACCCCCGAGATGCTGGAGGGGCTTGACGAGGACAAGATCGACGAATTCGCGATCGTCGAGGACGGCTTTCTCGACCTTGACGAAGAGGCGCATTCTCTTCTGCTTTCCGAGTTCCCGTCGCGGGTGCTCTGCAGGGAGGATTGCCGCGGGCTTTGCCCGATTTGCGGACGTGATCTGAACGAGGGGCTCTGCTCCTGCAAAACAAGCGAGACCGATCCCCGTCTTTCGCCTCTCGCCGCCGTGCTTGAACGCCTGCGCGAAGAGGAAAAGGCAAACGAAGAAAACAAGTGAGTTCACAAAGATCGACAGATCGTTGTCATAGGAGGTAAAACGCAATGGCAGTACCGAAGAAAAAGGTTTCCAAAGCACGCAGAGACAAGAGACGTTCCAGCG
>Ga0310696_10006898_pt1 | contig 13410 bp, 11 predicted proteins | sample AusTroGonzalo_MG_4_FD_203885 | JGI IMG/M metagenome (GOLD analysis project Ga0310696, IMG submission 203885) | Bovine rumen microbial communities from tropical cattle in Woodstock, Queensland, Australia - Gonzalo_02 (v2) (version 2) | ecosystem: Host-associated > Mammals > Digestive system >... | reverse complement strand
CTCCCGCGGCACCCAGGGCGTGCATTACTGGGTCCATAACAACATGATCACCATCAACGGGCAGAAGATGGGCAAGTCCCTCGGGAACTTCATCACCCTGCCCGAGCTGTTCAGCGGCAACCATCCCAAGCTGGACCGCGCCTACAGCCCGATGACCATCCGCTTCTTCATCCTCCAGGCCCACTACCGGAGCACCCTGGACTTCTCCAACGAGGCCCTGCAGGCCGCCGAGAAGGGTTACAAGCGCCTGATGCAGGCCGGCCGGGAGCTGGGGAACCCCGCTCCGGCCGCAGGCCCTGCCTCCGCGGAAGTGAATGCCCTCATCGAGAACGTCTATGACGCCCTCTGCGACGACCTGAATACTCCCATCGCCATCGCGCATCTGTTCGAGGCCGTCAAGCTGATCAACGGCGGGAAACTTCCGGAGGCCGACAAGGCCGCCCTCCGGAAGCTCTTCGACGACATCGTGTTCGGCGTCCTGGGCCTGCGCGACGAGGAAGCCGCCGGTGGCGCCGGCAAGGCTGAGAAGGCCTTGGAAGGAGTCATGGAAATCGTCCTGGAGGACCGCCGCAAGGCCCGTGCGGAAAAGAACTGGGCCGAATCCGACCGCATCCGCGACCTTCTCGCCTCTTTCGGCATCACCGTAAAGGACACCAAGGAAGGCGCCACCTGGACGCTTGACTGACCCCTGTCATTCTGAACGAAGTGAAAGAATCGATGAAATTCATTTCCTGGAACGTGAACGGCCTGCGGGCCGTGGCGGGGAAAGGGTTCGCCAACGTGTTCGTGGACCTGGACGCCGACTTTTTCTGCCTGCAGGAGACCAAGCTGCAGGCCGGGCAGATCGACCTGGAGTTCCCCGGCTACCTGTCTTTCTGGAACTACGCCGACAAGAAGGGCTACTCCGGCACGGCGGTCTATACGAAACATGAGCCGCTGTCCGTGCGCTACGGCATCGGCGTTGACGAACACGACCACGAGGGTCGCGTCATCACGCTGGAATATCCGGAATTCTTCCTGGTGTGCGCCTACGTGCCCAATTCGCAGGACGGCCTCCGCCGGCTGGATTACCGCATGCGCTGGGAGGACGACATGCGCGCCTACCTCAGCGGCCTTCCGAAGCCGGTCGTCTTCTGCGGCGACCTGAACGTCGCGCACGAGGAGATCGATATCAAGAATCCCGCCTCCAACCGCCGCAACGCCGGTTTCACCGACGAGGAGCGCGCGAAGTTCGGAACCCTGCTCGAGGCCGGTTTCATCGATACCTGGCGCTTCCAGCATCCCGGCGAAGTGAAATACTCCTGGTGGTCCTACCGCTTCAACGCCCGTGCGAACAATGCCGGCTGGCGCATCGACTACTTCGTCGTCTCGGAAGCCCTGCGCTCCCGGATCCTCTCCACCGATATCCACAACGAAGTCTTCGGCTCCGATCACTGCCCCGTGGAGCTAGTCCTGGGGTAAGGGAATTTGATTGAAATGCAGCGGGGAGCCCAAATGCTTGGACTCCCCGCTGTGTTGGATTTACCGAAGGGAGGACCTAGAACGGCAGGTCGTCGTCCGGGGCGTCGGAGGGGGCAGGGGCGGCGCTGGGAGCCGGGTAGACGGGTTGCGAGGGCTGGGGGGCGTAGGCGGGAGCGGCGGGCTGGGAAGGGCCTGCGGGAGCGTAGCCGCCTTGGGCTCCTTGGCCCTGGAAGCCTTGGCCTGAGTAGCCGCCCTGGTAGCCGCCCTGACCGCCCTGCGGGGCGTCGGGACGCTTGCCGAGGAGCTGGATGTTGTCGGCCTGGACTTCGGTGGTGAAGCGCTTGTTGCCGGTCTGGTCCGTCCATTGACGGGTACGGAGTTTTCCTTCGATGAAGAGCTGGCTGCCCTTGTGGACGAACTTCTCGACGAGGTCCGCGTTGCTGCGCCAGGCGACGATATTGTGCCATTCGGTGTTCTCGCGGGTTTCCCCGTTGCGGTCGCGGTAGCGTTCGGTGGTGGCGAGACGGAAGGAGGCCACCTTGGCATTGCCCTGGGGGCTCTGGGGATTGGAATCAAGGTAACGGATTTCAGGGTCGTTTCCAACGTTACCGATCAGCATGACTTTGTTGAGTGCCATAATACAAATAATTTACACCCCTAAGTTAGCAAAAAATCCGGAACATCGCATCGGCGTCCGGCGTTTCCCCCGTAAAAATGCCATACCCGGCGACGGCCTGGTACAGGAGCCAGCGGCGGCCGGAAATGTAGGCCCGGCCGCGGCCTTCCAGGCAGGGAGTCCGGTAGTTCGCCTCCAGGATGACGGCGTCGGCAAAATCGGGGAACCCGTCCATGGGCCCGGGAACCGTGTAGATCACGAGGTCGGGCGCGAGGGCAGGGAGGTCGTCGACCGGAATCCAGTCGCAGCCGAGGTCCTCTGCCAGGGCGGAGGCGCGGGAGGGCGTGCGGTTGGCGAGCGTGACGCGGCAGCCGAGGCGCAGCGCGGCTACCGCCGCCGCGCGTCCGGCGCCGCCGCACCCGACCACGAGCGCCTCCGACACCGGCAGCCCTGTCTCCCGGACGGCCAGGATGACGCCGTCCACGTCGGTGTTGTAGCCGACGATGCCGTCCGGTGTCTTCACGGCGAGATTCACCGCGCCGCACAGGCGCGCGTTGTCCGACAGCGTGTCCACGGCGCGGAACGCGTCCTCCTTGAAAGGGGCAGTGATATTGATGCCGTCATAGTTGTCCAGGAACCGTTTCCAGGATACGCCGAAGTCGGCGCCTTCCAGCAAATCGTAAGGGTAACGTCCCCCGTAGGCGGCTTCGAAAAGCTTGGGGCTGAACGATCCCGCGACGGGATGTCCGATAAGTCCGAACCGTTTCATCGACGGAAGAAAGTTTCGTGGATGTAGGACTCCGCCCCGCAGAGGATGCCCGTGAGGACCTGGGATTCGTGCGAGAGCGTGGCGAAGATGAGGCCGGCCGCGAAAGGGACGCCGTACACGCTCGAGAGCGTGAGGGCGACGGCGCCGTGGAAGGTGCCGAACCCGCCCGGCACGGGGATGAGCGAGCTCACGGCCCCGGCGAACATCAGCAGCAGGGCGTCGGTCATCCCGAGCCCCTCGATCTTCGCAAGCGCCTCAGCCAGTTCGGGGCTCACGGAGGCCGGGTCGATGCCCTGCAGGGCCCACAGGATGGTGGCCGACATCAGCCAGTACAGCACCCAGAGCAGGACCGTGTACAGGAGGAAGAGCCAGCCGTGACGCATATGGAGGCAGGAGACCATGCCGTCGTAGGCGCCCCGGATCCAGCCCCAGACGCTGCCCCAGAAGCCCTGGCGGTCGCGAAGCCGCCAGCAAAGGTAGACAAGCCCGCCCGCGGCCAGTGCGCCGAGCGCGAGGATCCACCAGAGGTGGCCCTTGTCGGCGAGGCCGGGGAAGAGGTTCTCTGTCAGGAAGGTCCCGAACCGGTTCCACAGGAGCCCGAGGATAAGCAGGGTGACCGCGAGGAGGGACAGCCCGTCCCACACGCGGTCCGCCACGACCGTGCCCAGTGCCTTGTCGAAGGTGACGAGCCGCTTCCCGTCGCCGTCGCGGCCGGAATGCTTGACCACGTATCCGCAGCGGACGACCTCGCCCACGCGGGGGAGGACATAGTTGGTGAGCGTGCAGACGTTGACGGCGTTCCACGTCGTGACGCGGGCCGTGGAGGCGTCCAGCGGCAGCAGTTGCATCCGCCAGCGGAGCGCGCGGAGCCAGAAGGCCACCGCGCCCAGCAGCATCGACAGGACGACGAACCCCCAGCGGCACTCGCGGAGCGCGGCGCCGAAGTCCTTCCAGTTCACACCCCGGAAAGAGAAGTACAGCAACAGGGCCGCGACTGCGATCCAGAACCCGTACTGGAGGATATTCTTCACTTTCTTGTCCATTGCTCTCACAAAGTTAATGGAAAATCCCCAAATAATGTATAAATTTGTCGGTTATTGGAAAAAACCGCCTTCGTATGAAATCCATCCTGGGCATCGGAAACGCCCTCACCGACATCCTGGCCGTCCTTTCGGACGACACGCTCCTCCGGAGGTTCCACCTCCCGCTCGGGAGCATGCAGCACGTGGACATGGAGACGGGAGACCGGATCTGGGACGCGCTGAAGGAATACGGGGTCAAGTACGTGCCAGGCGGTTCGGCCGCGAACACCGTGACCTGCACGTCCATCTTCGGGATGCCTTCGGGCTACATCGGCAAGATCGGCAACGACGACCTGGGGAATCTCTTCAAGAGCACGATGGAACAGTACGGCGTCCGCGCGCAGATGCTCTACGGCACCAAGTCCAGCGGCCGCTGCATGGTCTTCATCACCGGGGCCAACGCCGAGCGCACCTTCGCCGACTACATGGGCGCTACCCTCGAGATGGGTCCGGACGACCTGGTCCCCGAGATGTTCGAGGGCTACGACTACTTCCACATCGAAGGCTACCTCGTCCAGAACCAGGAGCTCATCGCCAAGGCCGTCCGGCTCGCCAAGGCCGCCGGCAGCATCATCTCCATCGACATGGCCTCCTACAATGTCGTGGAATCCAATGACGCCTTCTTCCACAACCTCGTGGAAAACTACGTGGACATCGTCTTCGCGAACGAGACCGAGGCCAAGGCCTTCACCAAGCTGGAGCCGCGCGAGGCCTGCGCCGAAATCGCCCGCCACTGCAAGATCTCCGTCGTCAAGGTGGGCAAGGCCGGGTCCATGGTCCAGTCCGGGGACGAGTACCACTTCATCGACCCCTGGCCGGCCAACCCCGTGGACGCCACCGGCGCGGGCGACACGTATGCCGCCGGCTTCCTGTACGCCCACTCCCTGGGGATGCCCCTCCGCGTGTGCGGCGAGGTGGGGTCCATCATCGCCGCCAAGGTCGTCGAGGTCATCGGCACCAAGATCGACGTCCCCCGCTGGCGGGACGCCAAGCTGGAGATCCGCGAACTGATCGCCGCCAACACGAAATAGACTATGCTGGAACCGGTAAAAGATATGCTCAGGCGCCAGAGCCTGAAGAAGAACGCCTCCACGGAGCCCACGGGATTCGTCCCGCTGGACAAGATCCGCTCCGCAGTCGCGTTCATCGACGTGGAGGACACTTCGTTCAACGAGTGCAAGAACACCCTCCTGCTGTTCTTCCGCGAACACAACATCAAGGGTGACATCTTCTTCTTCGACTTCCGGAAACTCACGGAAGGCGAGCGCCTCATCACCAGCATCACCACCACCATCCTCAAGAAGGACCTCAACTGGTTCGGCAAGCCCTCCCGGGAAAAGGTCGCCCTGATGCTCGACGGCGAGCCCGACCTGTTCATCTCCCTCCTTCCCTCGACCGACTTCCCCCTCGAGTTCATGGCCACCGCTTCCCGCGCGCACTTCAAGATCGGCCGCGTCCAGCTGCCCGGCAACACCTTCGACCTGGTGTTCAAGGATCCCGAGGACCGCAGGCTCAGCGAGGCCGAGGTGTGCAAGGAGCTGATCAAGTTCATGGACAAGATCCGATGAAGAAATACCTCATCGTCTTCCTGATCTCGATGGTGCCGCTGATCGAACTGCGCGGCGCCATCCCGTATGCCGTCGGCTTCGGCCTCCCCATCGTCCCGTCCATCATCGTCTCCGTCATCGGCAACATGCTGCCGGTCCCGTTCATCTTCCTGTTCGCCCGCCGCATCCTGGAATGGGGCAAGGACAAGAAGTACATCGGCAAGTTCTTCACCTGGTGCCTGGAGAAGGGCGAGAAGGGCGGCCGGAAACTGGAAGAGAAGGCGGGACGGGGCCTGTACGTCGCCCTGCTCCTGTTCGTGGGCATCCCGCTGCCGGGCACGGGCGCCTGGACCGGCACCCTCGCCGCCAGCATCCTGGACATGGACTTCAAGAAAAGCGTCCTGTTCGTCCTCCTGGGCGTCCTCCTCGCCGGCGCGATCATGCTGCTCGCGTCGCTCGGCCTGTTCGGCGCCATCGACTTCCTCCGATAGTAACCAACAACCGCATAACTATGACACTGAAACGGATCATTCTCTGGAGCGCATCGCTCCTGCTCGCCGCGAACTGCCTCACGGGCTGCCTCGCCGGCAAATTCATGACGAACTATGCCCTCAAGCCCGCCCAGCACGGCGAAGCCGACATCGAGCGCACCCGCGCCAAGGCCGACTCCCTCGCCCCCGGGGTCATCGCCTGGTACGACGACCTGCACCAGAAGGGCATCTTCAAGGACATCACCCGCACGGACCCGGACGGCTACAAGCTGCACGCCGTCTACGCCCCCGCCAAGGATCCCGCCACGGCCCAGGGTACCGCCATCGTCGTCCACGGCTACACCGACAACCACCTTGTCTTCATGTACCTCGTCCGCATGTACCGCGACGAGTTCAACTATAACGTGATGGTCCCGGACCTGCAGTACTTCGGCTACTCCGAGGGCGTGGCCGCCCAGATGGGCTGGCTCGACCGCCTGGACGTGGAAGACTGGGCGGTCCTGGCCCACGATATCTTCAAGAATGACTTCACCGTGGTGCACGGCGTGTCCATGGGCGCGGCCACCGCGATGATGATGAGCGGCGACGACCTCCCGCCCTACATCCGCGCCTTCGTCGAGGACTGCGGCTACTCCTCCGCCTGGGACCAGTTCGCCCACAACCTCAAGGACAGCTTCCACCTGCCCCCGTTCCCGATCCTGAACAGCGCCAGCATCGTCTCCAAGCGCCGCTACGGCTGGGGCTTCAAGGAGGCTTCCTCCGTGAACCAGCTCGCCAAGTGCGACCGTCCGATGCTCTTCATCCACGGCACGGAGGACGACTTCGTCCCCGTGGACCATGTCTTCAAGAACTACGCGGCCAAGACCCACGGCTACAAGGAGCTCGTCCTCGTCCCCGGCGCCGTCCATGCGAACTCGTATGCGAAGGATCCGAAGAACTACACCTGGCGGGTGAAGTACTTCCTCGACCGCATCAAGAGCGGAGAAATCAAATAGGAAATCAGGCGTTCCGCTGCCGGACGGCCTCGAAGAGGAGGATGGCGGCGGAGACAGATACGTTGAGACTGTCCAGGCGGCCGAGCATCGGGATGCGGATGTGCGCATCGGCGGCGCGGCGCCAGACATCGGTCAGACCGGTGGATTCGGTACCCATCACCAGGGCCGTTCCGCCGGTCATGTCCGTATCATAGTACCAGGCGGAATCCTGGAGCTGGGCGGTGAGGATGCGGATGCCGCGGGATTTGAGCCAGCCGATGGTCTCGGCCGAGGAGGCGCACACCGTGGGGACGGTGAAGACCGCGCCGATGCTGGCCCGGATGAGGTTCGGGTTCCACAGGTCCGTCAGGGGGTCGCAGACGATGACCGCATCGGCCCGGGCGGCGTCGGCGCTGCGGAGCACCGCGCCCAGGTTCCCCGGTTTCTCCACGGACTCGAGCACGACCACGAGCGGATGCTCGCTGAGCGCGAGGTCTTCCAGGCGACGTTCGCGGACTTCAACCTCCGCGATGACGCCTTCGGTCCCGTCCCGGTACGCCGCCTTGGCGTAGAGGGCAGGGGAGAGCAGGATGACGGGACAGCCTGCCTGCGTAGCGAGCGGCTCCATCCCGGGGAGAAGGTCCTCACGCACGAACAGGGTCCGCGCCCGGAAGCCCGCTTCCAGGCAATGCTCCAGTTCGCGCCGGCCTTCCACCACAAAAAGACCCTGCTCCCGCCGCGCCTTGGATTTTTCCTGCAGCAGGAGCAGATTCTTGAATTTCGGGTTCTGGGCCGATGTGATCGTTTCTGTCCTCAAAACTTTTCCGGCTTCATCGTAGGGAAGAACAGCACGTCCTGGATGGCGTCGTTCCCGGTCATGAACATCGTGAGGCGGTCGATGCCGATGCCGATGCCCGAGGTGGGCGGCATGCCGTATTCCAGCGCGCGCACGAAGTCATAGTCGATGTACATGGCCTCGTCGTCGCCCTTGGACTTGAGGGCGGCCTGCTCCTCGAAGCGCTCGAGCTGGTCGATCGGGTCGTTCAGCTCGGAGTAGGCGTTCGCCAGCTCCTTGCCGGCGACGAAGAGCTCGAACCGCTCGGTGAGCGTGTCGTCGTAGCGGCAGCGCTTGGTGAGCGGGGACATCTCCACGGGATAGTCGATGATGAAGGTCGGCTGGATGAGCTTCTTTTCGCAGTATTCGCCGAAGATGGCGTCGATGAGCTTCCCGACGCCCATCTCCGGGGAGACCTCGACATTCAGCTGCTTGCAGGTCGCGCGCAGCTGCGCCTCGTCCATTCCCTTGACATCGACCCCGGCGTACTCCTGGATCGCATCCAGGATGCGGAGGCGGCGGAAGGGACCCTGGAAGGAGATTTCGTTCCCGGCGATGGTCTTGGTGAGCCCGCCGGTGGCTTCGGCCACCTGCTCGAGCATCTTCTCGGTGAAATCCATCATCCACTCGTAATCCTTGTAGGCGACGTACAGTTCCACGCAGGTGAATTCCGGGTTGTGGGTCTTGTCCATGCCCTCGTTGCGGAAGTTCTTCGCGAACTCGTACACGCCGGGAAAGCCGCCCACGATGAGGCGCTTGAGGTACAGCTCGTTCGCGATGCGGAGATACATGTCCACATCCAGGGCGTTGTGGTGTGTGATGAACGGGCGCGCGGTCGCACCGCCCGGGATGGGCTGCAGGATCGGGGTCTCCACCTCCAGGCAGCCGGCCTCGTCGAAGTAACGGCGCATCGTGGAGATGATCTTCGCCCGCTTGACGAAGGTTTCCTTCACCTGCGGGTTCACCACGAGGTCCACATACCGCTGGCGGTAGCGGAGCTCCGGATCCTCGAAGCTGTCGTGCACCGTGCCGTCGGCGTCGGTTTTCACGATGGGGAGGACGCGGAGGGACTTCGAGAGGACGGTGAGCTCCTTCGCGTGGACGGAAAGCTGGCCGGTCTGGGTGATGAAGGCAAAACCCTTGATGCCGATGATGTCGCCGATGTCCAGGAGTTTCTTGAACACCGTATTATATAAGGTCTTGTCCTCGCCGGGGCAGATCTCGTCCCGCTTGACATAGACCTGGATGCGTCCCGCGTGGTCCTGCAGCTCCATGAAGGAGGCCGCGCCCATGATGCGGCGGGACATGATGCGGCCTGCGAGGCACACATCGGCGAAATTGCCCTTTTCGGGATCATAGCCCGCCGCGATTTCCGCGGTGGTGGTGTCCACCGGGTACAGGGGGGCGGGATATGGATTGATGCCCAGTTCGCGGAGTTTCGCCAGGGATTCCCTGCGCCCGCGTTCCTGCTCGTTGAAGTCGTTGGAAATAGCCATGATAAGTCTCGTTTCTATTTTTATAGGTGCAAAGGTATGAAAAACCTCGTACATATCGGTGAGTATCGTTTTTTTTTATCGAAATTTTAAAAAAAGTTGGGAAAATTAGATTATTCTGCTTATTTTTGCCTTCGTATATGAAAGTGTCCAGATTTGAACGCGTTGCTTGGCTGTCCCTATTGGGGTAAGATCAAGGCCCATATACAGGTAGTTTTGAGCACTTATTTTATATAGTATATGAAACTGAAAGAATTAACACTGCTTTTCGTGCTTGCCCTGGGTACCCAGGTGGCGTTTGCCCAGCAGAGCAAGTCGGATCCCACCGTGGAGTTCAATCCCCACTGGTACGGTCAGATCCAGGGTGGCGTAGCCCACACGGTCGGTGAGACGGTGTTCAAGGACCTGCTCTCTCCGGCTGGAGCCCTCTCCCTGGGCTATCAGTTCAACCCGACCCTCGGTCTCCGAGTGGGTGCGAGCGGCTGGCAGGCCAAGGGTAATTCCATTCCGATCGAAGTGTACAAATTCAACTTCCTGCAGGGGAACGTGGACCTCACCTTCCATCTGGCGAATCTCTTCGGCTATAACCACAAGCGGGTGCTCGATCCGTATGCGCTCATCGGCGGTGGTGCTGCCTTCGGTTTCAAGAACGGTGCGAACAATGTCAAGGCCGTCAAGCCCGCCGAGTATTTCGGCTATCTCTGGAACAAGAGCCTGATTTCTCCGGTCGGCCGTGTGGGCCTGGGCTTCGACATCCGCCTCTCCGAGAACGTCGCCCTCAACCTCGAGGTGAACGGCAATGTCCTGAGCGACCGTTTCAACTCCAAGAAAGCCGGCAACCCTGATTATCAGTACAACGCCCTCGCCGGCCTGAAGATCAATTTCGGCAAGGCTACCCGCCCGAGCGCCAAGTATCTGGCTGAGCTGGCTGCTGCCGAGGCCGCAGCTGCTGCCGAGAAGGCCCGCCTCGAGGCCGAGCGCGCTGCGAAGCTCGCTGCCGAGAAGGCCGCCGCCGAGAAGGCTGCCGCCGAGAAGGCCCTCGCCGACAAACTTGCCGCCGAGAAGGCTGCTGCTGAGAGACTCGCCGCAGAAATGCGTCAAGTGAATACGTTCTTTACGATCAACTCCGCGGTCATCTCCGACGAGGAAGCCGCGAAGCTCATCCGCTACATCGACTGGTTGAAAGCGAACCCGTCCGTGAACCTCTCCATCGCCGGCCACGCCGACAAGGGTACGGGCAACAAGCGGATCAACCAGAAGCTCTCCGACCAGCGCGCAGCCGCCGTGAAGGACTTCCTGACCGAGCGCGGTATCGCTGAATCCCGTATCGTCTCCATCGTAGGCAACGGTGACCTCATCCAGCCGTTCGCTGAGAACGACCTGAACCGCGTGGTGATCAGTACTGTCGAATAACCTTAAAACTATAGCATTCTAAGGACTGAAACTTGACAAATGGGTTTAACTCCTTTGGGAGTCAAAAAGAATCAGAAACAATTTAAAACTATTATTTATCCATTAATCCAAAATTTATGAACAAGTTATTCAAATTTTTCCTGACCAGTGCAGCGATTTCCGCCGCACTTGTCGGAGCTGTGTCTTGCCAGAAGGATTTCGCGCCGGACATCGAGAGCTTGAACAAGAAGGTCGCCGAACTGACCCAGAAGCTCAATGATCTCCAGACGAAAATCGATGCTGGTGAGGTTGTGACTAACGTTACCACGACGGCTGGCGGTATCACCGTGACCACCAACAAGGGTACCTACAACATCGTCAACGGTAAGGACGGTAAGGATGGTACCAACGGTACCAACGGTACTGATGGTAAGGACGGTAAGGACGGTAAGGACGGTTCTGTCGTCACGATCGGTGACAACGGCAACTGGTTCATTGACGGTAAGGACACGGGTCTTGCTGCTGCCGGTAAAGACGGCAAGGACGGCAAGGACGGTGTCGACGGCAAGGACGGTAAGGACGGTAAGGATGGTGAGAATGGTAAGGACGGTAAGGACGGTAAGGACGGCCAGAATGGCGAGTACTATGTCCCGAACACCGAGACCGGTTTCTTCACCAAGTACACCTGGGATGCCACCAAGGGCGAGTATGTCGCTTCCGAGACCACGATCTCTTTCCTGAAGCCCGGCGCTATCACCGCTGTCTGGGACAAGGAGAACAATCAGCTCGTCTTCAAGGGCATCGAGGGTAAGGATCCGTATACCATCTCCCTGCTCGCCGAGGTCAAGAGCCTGGTCTTCATGCCGAACACCTACATCGACGGTGTCGAGGCCCTCGTTTTCGACAACTTCCACTACTGGCCCAATGTCATCAAGAACGGCACGAAGGATTCCGCAGACGAATATGCCGTGATCGATACCGTTAAGGTCAAGAATAAGTGGGTCAAGGTCGATTCCGTGGACGTGCAGCCGGCGATCCTCGCCCAGTATCACGTGAACCCGACCAACGCTGACCTTTCCTTCCTGAAGGAAGGTGAGTCCGACTTCCTCTCCTTCGTCGTTGTTCCCAACGCGAAGAAGATCGAGACCAAGGCCGAGGCTTCCAAGGATTTCGCTGTCACCCCTGTCTTCAAGAGCTTTGAGAATGGTGTCCTGACCGTCGAGGTCCTTGTCGAAGGTACTCCTGCTACCGAGGATCTCCTCTCCGTGATGGCCCTCAACATCGAGAAGGCTAACGGTGAGTTTGTCACCTCCGACTATGCGATGCTCCAGAAGAATGAGCTCGACAACCTCGTGATCGCTTTCAAGAACAGCTGGGCCAAGGATAACCTCGCCGTCCTCGGTGAGGCCAAGGATGCCCATCTCCGTCGCGCCCTCAAGGACGATGATCTTGACTATGATTTCGGTATCTCCGAGATTGACGACGAGGCTTACATCGACGATGTCGAGGCTTGGACCGTGGGTGAAATGACCCTGGACGAGGCTCAGGCTACCTGCGATGTCTCCGTGAAGTACGACAGCTCCCTCGATCTCAAGAAGATCGTTGCTGCCCACACTGTCGCTGCCACCGCGAATGACAAGGATGCTGAACTGATCGCTGCCGATCTTGAGAGACTCGGTCTGACCTGGTCCTTCGAGGTTGTCAAGAACTACCGCATCGGTACTGAGATCGATCCTTCCCTCACCGACCAGGCTGACTTTGTCACCCTCGAGGACGGTGTCTTCACCCCGAAGGTGTTCACCACTTCCGGTATCGCCGCTGTCGGCCGTACTCCGATCATCCGCGTCGCCCTCAAGCACGGTGATGATGTTGTCGCCTATGCTTACCTGAAGATCTTCATCTCCAACCGTGAGCAGGCTGACTTCGACGCCACGTACGAATTCGATGATGCGTTCGGCTTCATTTGCTTCAAGGGTGACACCCTGCTGACCACCGTTCAGTACATGAACGAGAAGATCTACAACGAGATCGGTCTGCCGGCTAAGGAGTTCCACGCCCTCTATGACGCGTTCAACGATGCTTACATGGGTGCTCAGATCCCGAATCCTAAGAAGCCGGGTGAGATGATGGATCCTTGGGTCAATGTCGGTACGGTTGAGGATATCGTCAACAGCGAGTCCCAGGGTACCCACATCCTGAAGTGGACCGTCACTGCTGAAGAAGCTTGGCAGTACGCCGGTAAGGATATTGAGCACTATGTGGCTTACTACAAGGACGGTACTCCGGAACTCAAGGCGATCATCAGACTCGTTGGTAAGGTTGATCCTATCGCGAAGGAATACAATGTCCTTCCTGCCGACTACATCTCCAACTTCTGGAACGCTGAGAAGACCGCTACCCGTTACAATGTCGCCGTGGGTGCGTTCGACACTGACTCCATCCCTGAGCACTGCGTCTTCGTGAACGAGATCAACTACAGCTTCGAGACCTGGAGAAAGGACGATGAGGCTGTTAAGGAGGAAGGTGCTGTCGAGGGTCTGATCAGACTCGCTCCGTACATCACCAAGGTTGATTACTTCTTCTGCGGTACCAAGGGTCACGACATCAAGGCTCCGAAGATCGACGGCAAGGATGTCGAGTTCAAGATCCTCAAGGACACTGTCCTGACCGCCAAGGTTAAGGGTGCTGCTGCTTACGACACGATCGCTGTCATCAACAACCACCCGGATGAGCTCCTGAACACGATCACC
>Ga0310696_10006897_pt1 | contig 13411 bp, 9 predicted proteins | sample AusTroGonzalo_MG_4_FD_203885 | JGI IMG/M metagenome (GOLD analysis project Ga0310696, IMG submission 203885) | Bovine rumen microbial communities from tropical cattle in Woodstock, Queensland, Australia - Gonzalo_02 (v2) (version 2) | ecosystem: Host-associated > Mammals > Digestive system >... | reverse complement strand
AAAAACAATAACCATCATGAAACATCTATTCATCATGCTGCTCATTGCATGCAGCGCAGTCACAACGGCCAGTGCCCAGCAAAGGCTTAAGCCGACAATCGTGTCAAATCCTAACAACGTCATCAAGGCTTTTGAATTCATCATCGACCATTTCGGACAGAAGACAGGACAGACGTATTCCGTCGAAAAGAATCCCAACACAGGTCTGATTCAGTCGAGTGAGCGCATCGTACCTTTCGTCTGCAGTAAGAACGATGCTAACATTACTATGATGGGCGACGCCTTTATGAAGGACGAGCCTAAATCCTATCAGATCAAGCACATCACCCCAGGACAGGGCAGTCAGAACTTCACGCTGGCCGTACACACCAACGTGCCCAACGTGATTAACCATTATGCCATTCGCACCAAGCCGGAACAGGAAATGTGGTTCATGGCCTGCAAGAACCCCGAGAACCCCTCGCTGCGCGACGCCTACGCCATCGTGTGGCAACCCGCTGCGGACAACAAGGTGAAGGGCACCATCTATATGATTACCTCGCCGCGCCCCAGCAACTTCGGCAAGGCATTCGAGTCGGCGGACAGCAAGACGAAGATTGACAACGTGGTAGGCGAAGTGGTCGACGAGGCTGGCAATCATGCAGGTGACGTTGTCGAAGACGAGGTGGCAGTCGACACGGTAGCTGTCATCGAAGAATCCGTAGCAGAGCAGCCAGTCGTCAGCGAGTTCGCTACACCTCAGCCCAGCCAGACATCGAAATGGCAACCGTCGCAACAGCAGATGGCGCAGCTCATGCCAAAGGGAATGGCCATCCAAGTCAACATGGATGCCATCAAGGCCACCTACCAATCGATGAAGCCCTTCTTTGATGCCAAGAACTTTGCGGGCACAGACAAGATCTTCGAACAGATTACCAAGCAGAACAAGGCGCTGGACGAGAATTTCCAGGAACTCATCAAGGCGCTCAAAGGCTTTGAAATTCCCTACGACAAGCGAGCCGAGTTCTTCAGCGAGGGCTACAAGGAAATCCTGAAGTTCTTTACCGAACAGAATCAGGGCTTCACAGAGATATTGAAGGAATTCGGCACGCTGCCGAAGGGCGCACAAAAGGCGCAGAAAGAACTTAACAAACTCATCGAGAAGAACATGAAGGAAATGAGCAAGGCGATAGCCGGATTCTGACGGTTAAAAAGCATTAAATATGAGCCTCCGCATATTGACTATGCCGGGGGCTTTTACGTCTATAGTATAACTGTGTGCATATAAGAAATGCTTTGAGATGATGAAGAAACTACTATCAATAACGCTTGTGATGTTCGCTGCAGCTTTGATTCAGGGGTGTGACGAAGGGAAAGCCAATGCTGCTGTCGAACAGGTGGTCATTACCGTAGACCAGGAGTTGAATGCCCGGCAGAAGGTGACAGCCCACATGAAGGCGGGTGACTACGATGGGCCTATCGGCATCAAGTTGCGTGGCAACAGTTCGCTGGGCTTCAACCAGAAGAAGTACACCGTCGAGCTGATTGACGAGCAAGGCAAGGAGTTGGATGCCGAACTGTTGGGTATGCCTGCCCACAGCGACTGGGTGCTGCTGGCTCCCTACAACGACGTGTCGGCTGTTCGTGACCCCTTGGCCTTCCAACTGTGGCGCGACATGGGCCACTGGGCACCACGCACGAGGATGGTAGAGTTGACATTGAATGGCGACTATCGCGGCATCTACATCCTGTCGGAGGCCATCAAGCGTGGCAAAGACCGTGTGGACATTGCCAAGATGAAGAAGGGCGACACGGCGGGACTCGACGTGACGGGTGGCTACCTGCTGCGCATCGATACCTATAATGACGACGACGCCACCTTCACCTCGAAGGTGCCGGGCATTGGCGAGGGTAACATGACGAGTCAGGTTGTCTGGTCGTGCATCTATCCGAAAAAGAAGAAACTGCAGCCTGAGCAGTTGGCCTACATCCAGAACTACGTCGATACGGTGGAGCAGGTGATACAGTCAGAAGGGTTTGCAGACCCCAAGACGGGCTATGCCCGCTATATCGACGTACCCTCGTTTGTCGATTATTTCATTCATACCGAGCTGAGCCTCAATGCCGACGGTTATAAGCGCAGCGCCTATTTCTATAAGGAGAAGTTGAGTGCTGACGGTTCGGGCGGCAAGCTCGTGGCAGGCCCTGTATGGGACTATAACCTGGCCTACGGCAATGCGAACTATGCCAACGCCAACAACCTGGAGGCTTGGTGTTTCGAGGGAGCCAGCAACAATCCTACGCCAGCCCTTTGGCAGCGGTTGTTGCAGGACCCGGTCTTCCGCCGTGCGGTGAAGGTGCGCTATCAGTCGTTGCGGAAGGATGTGCTCAGCAACATGGCCATCAACGAATACGTCGACCGTCATGCCCGTCTGCTGGCTCCATATTTGGATCGTCACTTTGAGAAGTATCCAGAGTTGCTGGTTGACAGCACTCAGAAGCAACAGCCCGCAATGCCCCAGTTCCAAGGAGGCTTTCCGCCTATGGGTAGTGGCTTCCCACCGATGGGTAGTGGGTTCCCGCCGATGGGTGGCGGCTTTGGCGGTTTTGGTGGTGGCGGTTTCAATATGGTCGGTATGTTCGCAGCCTATCGCGTCAGTTCCTACGACGAAGAAATCAAAGTGCTGAAACAGTGGCTGGCCGACCGTCTGGTCTTCCTCGACCGCAACATCGAGCGGTTCGACAAGGACTGGCAGCCGCGCATCCAGGAACCCAAGGAAATCAAAATGCAGATGCCTCCGTTTGGTGGTGGCGGCGGTTTTGGCGGTTTCCCCTTCCCCTTTCCGCCTGGCAGATAGATGCAAATACGCCAAAATTCATATCCCAGAATTGTTAAATAAAGCTAACAACACAAATAAATTCATGTGATAATTTGGTTTATATTATAAACTTGTTTAACTTTGCAGCGCAATCCGGATGAATTGTACCTCGTCCGACCTAACTGCAGGAGGAAGAACGCGGGTGCAAGAGAGAGTTAAACAACAGTATCTTTAAATCATCAAAACCAAAAACAACAATGGAAGAGAACATGAATTTGACTGCAGAACGCAGTCTGGAAATTATCACCAAGCAGATTGCACAGAGCCGCAAGGACGTGTCAAAGGACGTAGGGCAGTCGCTCTTCATTGCAGGAGTCTGCACGATGGGTATGGCCATACTAATTGGCCTCTGCACTTTCATTACCGGCAATTCGGCCTTCTATCTGCTTTACTTCACGCTGCCTTTCGTCATTTGGGGCATTACCCTCTATCTGAAGCGTGGACAGGCCCCTGCCCCATCGAGCCTTATCGGCACGATAGTCAGCAAGACGTGGATTACCTTCGGCATCTTCGCACTGTCGTTCTTCATCTTTGCCAACCTATATGATATGTTTATGGCACGCACGGAGTCTATAGAGGTCTATTCCAGACTTGTCATCAAACCTTTCCGCACCATCCTTTTGCTGATGGGCATGTGCATCACGATAACAGGCTATATCCTCAAGAGCCGGTGGCTGGTGTGGTGTGGCATCATCGGTGGCCTTGGCGGTTTTATCTGGGAATCGTTCTACGTGACAGATACACTACTGGCCCGCACATTCGACTTGACCAGCTACAACCACATACAACATCTTGTACCAGGCATTATGATTGCCGTATTAGCCTTCGTCGGCCTGACGCTCCCAGGCATGATGCTTAAAAAACAGCAATAGCCTATGCCGTTCCAACCATTAGACCCACTGTTGCACGCCGAGCTGCGACTGGCAGTCATGTCGCTGCTCATTAGTGCCGACGAGGCCGAGTTCCCCTACATCAAGGAGCAGACGGGAGCTACGGCGGGCAACTTGAGCGTGCAGGTAGACAAACTGTCGGCGGCGGGCTATATCGAGGTAGAAAAGACCTTCAAGGGCAAACGCCCTTGCACCATCTGCCGCATCACCGACACAGGCCGACAGGCTTTTGAAGCCTATGTCAAGGCGCTGAAAAGCTATCTGAAAGTAGGCAAATAGCGATTATGTGCAAAGAGAAACAATGAAAACGTATTTTACGCCCTTTAAGGAGAGCACGGGGCGCAGAAATGCGCCCCGTTCCTTTATCTGTAAACGAACAAAAAATCTTAAAAAAGAGTAATAATAGGGAAAACCTCTGCATCTTTAGGGGTTTCCTATTCTAAGTAATGAATTTTTTTCTCATCTTTGCAGTTGCAAACTTAAAACAAAACAGTGTATGAAAGAGAATCGTTTAATTGCAGCAGCAATCATTGCAGTGGGAATTATTTGTTTAGGCTGGTTCATGAAGACTGGTATCGACAACTTTGCCAACAAGGACCGCCAAGTGACGGTGAAGGGATTGGCAGAGCGCGAGGTGCCGGCCGACAAGGTAACCTGGAGCATCGGCACGAAGGTGACAGGCAACGACCTTCCCATGCTCTATGAAAGCATCAACCTGCAGACCGACAAGATCAAGAAGTTCCTGAAACAAAACGGACTTGAAGAGAAGGAAGTCACCATCAATCCTCCCTCCATCAGCGACCTTGAGGCCCGCGAGTGGGGCGAGAATAACAAGAACTTCCGCTACATCATTTCGACCACCATCACCGTTGCTACCAATAAGGTGGAGCAAGTGAACAAGGCCATCTTCCAGCAGGCCGAGTTGCTGAAGCAGGGCGTGGCCATCGAGAACAGCAATGCCCAGTACGAGTATGCCTCGTTCCAGCAGATGAAGCCCGAGATGATGGCTGAGGCCATCAAGAACGCCCAGAAGACCGCCGAGCAGTTTGCCGAGGCCAGCAATGCGCGTCTTGGTGATATTCAGACGGCTGGTCAGGGCCAGTTCGAGATTGACGACCGCGACCAGAACACACCTTATATCAAGAAACTGCGCGTGGTGACGACCATCACTTATTCAATTAAGAATTAAGAGTTAAGAATTAAGAGTTAAGAATTAAGAGTTAAGAATTAAGAAAACTACATGAAATCGACCATCATTACCATTCTGTTTGTCCTCATTGCAATCGTAGGGCAAGCACAGAATCAAGTCGTATGGGAGAAACCATCGGCCTTTATGGGAGCGTATAACTCCGAGTTTGTAATCAACAAGGTGGAGCTAAAGCCGACGGAGACGGTGCTGCACGTCCTTGCCAACTATAGTCCAGGCAGCTGGATTCGCTTTGACAAGAATTCATTCCTGCAGACACCCGACGGCAAGAAGTATGCCTTTACGAGTGGTGCTAAGACCAACGAGAAAGAGGCGGACCTCACACCCGACTCACTCTTCTGGATGCCCAAAAGCGGGCAGGCCAACCTGGCACTCCACTTCAAGCCCGTACCCATGGACACCAAGGAGATAGACTTCTCAGAGGGCGATTTCGATGGTGCTTTCCGTTTCTGGAACATCTGCGACGGCAAGACGAAGAAGAAACTGGAGCTTCCTGCCGACTGGAAGAACGTGCAGTATGCCAAGGACGAGACACTGCCCGCCGCAAAGATTAATAAAGGCGTTGCTACCATCAAGGTGAAGATGCTGGGCTATAAGCCAGGCATGGATCTGGATTTCTTTGTGGGTACCTTTATACCGCTGGGCACAAAGGAACGTTTCGACAAGACCTTCCGCTTTGCCAATGATGGCACTGTAAGGATTGAGGTTCCCCTGCGTCTGACGCGCGAAGTGACTGTTGGCGTGCGTGGATTGGCTTTCGGCAACATCGTCATTGGCCCAGGACAGGAGACGGAGATACTGATGAAGGTCTGTAGCGACAACAAACCGTTCATCGCCTTCAAGGGCTACATGGCCAAAACCAACATGGACCTGGTGAATGCAAAGAAAGCCAACGAAGCCGTTGATCTCGTCGGTTATGATGACAAGGTATTCTTGAAGGTCAAGGAGTGCAAGACGAAGGAGGAACGCCTGCAGTGCCTGCAGGACATCTTCGACCAGCGCGTGGCCACTATCAGGAAATCGAAATACACCACAGCGGCTCAGGATCTGCTGTGCATGATGGCAGAGTCGAACTTCGTGAAATGGTCGCGCCAGTTTGAATGGAAATATAGTAATTATTATGTGGACGAGGACGGAAGGGTGATCATGTCTCAGAAGGATATCTTTGAGAAGATGGAGAAGAACAAGGACCTGCTTCCGCTTTCAGAAGAGGAACAGGCCTACACTTGGAAGTACCTGAACGAGCCTACGTCGCCATGCAGCCAGGAGTTCTGGGATGCGCCACTGAGTATGTACGACAAGAAAGCCTTAGAGAAGAATACCTATAACAACGAGCTAAGATGTATACAATCCGTCATGCAGCCAGGGCAAGAGAACATGATGGATCTGTATCTCGAGGTGATGAAACATGAGGACTGCAAGAACGTCCTCCTTGAGTATCAGGCAGAGCAGAAACGCATCGCCGACGAGCTGGCCAGCCAGGAGCATGTGTTCTATCAGAAGTACGACGACGTAGCCCCAGAGGACATCCTGCAGACCATCCTCGACCGTTATAAAGGCAAGGCCGTGCTCATCGACATCTGGGCTACTTGGTGCGGCCCCTGTCGTGCCGGACACGAGGCGATGAAGCCTTTGAAGGAAGAACTGAAGGGACAGAACATCCAGTTCGTCTATCTCACTTCGCCCTCGTCGCCCCTCAAAACCTGGCAGGAGATGCTCAAGGACATCGACGGCGACCACTACTACTTGACGACCGAGCAGTACAACTACATCCTCAACAAGTACGAGTCCGAGGGCATCCCCACCTACGCCATCTACGACACCAACGGCAACCTGACCTTCAAAAACATTGGTTTCCCTGGCAACGACGTCATCCGTAAGGAGTTGGAGGCAGCGAGCAAATAGGAAAAATTACCCTAAAATTTGCCGGTATCGGCAAAAATTTGTATATTTGCAGCAGAAAATGGACTAAAAACTTGCCGATAGAGAAAAAGATGGAGTATATATCAGTCATTCAATTTGCCGAGAAGTACGGTATTTCTGAGCGAACTGCCCGCAATTACTGTGCAAACGGAAAGATAGAAGGTGCGTTCTTAACAGGAAAGACTTGGAACATTCCAAGTGATGCCGTGCTTCCTAAACGAGGTGCATCCACAGGAAAAGTTTCACCCTTGCTGGCAGCATTAAGAGAACAAAAGACTTCTAAGTTGAAAGGCAGCATCTATCATCGTACGCAAATCGACCTGACTTACAACTCAAATCATATCGAGGGCAGTAAACTGACGCACGACCAAACACGCTATATCTTCGAAACAAACACTATCGGCGTGACGGACAACGCTGTTAACGTGGATGATATCATGGAGACTGTCAACCACTTCCGCTGCATAGACTATATCATAGACCACGCAGAGGAAAAACTGACAGAAGCGTTCGTCAAACAATTGCATCTATTGCTTAAGACAGGCACATCCGATAGTCTAAAAGATTGGTTTGCCGTTGGTTACTACAAACAACTACCTAATGAGGTGGGTGGACAGGATACATGTCCACCAGAACAGGTTCATCAACAGATGAGGGCTTTGCTCAGCGACTACAATCATCATCGCAAGAAGACATTGGAAGACATCCTCAATTTCCACGTACACTTCGAGCAGATTCATCCTTTTCAGGACGGCAATGGTCGAGTAGGCCGTTTGCTGATGTTCAAGGAATGTCTGGCCAATCATATCGTTCCCTTCATCATTACGGATGAACTCAAGATGTTCTACTATCGTGGCTTACATGAATGGGGTCACATTGACGGCTATCTAACAGATACCTGTCTGACAGCGCAAGACCAATACAAAGCCCTGCTCGACTATTTCAAAATAAAATATTAAGCAACTAAATAATCATGAAACTTAAAGCCATTACATTAACCATTCTGCTTGCCCTCATTGCTCTAACAGGACTGGCACAAAAGAACAATTACACCGTTAGCGGCGACCTCTCTACGCTGTTCAAAGGCACATCATACGTTGTGAAATACGACTCCGTATATATCCTCAACGACTCGACAAGGATAGTACGGAAAGGGCAGAAGCAGCAGAAATATGCCGTGAAGGACGGAAAGTTCATGATTAGTGGATATGTCGGACAGCCTCTGTATTCTACATTGCAGATAGATGTGAGAATGGAACACGATGGGGAAACTGAGCAACACGGTCTGTCAAGACCTTTCATCCTTGAGGCCGGCAACATCGTAATGGACAGTCAATGGGCCATATTCGGGGGGACGCCACTCAATGATGCGAGTACCAAGGCATGCACCAGGCTCCACGAGTTATGGGAAGCCGGTCAGCGAGAAACGCTGAGAAAGGAGGCACATGACTTTGTCAAACAGCATGCAACCGACCCTGCGGCCATCTACGTAACGCTGGAAGCACCGAACTTCATGCAGGCGAAGGATATCCTGCCTATGATTAATCTGTGTAAAGAGAACGGACAACAGAATGTGGATATGTACTTCCTAGAGCAGAGGCTTCTTGAGGAAGTGAAAGCGCCACAAGAGGGCGATATGTTCGTGGACTTCGCTGTGGAGAACGACGGCAAGACGACGCGTCTCAGCGACTATGTAGGCCGTGGCCAGTACGTGCTCGTCGACTTCTGGGCCTCGTGGTGCGGCCCCTGTCGTCGCGAGATTCCCAACCTCATCGCTGCCTACAACAAATACAAGGACAGCGGTCTTCAAGTGCTTGGCATCGCAGCATGGGACAAGCCGGAGGACACGCTGAAAGCCATTGAAGAAGAGCAACTGCCATACCCTCAGATTATCAATTCTCAGAAGATTGCCACCGATGCTTACGGCATCACCGGCATCCCTGAAATCATCCTCTTCGGCCCCGACGGCACCATCCTCGCCCGCAGTCTGCGTGGAAACCAAATCGAAATGAAATTGGCGGAAGTATTCAGCAACAAGAAAGCAACCAAATAATCATGAAACTTAAAACCATTACATTAACCATGATGCTGGCCCTTGTCGCAATGACGGGCCAGACGAAAAATGTGGTGTGGGAGCAGCCCACTACGGAGTTTGGAACTAGTTACGGCGACGGATTCTTCCATCTCGCCCTCGACGTGACGAAGGTTGAGCTGAAGGATAACGAGACGGTGGTGTATATCACCGCACAGCAGCGGTCGGACTATCCCGACTTCTGGTTCCAGTTTGCTGGAGACACCTATCTGAAGGTGGGTAATCAGCGCTATACCATCACTTCTGCCGACGGCATTGAACTGAACAAGCAGCTTCAGACAAACAAGGACGGCCGTCGGGATATGGCTTTCCACTTCCCGCCGCTACCCAAGGGCACCAAGTCATTCGACTTCATCGAGGGCGACGGCCAGGGCGCTTTCCAGATTAAGGGCATCAAGCCCGTGGAGGAGCGCTGGAAGCAACTCTTCCCATCTTACTGGTGTGATGCTAAGGGCGACTGGAAGATTGCCTTCTTCGACGACTGCGCCATCTACGACTGCAAGTTCTGGAACTACAAGCAATGCGACGTGAACCAGAAGACGGGCGAGGCTACCATCGTCATGACGAACGGCAACGACGAGTTGAAGGTCATGGTGGGTAAAGACAAGAAAGGTACGCGCACGATACAGATAGGCGGCGAAAAGGCTGCGACTGAGCGAGAGCAGAACCAAGCTTGCTTGAGTTCTGCCGAGCGTAAGCAGGCTCGGACGAAGTCCAAGGCCACCTACACCATGGTGACCACCCGCTTCTTGCCCGACTATCCCACGAAGGACACCCGTGAGGGCTTCGTGGATACCGGCTACAAGGAGGACACTGTCACCGTTGTGGGCTGGCTGAAGGACATGCCTGAGCACTACAAGCAGCTGAAGACTTTCGATTTCGGCTATACAGACCTCTTTACGGACGAACAGCAGTCTGCAAGTGCCGATCTGGACGAGCAGGGACGCTTCATAGTAAAAATTCCCGTAGTGAACAGTACGGAGTTCTTCATCGACTGGCAGCGTTGTTTCCTCCGTACGATGTTCGAGCCGGGCAATACCTACTTCTTGCTCTACGATTTCAAGGAGGGCCGCCGCTACTTCATGGGTGACGACTGTCGTCTGCAGAACGAACTCTTCAAGTATCCGCTCGACTGGAATACCGTAGATTTGCAGGATGGGGCGGAGAGTGCCGGCAAAGGCGGTGCGGAACTCTTTGAGCCCTACATCGCCTCGGTCGATAGTCTCATCAAGGCACAGTATGCTTATGTCGACGACCTCTGCAGGCAGCATCCTACGCTCTCCACCCGTTTCAACGTTTACAGAAAAGGCAACACGCTGGCGCAGCAGGCACGCGCCTTTGGTCAGGCCCGCTTCCGCGCCCAAGGCCTACAGTTCTCGGACCACGCCCGCCGCTATGCCTACGATACGTTCTGGACGAAGATGGAGAAACCCTATACGCTGCACCGCGACATCAGCAATTTCCTGAATGACTATTTCGACGATGCCTCACGGGCACGTAATGCCGTATTCTCATTCAGCCTCCGTGACAACTACAAGGAATTCGCCTCCAACGATGAGGAACTGGCATTGCTCACACGTTGGAAGAAATGGATAGACGAGGTTTCGCCGCTCATCGAGGCAGAACCCACCATCGAGGCGAAGATTCGTAAATCCCATGAACTCGACTCGCTGAATTCCGACATGATCAAGGAGGTGGATAAGATCGTCAACTCTCCGAGAGCCTCAAAGATTGTCAATGGCGGATTGCTCTTGAACACCTTGAAACAACATGTCCTGACGCTCGACTCGCTCGGTGCCGATCCGTTTATCAAGGACCTGTGGCTCGGTCGGCAGGTATACAGTCATATTGACCACGAGCGCACTTCGCTGCTGCCCAACGTCTTGGACACCATAAGGGGAATGATCAGCAATCCCGTCTGCATGGCGATGATTGAGAAGCAGAACGACCATTATCTGGCCATCGAGAACCGCGAGTTCGACAAACTGGTGCTGAAGTCATCCGACAACCTCGCCGACCTCAGCGAGGGCGAGGCGCTGCTGAAGAAACTCGTCGAACCTTACAAGGGCAAGTTCGTACTCTTGGATATCTGGGGTACCTGGTGCGGCCCCTGCAAGGAAGCGCTCAGTCACTCCACAGAAGAATATGCCCGCCTTGCGGACTACGACATCCAGTATCTCTACCTGGCCAATCGCAGTCCCCAAGATTCGTGGGAGAACGTCATCAAGGAGTACAACGTCAGCGGCCCCAACGTCGCCCACTACAATCTGCCAGATGCCCAGCAGGCAGCCATTGAGCGCCACCTCAACGTCCATTCCTGGCCCACCTACAAACTCTTCAATCGCAACGGTGATCTGTTGGATCTCAACGTTGACCCCCGAGATCTCGAAAACCTCACTCGTCTGCTGGAGCAGATGAAGTAACCATGTGCCAATGGATGTTAAAACTGCGATAATGATATCATGTTTTTGGAACAAAATGTTTACCTTTGTACTCTAAAGACAAAGCGTAAATGAAAAGAGTAATAATAACAGCCTATGAATTTTTTTAAAGTCATGTGTATGGCCACTCTATTGGTAGGGTGCAGTGCAGCACCGGATATGGAACAACAAGTAGACGAACTGTACGACAAGATGTCGCAGGAGGAACGTATCGCCCAGCTGAGGAGCATGTATATGGACGAGCTCTTCGACGACGAGGGGCGGTTGGACACGGCGAAATGCCGCGAGCTGATACCCAACGGTATCGGCCACTTCTCGCAGTATGCCAGTCAGAAACCGCGTGACCCCAATGAACTGCGCGACCGTGTGGCCGCCGTTCAGGACTGGTTGATGAAGAATACACCAAACGGTATTCCGGCCTTGTTCCACGAGGAGGTGCTGTCGGGCGTCAATACCCGTGGGGCTACCATCTATCCGCAGCAGATAGGGCAGGCCTGCTCGTTTAATCCCGAACTGGCTGAGCTGAAGACCCGTCAGACGGGGACTGCCATGAGGAAGATGGGTGGCGTACTGTCGCTGTCGCCGATGGTCGATGTCTGCCGCACGCCCTCGTTCAACCGCTTGGAGGAGTCGTACGGCGAGGATGGCTACTTGTCGGCGGTGATGGGCGTGGCCTTTGTGAAGGGGTTGCAGCAGGACGACCTGAAGAAGGGCGTCGGTGCCTGCTCGAAACACTACCTCGGCTACGGCGGTGGCGGCGATGCTGAGGAAAAGGAACTGATGGAGGAAATCCTGTTGCCCCACGAGACGATGATACGGTTGGCGGGTAGCAAGGCCGTGATGCCCGGATATCACGCCATGAGAAGTGAAAAGGGAGAAGTGAAAAGTGAAGCAACTGACTCAGGGAAGGTGAACTGCGTGGCCAACAGCTGGATACTGCAGGACATCCTGCGCGACTACCTCGGTTTCGACGGTATGGTGGTGAGCGACTACACGGCCATTGACCAATTGCCGATAGAAGAGGAGAGAGGAGAGAGGAGAGAGGAGAGTCTCAAGGCTGCCGCTGCCATCAACGGTGGCAACGACGTGGACTTCCCCCACGGTGCCAACTATAAATATTTGCAGCAGGCGATTGACGAGGGACTGGTGAAGCCGGAGGTGCTGGAACGGGCCGTGAAGGACGTGCTGCGCTATAAGTTCCGCGCCGGACTCTTCGACCAGAATCCCTACTTATATAGTAAGGAACAGATAACGCTCGATACGCCCGAAGAGCGGCAGACGGCCTACGACATTGCCACACAGAGCATCGTGCTGTTGGAAAATACAGGATTGTTGCCAATAAAGGATGTGAAGAACGTGCTGCTTACTGGCCCTAATGCCAATGCGATGTGGGCGATGTGCGGCGACTACTCGTTCCCGTCGATGACCTATTTCTGGAAGAAGATCATGGAAGACTTGGACCATCCGCACGTCATCACGCTGTTGGAGGGTATGAAGGCCAAGCTGCCCAAGGATGTGAACCTGATGTACGAACGCGGCTGCGACTGGACGGAGGAGATTGAGACCGACTTCGTGAAGAACGGTGATGCCCGTGCTTGGGAGTATGAGATCCTGCACCGCAAGGTGGATTCCGGCGAGAAGGCCGACAAGGCTGAAGCCCTGCGCCTGGCCCAGCAGGCCGACGTCATTATTGCCGCCGTCGGCGAGAACGTGATGCTCTGCGGCGAGAACCGCGACCGTCAGGGACTCCGTCTGCCTGGCCGTCAGGAGCAGTATGTCAAGGAACTGCTGGCTACGGGCAAGCCGGTGGTGCTGGTGGTGTTCGGCGGCAGGGCGCAGGTCATCTCCGGCCTTGCCGAACAATGCGCCGCCGTCATTCAGGCCTGGTATCCGGGCGAGGAGGGTGGCAACGCCGTGGCCGACATCCTCTTGGGCAACGTGTCACCTTCGGCCAAACTCTCGGTCAGCTATCCCAATACTGAGGTCTATGAGCCGCTCTG
>Ga0310696_10006896_pt1 | contig 13411 bp, 9 predicted proteins | sample AusTroGonzalo_MG_4_FD_203885 | JGI IMG/M metagenome (GOLD analysis project Ga0310696, IMG submission 203885) | Bovine rumen microbial communities from tropical cattle in Woodstock, Queensland, Australia - Gonzalo_02 (v2) (version 2) | ecosystem: Host-associated > Mammals > Digestive system >... | reverse complement strand
ATAGTTCTGTCCAGGTCACCTTTGACAACAAGTGCACCAACCAAACCCACGGCTGGCCCAGCCTGTTGATGTTTGGCGGGTATCTGGCCGGTATTCCTACCGCGCCGATGACAACTGCTCTTTGCAAGCCCTATTTCCAATGTCCGGGCGATGCCACACTGTTCGGCAAAGACCAGGGAAATGGACTTGTGTATATCAGTTACATTTATTACGACATGACCGAGGAGGAAGCGGCAGGCCATTCCAACGACACCAAGAACTACCTGCACAAGAATTGGGACAGCACCCAGCCTGGCAAGGCGCGTTTCCGCATGGGCAGGGATGATCCCGGCGCGGTTATCCTCGCCGATGCTCACCCTGTAGCCAGAGGGTATTTCGGGGTCGCCAAACTCATGCATCATCCTGGCAGCCTAAACACCCTGCACATGGGCGGCAATGTCGAGATAAATCCCGATGCTCTGGAACAGACCAAAACATCTACCGTCTGGTGCTATGCGCCCAGATATGACATGAATAAATAATGACCGTATACAACAGCGGTTCGCTGAACATAAAAACAAGGAGAGTTGTAATGAAAAAGCGTTTCACACTGATTGAGTTGTTGGTGGTCATCGCCATCATCGCCATTCTGGCCAGCATGCTGCTTCCTGCCTTAAGCAAGGCCAAGGACAAGGCCAAGACCGTCAGTTGCGTCAACAAACTGAAGCAGATGGGTCTGGCCCTTACGATGTATGCTGGTGACTTCCAGGATTTTCTCCCCTATACTTACCTTCACATCAATGGCTTGCGCTCTTGTGTCCAGGCCTATATTGACGTTGGCTGCACTAATCGTACCCACGGCTATCCCAACGCCTTGATATTTGGTGGTTATCTGGCGGGGATTCCTACCACTGCTTTGACCGCTGCCGCGGCAAAACCCTATTTCCAATGCCCGGGCGATTCAGCGCTGTACGGCAAACAGGCCAATACTAATCTTTTATATGCCAGTTATATGTTTTACAACTGCTCTGCGGAGGAAATTGAAGAAAATAAAGTCACTAGCAACGACGTCTACCACTACCTGCGCAAGAATTGGTCTGCAAGCGGCGCTGGCAAAGGCCGTTTCCGCATGGGCAAGGATGATCCTGGCGCGGTCATCGTCGCCGATGTGCATCCCGTCGCCAGAAAGTATTTCGGAGCCCCTGCGCTTATGCATCACCCAGGCTCTTTCAACACCTTGCACATGGGCGGCAATGTCACGATCAATTCGGATCCATTGGACCAAACCAGAACCGCCACCGTCTGGGCCTATGCTCCAAGATATGACTTGAATAATAACTAGTGGGAAAGCACCAGGTGGTGGCCAGGATCCCTGGCCGCCACTGTCGTTTTTCCAGACCTTGCTCTGATCCCCATGAGTGGAGGTTCTTTGCGTAGAAAATGGCCGCGTTAGCGGCCAAGCCCCCGAAAGGGGGCGAAAGAACACAGCCGTGGGTGGAGCGAGCGAAGCGAGCGCAACCCACGGTAGGCCACCCCAATGGATTAAGCCGCGTTAGCGGCGACAGAATCACGCCGAGTGTGAAGCCGAGCTCAGATGGAAACTCCGAAGTCCCGCAACACATTGCCAGAAGCGTCCCAAACCACCTTGGTGGGGAATAAGTCCGTAGAGGAAAATCCAGTTGGCCCCTGGCTGTCGTTTAAACCTTGCCATGAAAATTTACAACCTTGGCTCCTTGAACATAGACCGGGTTTTCAGAGTGCACGATTTTGTGCGCCCGGGAGAGACGCTGGCCTCGCTGTCCGTCAGTGAACTGGCGGGAGGCAAGGGCTTGAATCAGTCCCTGGCCCTGGCTCGCGCGGGAGCCAAGGCCGTGCATGTCGGCTGCGTCGGCCAAGACGGCGTTTTTCTGAAGGAAATGCTGTCGAAGAACGGCGTTGACACGCGCCATGTCCTCGTCAAGGAAGGGATGTTCACGGGGCAGGCGATGATTCAGGTCGCTGACTCCGGGGAGAACGCGATTGTCCTGTACGCGGGCGCGAATCATGCGATAACATCGTCAATGGTTTCGCAGGCGCTGACCGAAGCGAAGGGAGGCGATGTACTGCTCTTGCAAAACGAGACGTCCTGCGTGGCGGAAGCATTGAAATTTGGCGCGGCGCGCGGCTTGAAAGTCGTCTTCAATCCTGCACCCATGACGCAGGAGGTCCTGGAATATCCCCTGGAGAAGGTAGATATCCTGATTGTCAATGAAGTCGAGGCGGCGGCCATTTCGAAAAATGGCGATTTGCGGTCAAGATTGCCGAATACCGATGTGCTTTTGACGCTTGGCAGTCGAGGCTCTCGATGGTTGGGAAAAGATGGCTATGAGTGTGAAGTCCCCGCCCACAAGGTTGAGAATGTCGTTGACACCACTGCCGCCGGCGACACATTCATCGGCTATTTCCTCGCCGCCTTGACTGACGGCAAGCCTATCGAAACCGCGATGCGCGAGGCGACAGCCGCCTCCGCCTGGTGCGTCGCCAATGCCGGCGCCGAACCTTCCATCCCTCGCCGGACGGAGATTCTGGGATAAGGGGGGCGTTATCCCAGTAACCGTTTCCACGGGCGCATTGGCCGAGCAGACGCTCGGCCCTCCCTCGGCCTTTCATGCTCTAATCCAAAGGAACCACTGCCATGAAACAATTCTTGTTGGGTTTGTTTGTTTTTGTGGGGCTCTTGTCTGCCGAGCAGGCGTTGCTGTATTATCCTCTCGATGAGTTTGAGGAAAAGGTAATTGTCAATCATGGCACCGCCGAGAACGGCAATGCGCAAGGCTTTTTGCTGCACAAGGACAATTCCATTCCTGCCGTTGTCGGCAACGGTCTGCACATTTTGGGCCTGGCTGACGGCCTCACGCTTGTGAAGCCTGACTTCTTCCCGGAAAACGGCTTTGCGATTTCGTTGTATTTCAGGCCAGACAGACTTTCGGAGCTCATGACGCTCGTGAGTTTCTCGGGAAACGACAGCGAGCAGCGCCTGACCGCCTTGCAGATTGAGGACAAGCATCTCGTCGAATTAGACAGTGTTGGGCATGTCGTCTATCCCCGTCCGCAGAATCCGCGCCCGGAAGTCAAATATGTCTCGGGGCCTGAACTGAAAGTCAACCAGTGGTATCATCTCGTCTGGAGCATGGACGGCGAATGCCACCGGATTTGGCTTGACGGCGAACTGATAATGGACAAGCCTTCCGCGATTGTCCCGAAGCAAATCAACTATTTTCTGATTGGCAACACCTTCTGCATGGCCGTCCGCCAGCGTGACCGTTTTGTGGGGACAATCGATGAGTTCAGGTTCATGGCGAAGGCGCCGTCGGAAAGCGAAATCAAGGCGGACGCCGCCTTGCGCAAGAATGGCGCGCCGATGCCGGAAATCAACCGCACGTATGACAAAGTCATCGGCAAGGACGAGAAGCCCATTAACGCGCACATCGACCCCGATACGTCGGAGTTCGTGTTCGACGGCAAGCGCGAACCTGTGATGATTTACCGCGGCGGCGGCTTCCTGGCCTCTGCGGGATATACCTTTGACACGCTTCCAGAGGCCTCGGCGGCGGGCATGCATGTCTTCTGCACGGGCGCCGAGGGCGGTCGCGAATTCTGCGGCGGCAACTGGTGGTACGGCATGGGCAAGTACGACTTTGAAATCGTGGACCGCAATCTCGACATCGTTTTCCGCGAGAATCCAGACGCGAAGATTCTGCTTCTGTTGCCGTCTTCGCCGCCCGCCTGGTGGGGCTACCAGTTCCCCGACGAACAGTGCCAGGACTACCAGGGCAGAATCAAGCACGACTATTTTGCCAGCCACTCCTACAGTTCGCAGAAATGGCTGCGCGATCTGGACGAGGCCTGGGGCGCTTTCTTCGAGCACATCAAGACGAAGCCCTACTACAACCGCATCATCGGCTATGCCCCCACTTCCGGACGCTATGGCGAGTGCCTGCGCGCCTGCTACAACAGCCAACTCTACGGCAAGGAGTTCACCGACTACAGTCCCGCCGAAGTCGCCGCATACCGCGCCTGGCTGAAGAAGACGTATGTCGACATCGAGACAATGAAGGCGGCGTATGGCGCGGGCAGAGCGCCGGAAAGTTTCGAGACGGCCGGCATTCCCACGCCTGAAGAGCGCGTCCGCCCCGACAGTTTCTATTTCACGAATCCTGTCGAAGACCGCGGCAACATTGACTACATGTTCTTTGTCAACGACCAGTCTGCGCAGGCGGTCATCGACTTCACGAACATCCTCAGGAAATATGTCGGGCCGGACAAGATCATCGGCATGTATTTCGGCTACATGCTGGAAGATGTCATGGGACTGAATCGCGCCTGGGCGAGCGATTCCGGGCATTTGGCGCTCGGCAGGGTGCTCCGCGAGGCGCAGGTGGATTTCTTCTGCTCGCCGGTTGGATATTATCAGCGGGAACTGGGCTGCGTAGGCCCCCTGATGGGCGCACCGTCGTCGTTGCGTCTGCATCACAAGATGTGGCTGGAGGAGGCGGACATCCGCACGTCGCTGAGCACTGGCAAGGCGGAATACAGCGGCGCCACGACGCTGGAGGAATCGAAGGCCGTGATGTGGCGGACGCATGGCAACGCGGTCGTCAATCACAATGGCATCTGGTGGTACCCGATTGCCGGACAAGGCTCCTACAGCCATCCCGAAATCTGGCATGATTTCAGCGTGATGCACAAGGATTTGGAGGCGGCTGCCAGGGAAAAAGCGCAGGATGACCATTCACGGAGAATCGCTCTGATTATCGATCCGTACAGCAACCATTTCCGCCATCATACATTCTACGACCAGTTGTCTGGCAATCTGCTGACGGCATCACGCGATGTCTTCGCCAAAAGCGCCGTTGGCTACGACTACTACATCTCCGATGATTTGGATATCTTGCCTGACGATTATCCCGTCTATATCTTCCTGAACAGTTTCTACATGCCGGCGGCGCAGCGGAAAATCATCGAAAGGCGCTTCAAGAAGGATGGCAAACTGCTGGTCTTCACCTACGGCGCGGGGCTTTTCAACCATGCCAGGTTTTCGGACCGCCTGAACATCTCGACTGCGAATGTCGAAAATGCCATTGGCATGAAATGCGATTGGCTCGTCCAGAAGACGACGCTGGATTCCCAACCGCTCGATGGCGCGCCTGTCAAGATCTCGCCGCTTTCCATCAAGGGTACCTACAATCCCGCGTTTATCGTGACGGATGAACAGGCCACGCCGCTGGCCGCCTACACGGCGGAAGAACTGGCTGGCAAGACAGCCGTCGCCTTCAAGGACATGGGCACCTGGCGCTCGGTCTTCATCGGTACGCCAGTGTTCACGGAAGAACTGATTCGAAGCCTCGCTAAACTCGGTGGCGCACATGTCTACTCCGAGGCCAGCAATGTCGTGCTCCGCGCCGGCAACGGACATATTCTCGTCCATAGCGGACACGACGATACGGTGGCCATCACCTTGCCCGAAAAGGCGCGCGAAATCATCCTGGTGGAAACAGGCGAAACTCTCGCCCGCGACACCGATACGCTAACCGTCAACATCGGCAAGAACCGCACGATGCTGCTGAAGGTAGTAAAAGATTAGGCAACGCACAACAGGCGGCCAGGGGCTGGCCGGCCCATCCATGACCGTTTCCACGGGCACATTGGCCGAGCATCCTCCTTCGCCAAGGCTACGGAGGACAAGGACGCTCGGCCCTCCCACGCCCTTTTCTCCGGGCAACAACGGCGGCCAGCTCCCTGGCCGCCTTCCTACGCCCTCTAGCCCCTCTAGCCATTCTAGTTCTAGCCATTCTAGCCCCTCTAGTCCCGCTAGAATCACTAGTTCCCGCGAAAAATAGTTCTCCTGGTTCACATATTGCCTAATCGGGATTATATTAAACTGGTATTCCGTATTTTTCACCACAGTCAAAATGGAGAAGACCATGGCGTTTCTTGACCAGTCCTACCTGTTGCCCGATGGCGTTGCCCGGGAAATTTACGAATCCATCCAGGGGCTTCCGATTCTCGATGCCCACAACCACTGCGATGTCAAGGCCTTGAGTGAAGACCGCAAGTTCGAGAATTTCTGGGAGGCGGAGGCGGCCACCGACCATTACGTTTGGGAATGTCTGCGCAAATGTGGCGTTGACGAGGCCTTGCTGACTGGCAAGGAAGCCAGCGACAAGGAGAAATTCCTGGCCTTTGCCGCGAATTTTGAACTGGTGGCCGGCAATCCCACCTACGAATGGATTCACCTCGACCTGAAGCGTCGTCTGGGCATCGACCTGGAAATCAACGCCGAGAACGCCGAGGCCATCTGGAGCCAGTGCGAGGCGAAATTCGCCCAGGATGACATGTCTCAGCAGAATCTCATCAAGGCCATGAACGTCGAGGCCATGTGCTCGACCGACGACCCCGCCGACACGCTGGAATATCACCAGGCACTCCAGAACTCCCAACTCAAGAACACCGTCTTCCCCACCTTCCGCCCCGACAAGGCCATGAATATCGGCAAGCCGGAATGGAACGCCTACATCGACAGCCTGGGCAAACGCTGGAACACTTCCATCGAGACGATTGACCAGTTGTTTGACGTCCTTGGCCAGGCGCATGCGTTCTTCGCCTCCCTGGGCTGCCGCGCCAGCGACCATGGCGTCAATGTCCCCTACGCCCAGCAATTCCCCAAAGGGATTGCCGAGAAGGTCTTCGCCAAGGCGCGTGCCGGAGAGAAGGTTGACTATACGGATAGAGTCATATTCATGTCCTACTTCCTAAACGAGGTCGCGGAACTCGACGCCCAGCGTGGCTGGGTCTTCCAGTTGCATATCGGCGCCGTCCGTGATGTCCGCACTTCGCTCTACGAGACGCTGGGCCCCGATGTCGGCGGCGATCTCTGCGACCACAACACTGACATCCTGACGCCCATCCTGCCGTTGCTCAACCGCTTTGACAACCGCCTGAAAGTCGTGCTGTACAACATGAATCCCATCCATAACGCCACGCTCGCGCAGTTGACCAGGGTGTTTGGCAACAAGGTCAGCCTGGGTCTGGCCTGGTGGCTGAACGATTCCTACATCGGTATGAAGCGTCAGCTGGAATATGCGGCATCAGTTGACCTGCTGAGCAACATGGCTGGCATGGTGTCCGATTCGCGCAAGATTCTGTCCTACGGGTCGCGTCATGAAGTGTTCCGCCGCACGCTGTCGAATGTGCTTAGTGGCATGGTTGGCCTGGGGCAGATGTCCAAGGCGACGGCACTGAAACTGGCCAGGCGCCTGGCCTACGACCGTCCCAAGGAACTTTTCGGTTTCTAATTTTGAACATACCACAAACGAAAAAAAGGAGAATCATCATGACGAAAATTACCCGCCTTATGCTGCTGGCTGTCCTGCTGTCCGCCTCTCTGGTTATGGCCCAGGGCGGCAACCTGCGCTATTCCATCACTGTCACGAAATTCGAGAACAAGGCCAACTGGTCTGGCCGCTGGAATCTCGGCGACGCCTGGGGAACGCTCCTGACCGACTCCCTGATGCAGACCAACCGCTTCATCGTCCTGGGAGAAAAAGACATGCGCGCTGCCGCCATGGAAGAGCAGGATTTCGCCGCTTCTGGGCGCACCGCCGGCGGCAACAAGGCTCCCGCCATCGGTCAGATGACCCCCGCGCAGCTGCTCGTCAAGGGCGCCATCACCCATGTTGAGGAGTCGAAGAGTGGCAATTCTGGTGGCCTGAGCTTCAAGGGCATCAGCATCGGCGGCAGCAAAGGCTCCGCTGAAATCAACGTGACCATCTACGTGGTCGATTCCCGCACGGGGCAGGTCAAGGCCTCCAAGAGCGTTGTCGGCAAGGCCGACAAGAAGGGCATCAGCCTGGGCTATCACGGCTCGAAACTGGGCGGTCTGACTGGCGACCTCGCCGGCTTTGAGAAGGACAACGTGGGCATCGCCACGACGGACGCCATCAACCAGGCCGTCGAGTTTCTCATCGCCCAGTTGGAAACGATTCCCTGGGAAGGGACGGTCGTTTCCTCGAAGAACGGCAAGGTCATCATCAACCGTGGCACCCGCGAGGGCGTTGCTCAGGGCATGACCTTCATCGTCGGCAAGGCCGAGGAAATCGTTGACCCCGATACGGGCGAAGTGCTTGACCGCAGCGTGGACAAGGTGGGTACCATCACCGTCACCAGCGTCAAGGAGAAAATCGCTGTCTGCACGGCCACCGAAGGCGCCGACGCCATTGAAAAAGGCATGGGTGTCCTGCCCCCTGAAGAGTAAGAGAAGGTGTGGGAGGGCGCGGCTCCGTCCGCGCCACCGTCGCCCGTGAAAAAATAAGCCATCGCCACGGGAGGGCGCGGCTCCGTCCGCGCCGCCATCGCCAGTGGGATAATATGCCATCGCCATGGGAGGGCCGAGCTCTGCTCGGCCAAGGTACACGTGGAAAAGTTCGCTACCGTCCGGTAGGGCGGCCAGGTCTCTGGCCGCCGCTTTTGTCCGCCAAAACGTTCTCTGACGCCTTGCGCTTAGCGCTGTTCAGGTGCCAGAGCACTTGTGCCGAATACTATATTGCCTTGCGGTTTTTCATTCGCCGTCCATGCTTATGGGATTGCTCCAGGCAGAACGTCCTTGTTCATCCGTGATTTTGATTCTGACGTACTGCCAATCCAAGGACTTCCAGGCCTTGCGGATTTTGGAAAGATCCCAACGCAGGCTGGTTATGGTCTTTTCGCCCTTGACAATGTCAGGGCCGAAGAATTTGGAGTTGAATTTGACGCCGATGCACCAAGTTTTGACGCATGGTGTGAATTCCGCTTCAATGATATCGCCTTCGCGGTGGAGACGCGTGAACTGCGGCCCCTGAGTCGAATACCAGCGTCCGTGTTTCAGGGCCTCGACAACGCCTTCCTTGGTGCGCTCGTCAGCCATCACCATAATCCAGCCGCCGAAAATGTCGCACCAGTTGTTGTTGAAGCCATTGTGCATGTCATCGACGGCGATCGCATTGGTGATGCGTCTTTTCGAGTACCCGTCCAGCATCTCGTCCCAAATAATTTCTGAATAGCCCTTGCCTTCCTGCTGGCAGGCGGTGTTGAACACTTCAATGCCTGAAATGCCTTTCAGACTCAAGCAGTCGGCCGCATTGAAGCCACCCCAGTACGGATGAGCCGCAAAGACCAGACCGCCCGCCGCGATTACGGCATCGACTGCCTCCTGGTCTGTCTTTTTATCCTGAACAGGAAAGTCCTCGGGAATGTTCACGGCCAGAAGATGCCAGGTGTTGCCGCGCTTGATTTTCGGATGCATCTCCATCCCCGACAGGAGAATCATCCCTTTCGGGTCGAGTTGGGACATGGCGTTTGTCTTGCTGTGGTCGGTTAACTCGACGACATCAAAGCCAGCCGTCGCGTACAAATCGACGACGTTCTGTGGCGAATAGCGCCCGTCGGAGGTCGTTGAATGCAAATGCAACGATGTCTTCAGAGGCCGGTTGTATTTTTCGCCCCAAAATTCAATTGACTGAACGACATTGTGCTCCTTCCCATGGTCGATTGCGGCCTGTTCTGTAAGTTGTATGGACTGTTGCTTGTTCTGCGCAAATGTCAAAATTGCGCCTGCAAACAACATTGACAGCAAAAATCTTTTCATCGCTTTTTCCCTTGGTCTATTTAACTGTTCAGAAATCCATCACATCTGAGTTTCTCAAGTGCAAGATTTAAAATAATGGCGAAAAATAGTTTTGCAAGTTTTCCCACCTGCACCTTCAGGCAACGACGGTGGCGAAGAGGCTCGTCGCCCTATCGGATGGAAGCGCGGAAAAGACGTGGGGCAAGCCCAGTATGCTTTTTGAACCAGGCGGAGAATTGAAATTCGTTGGCGAAGCCGAGCCAGTCGGCGATGATTCGTATTTGTTCGTCTGTATTTTCGAGATAGCGGGAGGCGGCATTGAGCCGCAGGCGTGTGTGATAGTCTTTGGGAGTGCATTGCCAGGTCGCGCCAAAGACACGCATGACCTGGGCGGGAGACTTGCGGGCGGCAGCGGCCAAGGCAGCCAGGGAATAAGGCTCTCGCCAATGCGCGTTGAGATAGTCGCGCAGTGCCTGGGCCAGTTGGAGGGAAGGTGTTGCGGGGGCGGATTTGGCCCGGAGTTCGGCGATGGTGGCGAAGATGCGGGTGAGATGGACAGTAAACTCGATGGGGGTCTCCGGGCGGCAGGCGCGCACCATGGCGAGTCCCTGTCGGAACAGTTCCTGAAGGTTGGCTCCGGGCAGATAGACGAGGCCGTCGAGGTGGTAGCAGGCAACCAGCGTGTCGATGAACTCGCCCTCGACATTGAACCAGATTTTCTCCCATGGATTACTGCGCTTGGTAGCATACTGGTTAGGAACTCCGGCCGGCAGCAGATAGACGTCCCCCGCCCGGGGATGAACATGGTATTCGCCGACATTGAGTTCCCCTTCGCCTGCTAGGATGCATTCCAGGACATAGTAGCGTGCCCCTTCGTCGCGATGGATGCGGTATGACGGATCACGCAGGGTGATTCCGGCGGAACAGAGGGTGAAAGGGACCTGCTCCTGCGCATGCGGAGGCAGAATCCACAGGTTTTCGCAGAAGGGCGTGCCCGGGGGACGCTGGATGATTTCTCGCTTCATGAGTATTTTTGATATGTTTTTGTCAGAATAGACATGGCTTTTTCACAGGATTTTGATATAATATATGATATGACAGAAAAAATGACAAATAAGAATTGCAGTCTAGGCGCGTGGGGCTTCGGGGCGAATTTCCTGCCGAGCAACGCGATAAACCAACTGGAAATGTGGCAGGCTGACACTTTTTCGCCTGACCATATTGAGCGTGAACTGGGCTGGGCGGAAGCGATTGGGATGACGCTGATGCGTGTCTACCTGCACGACCTGGCCTACGCCCAGGACCCGCCTGGCTTCTTCTCCAGGGTGGAACGCTATCTGGACATAGCCGCCCGCCACGGCATGCGCACGGCCTTCGTTTTCTTCGACGACTGCTGGCTGCCGCTGCCCAAGCTGGGCGCACAGCCGGAACCGCGTCCTTGCACACACAATTCTGGCTGGGTCCAGTCGCCGGGAGAGGATGTTCTGGCGCATCCTGAAACATGGGGACACCTGAAGCAGTATGTGCAGGAAACCCTTAGCACATTTGGCCATGATCAGCGGGTGTTCCTGTGGGACTTGTACAATGAGCCGAAGCCTTTCCCACGTCAGGGCGGGACGACTAATGCGCTGCTGCCACTAGTATTTGAGTGGGCGCGGGAGGCCGCGCCGAGCCAGCCATTGACGGTTGACGTCTGGAGTTGGGAGCCGATTCTGGCGGAAATCAACCGCCTGGCTCTAGCGCAGTCGGATGTTCTTTCCTTGCATTGCTACGGGGCTCCTGCGGTGCTTCAGAACCAGTTGCAGGTCATGAAATTTCTGGCTGAAGGACGCCCAGTCATCTGCACCGAATACATGGCGCGCACGCAAGGTTCCACCTTTGCGGATTGTCTGCCAATCATGCGGCGGGAGGAGGTTTCCGCCATCAACTGGGGGCTTGTGGCAGGCAAGTCCAATACCATCTATCCGTATGGCTGGACGCCTGAGAAGGGGCGTCCGCCACAGTGGTTCCATGACGTCTTCAATGCCGATGGAACTCTTCTCTACCCAGAGGAAAATGCAGTTTTTCAAAGCGTCACCCAGGATCTCTCCTGACTCAACAAGAAAATGTGCCTCCTTCGTAGGTTGCTCACAATGATTGAACCGTTTGGGGGCATTGTTATAAAAACATGAACACGCCTGAACATTATGATGTCGTAGTCTTCGGAGCGGGCGTTTCCGGAGTGCCGGCGGCCCTGGCCGCGGCGCGTTGCGGCGTCCGCGTGCTGTTGGTGGAGAAAACCGGTCTGACTGGCGGCACTGTAACCAACGCGGCCGTCGCCGCGCCCGCGATGTTCAATGCTTGGGGACGGCAGATCATCGGCGGCATAGGCTGGGAACTGGTCGCCAATACCCTGCGGGAAGAGGGGAAACCGCTCCCTGATTTCACGTCCCTGGACGCCCATGACCATGTGGGCTCAGCCGTATGGATTAACCCGCTTCTCTTTGCCTGTCTCTGCGACGAGGCCTTGCAGAAAGACGGCGTGGAACTCTTACTGCATTCCATGCCGACGAATTTGACACCGACTGCGGACGGCTGGCAGATTGCCCTGGTCACCAAGGAAGGAATCAGGACTGTCACGGCCTCGCAAGTAGTCGATTGCACGGGCGACGGCGACGTGGCGCGGCTGGCCGAGGCACCGTTCCAGCCCTACGAGGAGTGTCAGCCTGGCACCTTGAGTTTCTGCATTTCCGGATTCAATCCCGAAACCGTCGATTATGACGCCTTGGGAGCGGCGCTGAAGGAGGCGCAGGAAAACGGTGAATTGCAGCCAGGCGATGTCTGGTGGTGTGGCGAGCATTTGCCGGACTCCCCGGAATCGCTGGCGGGAATGTGGCGGTTTTTCCTGGGGCGCGGCGGCATGAACGCCAACCATGTCTCGCAACCAGACCCCGACCGTCCCGGCGCACGCACAGCCTTCGAGTTGGCGGGACGCGCCTCCGTGCTGCGCGTGTGGCGCTTCCTGAAACGGCAACCTGGCTTTGAGAATGTCTCTTTCGCACTGCGTAGCAGCGAGTGTGGCTGCCGCGAATCGCGGCGCATAGACTCCTTGCAGGATGTCACCGCCGAGGACTACCGCAACGGAGTCCGTTTTCCCGAGATGGTCTGCTATTCCTTCTATCCCCTCGACCTCCACGACGATCACTGCGGTTTGAGCGTGGAACGCCTGCGCGAAGGCGTCTTCCCGACGGTGCCGCGCGGAGCGCTTGTCCCCAGGGAGGTCAGGAATCTCGTGGTGGCGGGGCGTCTCGTCGGCTCTGACCGCCTCGCTAACTCCGCCTTGCGCATCCAGGCCACCTGCATGGCGACAGGGCAAGCCGCCGGCGCTCTCGCCGCTCTCGCCGCGCAACAGCATAAGACGCCAGCCGAGGTGGATTATGCGCTGTTGCGGCAAACGCTCCTCGCACAAGGGACCATCCTGTAGGAAACAGGCGGCAACGGCTCGCTAAAGTACATGGAGATGCGCAGGCTCAAGCCTGCGCCAACAAGTGCGCGCCCTACCGCTTTTCCACGAACGGCAACGGCTCGCTAAAGTACAAGGAGATGCGCGGACTCAAGCCTGCGCCAACAAGTGCGCGCCCTACCGCATTTCCACGAACGGCAACGGCGCGCTAAAGTACATGGAGATGCGCGGACTCTGCCCTGCGCACTCTACCGCATCACTAACCACTGGCCACCTATGTTTACAGACTTCAACATTCTAGTCGCCGCAAGCAATTCCGCGCCGGCGGCAATTGGCGCCGCGGATTTCAA
>Ga0310696_10006894_pt1 | contig 13414 bp, 23 predicted proteins | sample AusTroGonzalo_MG_4_FD_203885 | JGI IMG/M metagenome (GOLD analysis project Ga0310696, IMG submission 203885) | Bovine rumen microbial communities from tropical cattle in Woodstock, Queensland, Australia - Gonzalo_02 (v2) (version 2) | ecosystem: Host-associated > Mammals > Digestive system >... | reverse complement strand
CGTGTTGAGATTTCGCGTTTCCTCGCCAACCCGTTCACCTCCCCGCTATGGCGATGGCTTCCGAAAGACATCCTCAAGTGGGGGCGCGGCTACCCGAAGAACATAGCCGAGCAACTTGCCGTCATCGGCCAAAACGCGATACTGCAAGCCGTTAGGCTGGCCGAGTGGAAGGAGGCGAAGGACAAGGGAGCGACCTACTACATCAGGCGGCGCGGGAGCAACTACGACTGCGACGAGTGCGACGATCTCGCCAACCATCCGATACCGATAGACGAGCCGTTCGAGATCCCCCATAGCCGGTGTATGTGCTATCCAGAGTATCATTTTGACGAAATGCCGTTATGAGATTCAACCCTAAACGCAAGTTCAATAACAAAAAGATAGAGTCGCCGGACGGCGTGTTCGACTCCAAGCTCGAATGGCAACGGTGGCTCTTTCTCAAAGAGGCCGAAAAAAACGGCCAAATTAGGGACTTGAAACGCCAGGTTAAGTTCACCCTTATCCCGACCCAATATCGCACGGAAATCGTGCAGTTAAAGACCAAGAGAAAGCAGGTCCAGAGAGTCGCTGAACGCGAGATTACCTACACGGCGGATTTCACCTACCGCAAGCTGGTGGTGGAGTATGATTACCCGATAGGGGAACGCGAGTATTGGGGCTTGGTGGTTGAAGATGCGAAGGGCTACCCGAACGATAGATGGCCCTTGAAGAAGTCGATGATGCTCTATTTCCACGAAATTTCGGTCCGCGAGGTGAAAAAAGCGACCGAACCTATTTGACGGCTCGGCCTTTTTGCTTACATTTGCAGCACGGGGTAGAGATACTCCGCATAACTCAAAGGTTTGGCCCGCCAGCGATGGCGGGCTTTCTTTGTCAAAAGGGGCCGGAGTTTCGCCGCCTCCCTCTTGCGTCCAAGAGGTATAGCGGCCCCGCTAACCTCGGCCCGGCCCCTATCCTTTGGCTATGACAACTATCTCCTTTCCACAATGCGGGCAGACGAGCGTGGTCGTGGTCGGTATCGCCCGGGACGGGATTGCCTCATTGCGGACCGAAAGCGGGACCTCGGACACGATCGTTTCCAGGGTGGTGTCAAGAGCGATGGCGACCTTATGGAGCGAGGTGACGGTGGAACTCCCGCGCAGGTAGGCTTGAATCTGCTGCTTGGACACGCCCATCTTCTCGGCCAGCTCGACCTGGGTCATTCCGCGCTTCTTCAAGATGTAGAGGATGTTGTCTTTGATATTCATAACTCGTAAATGATTTATTTGCAAAGGTAAGCATTATTCTTTACTCGCACAATGCTCTGCGTATGTATTTTTGCTCAATATGCGTCAATGTTTATTGAAATGTATTGAGAATTTCCTATCTTTGCGGCTATGGATGGTGAAAGAAATTCAGTCCTCCCGACTCGGTATGTACCAATCGGCGAGGAGTTTACCAGATACGGGGTTCGTCTGCTCTGTATCAAACGCCCAAGAGTCGAGAGCGTTTCCGCCGCCTGCAAGGGCTGCTGGTTCTCGAAGGGCCGCCGGTTCATCAACGGCGAGTTGGTAATGCTCAACTGCAACGACATCGCGTGTTCGTCGTGGGATAGGATGGACGGGAAGAATGTCTGGTTTACCCAGCAACCGATAACCGAGGGAAATCACTAACAAACCGATATTATGGATGCAAAGAAAGCGGAAATCGTGGGCGAACTCCTGATGGAGAAAAAGGCCCTTGAAACAAAGATGAAGGACTTTGCGGCCACCATCAAGGCCGCATCAGATAGCGACCTCGGTCCGATAAAGGCCATCCCGCACAATGCGACAACCACCGTCCAGATTCCCGTCCGTTGGCTCCCGCTACTTATTTCGCAGGCAGGGGTGGAAATCCAGAGTATCGAAAAACAAATCAGCGAGCTATGATAACGCACTTTTCTCCAATCCCGGAGGGGTTCTTCGGGGAAAGCGGCCTGACCGCAACATCAGCGAACCACATCGCAAACCTGCTCAAATTCCGTTACGATAGGCTGGAACGGGAAATCGGCCAGCTTAACTATGTAACGGAAAAACTTACCATCGTCGGAAACGAAACCGAACACACAATGAAGGAGGCGTTCGTCATCGACGATGTGACTATCCGCGAGAAACTCGACGAGATCGCCCGGTGTAAAGGATTTATCGCGTTTCTGCGCGAGGCTATCAAGTGCAAGAACGCGCTTGCTCTGGAAATCGAGGAATACGCCTCCTTGCCGATTGAGCAGCCGCAGCCACCGATCGCCGAGCGTCCGCTTACCGAGGCCCAGGTCATCGAGAAGATGAGCATCGGCGACCGGGTGCGGTATCTCGCAGCCGAAGCCCGTGCTGCAACCTATGGTAAGTATATCCACCCGGACGGTTTTCTGGAACACGCGAGGCAGAGGGCTTACGACGCGGCTACCGAGCCAACGAAGGTAGCCCTGAACGGACGCGACACGGCTTTCGTAAAACGAGTGTGCGAAGTGTCGCCGTTCAACATCGACAAGATGATTCTCGCGCTCCAGGCAGAACACCGAAAGAGCGAGGCCGCGCTTAACGGCTACAAGCACGAAATCGAGGAGGCGGCCAAAAAGGACGCGCAGACCAAGCTCGACGAGTACCGCGTCCGCGAGGACGAGTACAACCGCTTGTGCGATGAACGGAGGAAAGCTGTCGAAGCGCAGAATATCGCCGACCAGCAGGCCCGCATCGACCGCCGAAAGGTCATTGAGGGCCTTAAAATCATCATTCCGAACGAGTATCGTGATTTGTATAACGCAGTAAACGGGTAGCCGAGGACGGAGGCACTTGCCGAAACCGAGGCCCACGCGGTATGGTGTGAGCAAAATAGGTGACTTAAAACAAAATAGAGGGTGTGTCACTCCCCTCTGCCATCAATGCTTTTGGGAAGCAAACGATCTGCTAAATCGTTTCGCCGTTCGATACGGCAAGACTACACAAACGGCTGCGGCCCTAAAAAGACGAATTAAAACGCCTTTGCCATTGCCCTTGATTGGGTCGCAGGTCTTTGTCCTTGCTTTTGCCATTGGCTTTGTGGCTTACACCATACCACGGCTCGTTTTTTAATAAGATAGAGATTATGACTATCCGAATCCCGAAGGTCAAGAACCTTCTCACCGCCCGTCCCGAAGGGATGGACTTTGAAACCTACAAGCGGCTCCGCAAGGAGCAGAAAGACATGCTCCACGGCTGGAACCAGACCGTGATGGAGGGTGGCAAGCCCGTCCGCTACCACTATCCCGGTCGGCTGGAGGGAGTCCGCATCCCGCCGGAGCAGTACACCAATTCCCGCGAATTTCAAATCGTGATCGAGTGATGAAGATTCGCAGAAACAACACCGTCAAGCTGGAAGGGCGGGAAATCCGCATCAACAACTTCTGCATCAAGAAAGAGCCGGGATACATCAAAATCGCCGATGTCGGAGGCGTGTTCACCCATCGCGTGAACACACGCATCCCCGTCGGAGCCTGGCTCGATGCCGCCTACCAGAAGGCGGTCAAGGGCGACGAGGCGGCCAAAAAGACCATCGGCGTGTACGCCTCCGTGCTTTGGTCTGCGTCGGCGGTCGTGCCGGACGAGGAATGGTGCGACGCGACGATGATCGTCACCGAGGACGCACTCAAAAGGCATCCCGAATGGTACGGGAAGGAACCAAAGGACAAGAAGGAAGATGGCGATGCCGACAAGTGACCTTTTCCCACTCTGGAACCCGGCGAGGATCGCCATACGCCAGCCGGACGGGAGCTTCAAAGACCTCGGCGAAGTATCGGCCATCAAGTCGGTCGATGCCCTCCCGCTTACCAAGCCAGCCGAGCCATGGTTCACGAACCCGAAACGCGACCTCTCGTTCTCCGTGGAGATACCCGCCACGCCGGAGAACCGAAAGTCCTTCCAGAAACTCCGCGAGCAGGGCGAGAAGGCCGAAATTAACGCCGTGGTGAACATGATACGACGAGTTGGAAGGAGAAGCCACTTCGAGTGCAAGAAAGAGCATTACAAACACCTTTCCAGCCTCGTCCACAAGCATTACGGAATGAATTTCACCCGCTATTGCAGGTCGGTCGGGGTCAGATATTTTACGGGCTTCCGGGTATGGCTCGGCGATAACGGGAAAGACCACTTGCGGTGATGAAGGACATCTGCGGAAACGAGATCAAGGCCGGTGACATCTGCCATATTTGGTGGCCCGACAATGACTGCATCTGCACGGCTGTACGCACCCGTGGTCGCGGAATCAAGTTTGTCACCGACGACGAGAAAACGCTTACTACTGATTTCCTCATCGAACACGAAGCCCAAGTCGCAATTCAGGGTAGCCAGCAGAGGGCCAAGAAAGACGATCAGGCCGTCGCCGGTGGAGTTACCACGGATGAGCTTGAAATGATAGAGAAGTTACGGAAACTCGGCTGGTACGGGACGCTCTACAAGAAGTCCTTACTCCTTTCCACTTTCCGAATCGAAATGCCAGAATTAGAAACCAAATAACGATGAAACTGATTTTCAACATCGACAAGGATGACATCGGAGCGATGGTCGTCCTCCTGAAACCCACGCCGGACGAGAAGAAGAAAGTCCGCGAGTACCTTGACACCCACGACGAGATTGAAGTTCCGGCGGAGGTGATGGACAAAGAGGACTCCTACGAACTGAAACTTGCCCTCTCCCTCATGGCCCTCGGAAGCATCGGCCACGAAATCGAGAAGCAGGGATGAGCGACAAGAAATTCCCGATGACGGCCACGAAACCCGACGGGGTGACGATCCGGCTCGAAGGACTGCCCGACCTCGTTGCGATGGTGGCAGACCTCCAGAACCAGATAGACACGCTCAAGGCGTTCGCCGAGGATGTGTTCAAGGCCGTGCTGCTCCCCGAAGAAGTCCACTACTACATCGAGGACAAGTATGAGGATTTCGACTACTGCGACGACGCGCTGACCTCCCTGGCCGAGCTGCTGGCGAGATACCGGGCTATGCTGGCGTTCCTCAAAAAGAACGGAATCGCGCCGGAGCAGGTGTTCGGAGAGGTCCAGGCTCACCGCAAGAGTTGAGGCCGGTATGGATGCGAAGAGTCCCGCCCTGAAAAGGCGGGATTTTTTGTGTCCGGGAGGGTGCAAATGCGGTGCAACGAAAATGCAACAACTCTGCAACGAAAATGACGCACCTAACTAATTGAGTATCAATGCCGCCAAAGAAAGTGTGAAACACAAATGAAACACAAACGAATCACAAAACGGAGCAAAGAAGGAGAACAAGAGAAATAGAGAAGGTTATAGTTTATTCAGCTTTATTTCATTCACTATCGTTCATTTCATAAAGCATCATAAACTTGTGCCGACAAGCGGAATTTTACAAGCTGTCTTGACCTGGAGTCCAGGAACGAGGCCACACTTCGACACAAAGGCCCAAAAGAGGACAAATTTCGGGCTTTCTGTCAAAAAATGATAAATGTATCGTCCGTGAATTTTGAGGGCGAAATAGGGGCCAATACGGGGCCTTGATAGGGGAGGTCGGCTGGTGAAAAAATAAAAAAAAGAAAATTGGGCGGACACACCCCGCCGTGTCGTTCGCCCCTACATTCCCCCTCTCCCCCTCCGCTCGCCCGTGCTCGCCGCCCGGGGTTATTGTGAAGGTTACAATATCCGAGTATTGTTACGCCTCCGGCCCTTTTTCCGTCGCTTTTTCGGCCCTTTTCCGGGCTTTTTGATACATGGGGCACGAGTCGCATGTAACGGGCAAATAAACCCGGTTTATTTTACCCTCACGCGCCGCCTCACGATCGGCCCTTTGCCCGGATATGATTACTTTTAGCGCATCGAGCACTTCGCCCGGATCGCTCGCCGTGTTTACTAATTCGTTGAGTTTCGCCCTTTGCGCCTCCGGGCTGGAATAATCGACGAATTTAGAATTTTTCAAATTTACGGGTTTTTCGGTGCGGTCACTTTCCTCCCCCGCCATCGTACCTTCCGCCCGCCCTTTTTCGATCCCTTCCCGCTCCGCATCACTCATCATGTTGTGCTTTTCCCGTGTTACCTTTTCGATAAGGTCCTGAATTTTTGCCGTACCCTTCCAACGGGACACGAGGCTTCGATCGATTTTTTCCGGGTCCTTTGCGGGGCCATCGTCGGCGATGGTGTATAATACCTTCCAATCTTGCACCCCGCCGAAAACATGCATATAAATAGCGGCTTTTTCGCGGTCCGTGAGTCTTTTGTTAATTAGTGCCATGTTACCTTCGTATTGATACCCGCCAAAGGTACGGAAAATAATTGTAATTCTCACAATAACCCCGGCCCTGGAAATACCCTTTTGGTCAGCCCTACAAAAAGAGCCTCGTAACTTATTGATTTATTGACTATTACAACGATAATTTTACTTTTATCGAATTACGATAATTTTGCCTACAATCGACGATCTCCCCTCGGGCGGTATCATTATACCTTTTTCAAATTTGAGGCGAAATACAAACGATTGTACAGGCTTTTTCAAAATTTTACTTATCTTTGTACTATTAAAATAATCTTTTTACTAACTTTTGCCCGTTTTCGGCCCTGGCCCTCGTCCCGTTTTCAGTCCTTCCGCCGCCCGTCGATTTTTGCCCGGTCCATCATGCCCGGACCTCTCCGAAACTTGCACCCGGGCCGGACCTTTGCGCCCGGTCCCGGAACACTTGCACCCGCGCTCGCGTGAGCGTGCATTATGCGTGCACATTTCCGGCCCGCGCTGATACGATCCCGGCGGGACCTTTGCAGGAGCCCCGCAAAGGGCTATTTGCGGCCCGTAGGAACACGATCGGCCCGGAGTCGATAAATGCCCCCACTTTGCACCCGGGGCCAAATACGCCCCATTTCCGGCCCTTGCACGGGGCTCCTCGTCCGGCGGACCTTGCACCCGTCCCAGGGCGCACTTCTTAAAAATTTTTCAATACTCGCGGCTCGAGTCGATTTTTGCCCAAAAAAACTTTTAACCATAAACCCCAAAATTTTTTTGTGCCTTCCAGGGCCGTAGAAGGCCGATTTTGGCAGTTTTTCGGACCTTTCACAAATGCAACTTAATACAATATGCAAGTAAAAATTTGCACGGTAAAAATATATATTGTAACTTGCGCCCGAGTTCTTTGAATCATTGATACTTTTTGAAGGCCGCACGGCGACGAAATGAACCCCTAAATTTTTTAGGAGTAAGGAATCAAGCCCGGCTCGGTTAATCCGTTTAACCCGTCGCAAACGATCGCAACCACGGCCTCAAGAGGTCCCCCAATGAGCCCGGGGATTTAGTAAGTAAGACTCGACGAAAATCGATCAGTTAAGGGGAAGCGGAAATTTCGGATCAGTCCGCCGGATAACGGCGGCCCGAGTGGAGCCCTTCGTGAGTACTCTAAACTTTGCCCTTTTTACTGAATAATCCCGATAACTCAAAAAGTTAGATTTTAGTTTGTTTTAACTCAAACGCCGCCCCGGGTGCAATCGTGCACCCGGGAACGATTGAACGGACTCACGCCGGGATCGTTACCCGGGACAATCGCAAAATGTTTAACAATCTAAAATCTTTGAGTTATGAAACACAACATGTTAAATTGCTACATTGACGGCAAAAAAGCCGCGATCGCCATCGTCGAAAATGTTATCTATTTGATGAGTCACTCGTCCGATTGGACCGGGGCAAAGTTGGATAATATGCTCGGTTGGAAATTCGCCCGCCGCATTTGCGCCGTCGGTCCTCACAATTACGCCCCCGCGATGGAGCCCGGCTATATTCGAGAAATACTCCTCGACTTTGCCGGGATTGACGCGAAGGCCGTGATCGTCGAAGGTACGCCGGAATTTGACACGATCCGCGCCAATATCCGCAAATGCCCGGGCCGCTCCTGCAAACGGTCCCCGCGCCCGGAAGCCCCGGAAGCGACGGAGGCCCCGCAGCCGCAGCCCGTCCCCGATCCGGCCCCGATCCCGCAGCCCGCCCCGGCCCCCAAAAAAGCCCCGGCGGAAGTCGTGCATGAAAAATATAACACTTTGCTCGCCATCATGCGGGCGGGTGAGGCCGCCTATTTATACGGCCCCGCCGGAAGTGGAAAAAATCATGTATGCGAACAGATAGCGCGAGCCCTGGGGATCGAGTTCTATTACCAAAATTCGGTAACGGACGAGTACAAATTAACGGGCTTCATCGATGGGGCGGGCGTGTATCATGAAACGGAATTTTACCGGGCATTCAAAAACGGCGGGCTCTTCATGCTCGACGAAATGGATGCCTCGTGCCCGGATACGCTCGTAACATTGAACGCCGCCCTCGCAAACGGGTATTTTACCTTCCCGTGCGGGCGTGTCAAGATGAACCCGGACTTCCATTGCATCGCCGCCGGGAATACCTGCGGACGGGGTGCAACGGAGGAGTACACGGGCCGATCGGTCCTCGACGCCGCCTCGCTTAATCGGTTTATGCCCGTCAAATTTGACTATTGCCGGGCGATCGAAACGAAGCTCGCCGGGGCCGGGGGTGCGGATATTCTCGAGTTCATTCGGGATATGAGAAAAAGCGCCGCCGCCGCCGGGATTCATATCGTGCTCGGTTATCGTAATATCCAACGGCTCGCCAAATTCCGGGACATTTTCAATGCCCGGGAGCTCGTCGAGTATTGTGTTACGGGCGGATATGATAAAGACGAGATCAACATTTTGAAGGCTGGCCTCGTCCACAAAGATAATCCCTTCGCCCTTGCAATGTAGCAGCAAATCCCGCCGCCCGGGGGACCGGGGGCGGGGTTCCAAAATCTAAAATCTTTGAGTTATGCAAATCGTTAAATCTTTCAGCAATTTAGACGGATTCCGGGCGTATCTCGATGCGGCCCGGGAAAATGAGGTATTTGCGGGGCGGTCCTGCGGAAGCCGGACCGGGAGCGAAAAGTTTGCAGGTACTGAATCCTATGAGGCCGCAAACATTTTGCTCCGGGACGGGGACACCCGGACCGCCGCCGCCCTGAAAGCCGCCGCAGCCGTGCATGTAAAAACGCTCGGCGAGGGCCGTCGCACCCGGCATTTTAACGCCGTTTGCGGGGGCGCGGTCAATGTACCCGCGACGATCATGGGGCTCCCTAAATCGATGATCCGGACGGAAAAGGTAACATACAAAGATGGCAAAGTACTCACTATTTGCTATAATGGGACCGCCGCCGCGAGCGTCGATAAAACGGCCCTCCGGGACACCGCCGCCGCGCTTATGGGGGCTATCATGGGACTCGAGAAAAACGGCTATCGTATAAACTTGTATGTTTACATGGGAAGCCGCCGGGGGGCTGATTCTTGCAATATGTTTGTAAGGATTAAGGACTCCGGGCAATATCTCGATCTCAAAAAGATGGCATACCCCCTCGTAAATCCGTCCATGTTACGGAGGCATTTTTTACGTTTCGTTGAAACGGCCCCCGGGCTCAAAAATCAATCTTTTTATATCGGACATGGGGCCGTGATTGATGATGCCGGGGCCGTTCAAAGTGCCGCAAAGGAGGCCGGGCTGACATTCAAAAAGATCGTATCTTTTGAATCGTTGCGGGGCAAAAAAGCCCCGGCGATCATGGAGGCACTATCTGATTGATGAGCACTTTGTCCCGGGGGCCCTGATACGGTCCCCGGGGCGCAAAAATCTAAAATCATTGAGTTATGAGAAAATATGAATCTTTGAACGCCGCCCTCGTCGCGGCCCGGGAATTTGAAAAGGGCGAGCCCGTCGGCCCGTGCCGTTTGAGAATCCTCCCGGACCGGGTGATCCTATACACGCGATGGGTCCCGAAACCTGGGAAAATCTACGAGGCCTTCGAGTCCGAACTCGACGAGTACCAGAGAGTGACGGAGTTTCATTACCCGGGCGCGGTCCTTTGATCGGGACCCCGCCCGCCAAAGTCTAACCTTATTAAATTTTTGAGTTATGGAAACAATCATCACCACCGCAAAAGCCGCGAATCCCTATGCAAAAGCAATCCGGCCAAAAGTCCGGGAATTTGCAAAGAAGGCCGGGGGCCTCTTTCAGTACGCCGCCGTCATGGAGCGTATCTTTGAGAGAGTGACCGCCGAAAACAGCCTCGGGGAGTACACGCGCAAAACGACCTTCGTAAACGACTTCGCCATCGCGGAGTGTTTCGGCGACTCGTCCATCCTGGACACCTACCGCCGCGCCCTCCGGGATTGGTTGAGCAGCTACGAATACGCGACCGAGCTCGCGATGAGCCTGAATCATCTTTCGTGGTTCTGGCACTACAACGGCGAGCCGGACCTCTCGCGGCTCTACGCGGATCTGTACTACAAAGCCCGGGACGCTTTCTATGAGTACTACGCCGAAAAAGAGACCGACTCCGACGAGCAAAAGGAAAAGAAGGACGAGGCCCGGGGCTATTTCTTCCGTTGCATCGACTAAAAAAAGAGGGCCGGGGGGGGTATTGCAGAAAAGAGGGGGCGGGGGCCTGATACGCGCCCGCCTTCGCCAACAACTAAAAATCTTTGAGTTATGGAAGCACTATTACCTATTTTGCTCGGGCTTATCATCGTCGCGTTTCTCAAATTGAACGAAAAACCGACGGCCCGCCACGATGCCGAAAACGCCGAAATTAGCGACTTTTCCGGGCCGGACGATGATCGGGTCCATGAAATCGTAAAAGCCGCCTATTTGGACCTTAAAAGGCAAAGGGCGGGGACCCACGGCCCGTGGCTCGCGGCCCTTCTCGATGGCGGCCCGGAATTGTTTTTCACGGGGTCCGTCGATAAGTGGGGCCGGGATCGAACGGAACGCCAATGGCGGCGCGTGGAGCCCGCCGTGGCGCGGACCGCGATACGATTCACCATCGACGAGCTCGCCGGGGGCCGGTTCGACCTGGACGGCCTGCGACGGGCCGAGGCCGAGCTTGCAGAAATGGAGAAGGGGGCCTGATACGCGCCCTTCCCCGCCAATTCTAAACCTCTTGAGTTATGCTTTGGATAATTATCCCCACGCTCGTCTTTTGCGCGTTCTTGCAGACGAGCGACAACGGGGGCCGGGATTGAGTTCCTTGCCCTTGTCACCAACCCGGGCGGGCCTGACCGCCTTCCCGGGTTCCAACAATCTTAAAATCTTTGAGTTATGAAAACACCACTTGTTAAGTCCATCATGTTCTATAAGAATGAGGACGGGACCTTCGCCAACTATCTCGATGTGGCCCTCACCACGAACGGCCTCGACGAGGCCTTCCGGCTGCGAATGAACGAGCCTATGACCGTCGTCGATCACGGCGACCGGGAACGGGGCGAAATGAAACTCACCCGGAAGCTCACCGACGCGGAGGAGCGGCTCATCCTGCTGGTCCTGACCTGCTGCACCGACTATATGGAGGGGCGCGGTCCCGAGGAGCTCGATTACCTGACCTGCATGTATATCGGGCGGCTCGTCAATCACTTTGATTGGGAAGGGGCCGGGTACGGTCCCGAAACGGAAAAGGGGGAGCGGCTTATGGAACTGACCGACCGGATCGCACACTTTGAGTGCATCGGTTAAACGGACACGGGCTCGGGGGCTTGACCGTCCCCGGGCCTGCCAACTATCTAAATCTTTGAGTTATGAAAGTAAAAGCCCAAGACTACATCCCGGAAGCAAATTTCACTTACCCGGAGGTCTGCTACGAAATCCCGCAAAGAGGGTTCTACGAGCTTGTTCGTTCCGTTATGAAAGGACTCGGGGCGCGATGCCTGGAGTACAATGAGAAAAGCGCACGGCTCGAGGCCGGGTACGGACGGAACCGATATATACGGACCATCACACTTTGCGAGGGCTGAAATGGGGGCGGCCCCCTGACCGGGACCGCCCCCGCAAAACAACCTTAAATCTTTTGAGTTATGAGAACCTACGATGAATTTATCCACATGCTGAACCGAAGCAAGGAGTATGAGTTCGACAACCACACCACGCTCGTTATCCGGGACTACTACACCGGGGACACGGTGCGCCTCGACCTCTCGAAACTCACGCCGGAAATGTACGAGGCAATCGCAAAGGACGAGCCCAAACGGGCCATCTGGCTGCGGTGCAAGGCCAACATCGACGGCTGGGAGGAAAGAGCGGCGGCGGCCCTGGGTTCCATCGACCGCAACCGACCATCCTTCGAGCACGCCGACTACGGACTCTACAACGAAATCCAGGCACAAATCGAGGAGTACTACCAGGACGAGGACATTGACCCGTGCGATTGGGAGATCATACCCGATGAAATCCTTTGGTATATGGATGAATAAGGAGGCCGGGGCCTGACCGCCCCGCCCTTCTCCAAACCCAACTATTTTGAGTATGAAACAAGTGATCCTTACAACCGTCGCCGACGACGACGGCGCGGGCTTCGCCCTGATGCGGGACCTTTTCGAGAGGCTCTGCTTTTGCTACCACCACCACGGGGAGGTAGAGGCCGGGGGCCAGCGGTGCTTTGTGGATTGCGACGAGCAGACGGCCTTCGCCGAGGCCGTGGAGCTGCAAGTCCAGGAAGGCCGCCGGTACGACATTAACAAGCTGCTCATCCGCGAGGTGGAAATCTAAAAAAGGGGGTGCGCCCCTGGCCGGGCGCATCTTCTCCAAATCCTAAATTTTTGAGTTATGGACGAAAAGACACTTTACAACACCCCAATCAACAACTCCTGGGGCGCGGTTACTTTCGTGAACCACACCGGGCTCATCACGCCGGACCACAAAACGGCGGTTATCATGCTCGACAAGGACAACAAGCCGCGACACCTGGACGAGGCCAACGCCGATCCGCTCGGCACGAAGGGCTTCATCGTCCTGGTGCGCCGGACCGGGGACCCGCGACCGACCGAGGCCGAAATTGAAATGTGCAAGGCGTGGAAAAAGGCCGCTGCCGACACCGCAATCGCCCTTGTGGACTTCATCGTCATGTGTGGCGGCTCCCATTACTCCTTTGCCACGGAAAAGGTAGAGGGGCCGGGGCCGAAGGGGTTCTAAAAAGAAACGGGGGCCGGGGGCTGACACCTCCCGACCCTTGCAAAGTTAAACCATCTAAATCTCATTGAGTTATGTACAATCTTACTTTTAACAAAGAGGACTTCAACCTCATCGGCGAGTGTGTGCTCGCGACCATCAACCAGCTCCGCAAAATGTGGGACCAGATGCCCCTGGAAAGCGGGCGGGTTGGTATTCAGGAGCAGATTGTCCGATGCAACTCCGTTCTCCGGCAGCTTGCAAAAGTAGAGGAGGACGAGGCATGAACGAAAAGGCAAAGGTGGGGGACACCATCAAGATCATCCGACTCGACGACCCCTATGACAAGACATATCCCGGGCGTACCGGGGAGGTGACTTGGATTGACGATGCGGGGCAACTGCACGGCACTTGGGGCGGGCTCGCCGTCATCCCGGAAGTGGACGGCTACAT
>Ga0310696_10006893_pt1 | contig 13414 bp, 10 predicted proteins | sample AusTroGonzalo_MG_4_FD_203885 | JGI IMG/M metagenome (GOLD analysis project Ga0310696, IMG submission 203885) | Bovine rumen microbial communities from tropical cattle in Woodstock, Queensland, Australia - Gonzalo_02 (v2) (version 2) | ecosystem: Host-associated > Mammals > Digestive system >... | reverse complement strand
GCAAGGAAGAAACGCTGCTCTGGTGTGAAGCCGTCCATCTTCTCCTTGTTGACCTGACCTTCTTTCATGGCGTTGTGCATTGCGAGGTAGCTCACGTGCAAGCCGCCGTTGTCGGCGATGTTCTCACCGAGTGTCAGCTCACCGTTTCCGTGGATGAGACCGAGTTCAGGGTCGTCGACGGCGATAGCGTTGTTGAATGCCTCGATGAGCGCCTGTTTGTTGTTGTCGAAGTTCTTGGCGTCTTCCTCAGTCCACCAGTCGTTGAGGTTACCGTCTTTGTCGTACTGACAGCCCTGGTCGTCGTAGCCGTGTGTCAGCTCGTGGCCGATGACCACGCCGATGGCTCCGTAGTTGGCGGCCTCGTCAGCGTTCATGTTGAAGAACGGAGGCTGGAGGATAGCTGCAGGGAAGCAAATCTCGTTGGTTGTCGGGTTGTAGTATGCGTTGACGGTCTGAGGTGTCATGCCCCATTCGTTGCGGTCAACAGGCTTGTTGATCTTGCTGAACATGTAAGCCATATCGAACTCGTTGCTGCGCATCACGTTGGCGAAGTAGCTGTCGTCCTTGATTTCGAGACCGCTGTAGTCACGCCATTCGTTCGGATAGCCAATCTTAACCAACAAAGTGCCGAGTTTCTCGTGTGCGTTGGCCTTGGTGGCGTCGGTCATCCATTCAGCCATGTCGATACGCTGTCCGAGGGCTGTGACAAGGTTCTGCACGAGTGTCTCCATACGTGTCTTGGCCTCTGCCGGGAAGTATTTCTCGACGTAAAGCTGTCCGAGAGCCTCTCCCATGGCACCGTCGACGGTGGCGGTGACGCGTTTCCAACGTGGACGGTTCACCTCGCGACCGCTAAGCAGACGGCCGTAGAAGTCGAAGTTGGCCTCCACAAAGTCGTCGCTGAGGAAGCTGGCGGCTCCGTTGATGGCATTCCAAGCGAAATATGCCTTGAAGACGTTGACGTCGGTGTCGCCGAGCACAGCGTTGACTTCTTTAATGTAGTTAGGCTGAGCGATGTTGAAGCTCTTCATGCCGTCAAGAATGCCCATTGCCTCGAAATAACCTTTCCAGTCGATATTTGGAGTCATCGCTGATGCTTCCTCGATGGTGAAACGGTTGAAAGTGGCTTGAGGGTCACGGTTCTCGAGGCGTGTGTTCTGAGCCTTGGCGAGACGTGTTTCGAAGCTCATCACCATCTTGGCGAGCTCGTCAGGTTTGTAGCCTGTCATCTTGTCGAAGCCAGCCATGCCGAACTCTTTGGTCATCAGGTCGACGTAGCCCTTGCGGATGTTGACGTTGTTGCCTTCATCAGTGAGGTAGTAGTCGCGGTCGCCGAGACCGAGTCCGCTCTGGTAAACCCATGCGATGCACATATTGGCTTCGTCAGGGTCTGACTCGCCGAATGTGGCGAAGAGTGCGAATCCGCCGCGCTGATGCATCTCAAGCAATGCCTTCCAAACATCGTCGTTTGTCTTGATGCTGTTGATTTTCTCGAGGTAAGGCATAAGAGGAGCCGCGCCCTGCTCCTGCAGACGCACGCTGTCCATACCGATGTTGTAGAACATGGCTATCTTCTCGGCTATCGAGCCTTCAGGGTTTTCCTGCTCGCTCACCGTGTTGATGATGTCGCACAGGTCTTTCTGAGCGTTCTCTGCGAGTACGTCGAAGGCGCCGTAGCGTGAGTGTTCAGCGTCGAGAGGGTTGTTTTTCATCCAGCCGCCGCAAGCATACTGATAGAAATCGTCCTGCAGACGTGCTGTTGTGTCTAAGTTGTCCAAATTCACGCCCGAAGTGAGCTGTTTTTCCGGCGCATGCTGGCAACCTGTAGCGATAATTGCCATAGTTGCAATAGTTAAAAGGGTTTTCTTCATTTTTTTAAATTTCTGCTTATTAAAATTTTTGCAAAATTATTAAAAATCAGCATAATAATTGACATTTTATAAAAAAATCCTTACTTTTGCATCTGAAAAATCTTAAAAATATGTTAGCAAAAGGCAACAAAGCCCCTTATTTTGAGGGCAAAGACGAGAATGGAAACGTAGTGAAACTCACTGATTTCGCTGGAAAAAAGCTGGTTTTATATTTTTATCCGAAGGACAGCACCCCAGGCTGCACTGCAGAGGCCTGCGACTTGAGAGACAACTATCATCGCTTTATTGCATTGGGATATAATGTGTTAGGAGTGAGCCGCGACAGTGCCACCTCACATCAGAAGTTTATCGCGAAATACGAACTGCCATTCCACCTCATCGCAGACACCGACCTCACTATTTTGAAGGCTTACGAGGCTTGGGGCGAAAAAAAGATGTACGGCAAAGTGACTGAAGGAACACTCAGAACCACCTATGTCATCGATGAAAATGGCATCATTATAGACGCAATCGGCAAAGTCGATACTAAAAATCACAGTGCCCAAATTTTGTAAAAACATGCGAAAACTGATTTTTCTTGCAATTTTTGCTATAACGATGTTTGCTGCGACGGCGCAGGAGATGCTCGTCGGGTCGTATAATATCAGATATAAAAACCGTAATGACAGCCTCAACGGCAATGTCTGGACAAAACGCTGCCAGGTGATCTGCGACCAGGTCAATTTCATGAATCCGTTGGTTTTCGGTACACAGGAAGTGCTTAATAATCAATTGAATGACCTTCTGAACGGCCTCGACGGCTACGACTACATCGGGGTGGGGCGCGACGATGGCGACAAAGCTGGCGAATATGAGGCTATTTTCTATAAAAAAGACAAGCTGAGACTCCTCGACAGCGGCAACTTCTGGCTGAGCGAGACGCCCGAAAAACCTGGTCTCGGCTGGGACGCGGCATGTATCCGCATCTGCACCTGGGGCAAGTTCCAGGTCGAGGCGAAAAAGAAAAAAGACCGCACTACATTTTATTTCTTCAACCTCCACATGGACCACGTGGGAGTGATGGCACGTCGTGAAGCGGCGAAACTTATAGTGGAGCGCATAAAAACCATCGCCCAAGGTACCCCTGTCATCGTCACGGGCGATTTCAACGTCGACCAAACGAATGAAATTTACACCATTTTCACAGATTCAGGATTGCTGAAAGATTCTTACGATGCAGCACGCATCCGTTTCGCCGAAAACGGCACCTTCAACGCATTTAAAACGGAATATTTCACCACCAGCCGCATTGACCATGTATTCGTGTCGCCATCAACAAATGTTGAGGCTTACGGCGTTTTGACCAACAGCTACTGGACTGAAAACGCGACATCGGGCGAGGCTGAGAAAGCCGACGACGCGCCTCAGGAGATATGGTTCAGCAACACCACTCGACGCAATCCTTCGGATCATTATCCGGTGTTTGTGAAGATAGTTTTGTAAGTCTAGAAACGATATACCACTTTTGCGGTAAGGGTCCAGTTATAAAGTACTCCGTGGATTCTCAGGTCTTGGATGACATCGCCGTCGTAGCCCTCGATCTGGATAGCGGGGGCATCGAATTTGCCGCTGTTGATGGCATCGGTGCTGCTGAAATAAAACCAGTTGAGGGTGAACATCGTGTTGAAGTAAACGTGTCCCCACGTAAAACTTATCGCGGTGCTACCCATCAGGTTAGGTTTCGGATAACACCAGATGTCGGATTTTTTCATGGTTTGTGTTTCGGTGTCGTCTTCCAAATTGATAACCGTCTCGTAGGCCCTTGTTTGCATATAGTTTACCAGCGAGATCACAGGCAACAAGGTGATGTTGTAGGTAATGTTGCGCACTGTGCGGTCGTCGTTGTTGACGGCATCGCGGTTCCACAGCACGAAGTTGGCAGAGTATCCGCCTCCGACAGAAAACTGCACTGTGGAGTATGCCTCAAACAATCCAGTCATGTCCTCTTTGGTGTCGAGATCGGCCCACATGAAACGCGTCGCAAGCATGAACGAGCCGTTGGTGCGGCGTTGAATCACGCTGACGTTGTTGGTAGCGGTGTAGGCGAATTTGCGGTGTTTGAAAACGTAATATCCGTCGAGCGAAAGGTTGCGCATCTTGCCAAATCTATCTGATAATTCAATTGAATCATAAATAAGATTGCCTGGCTCGCCAATAGTCATGCTGCTGATGATGGTGTTTTGCAGAGTGTAATAGCTGATTCGCGCTCCCCATTTGAGGTTTTGCATGCCGAACGACAGAGCTCTGCGCTTGTGCGAGTCTTTTCGACCCACCTCAACATCGTAGCCGAAACTCAAGCCACCATAACCTACCTCGAAACCCACTTTCTTATAAATTCGTTCACCGAGATAACTTACTGATTCACTAGGAAGAATAAGTTGATCAAAGAAATTAAGGTTAAAATTGGCGTAAGAGAAAAACCCTACTTGCTGTGCCTTGCCGGTGAGGGCAAACGAGAATCTCGGTTCCGGCTGATAGATGTAAAGAGAATCGACATCATGTTTTTTGCCGATATAATCTTTACCCATTTCAACATAATCGTTCACATTTTGGCTTCGCACCATAATAGTGCTAAAAATTAAAAAAATAAAAGTTAACCATCTCATAAATATAAAATTTTGGCAAAAATAAGTATTTTGAAAGATAAAAACAAGTTTTTTTGTTTTTTTTGACTTTAAAACCTTAAAAACTATACTTTTTAAAAACTTTTTTATTATTTTTGCAGCGAAATAATTCTGAATTATGAAAAAATTTGGTCGTACAATTTGGGTTGCAATCCTTGCAGGGCTGGCATTTTTGGGTGCCTGTGCGTCGCATAAAGGATTGACGAAGGCCGAGCGTGCCGATCTTGAGCATCAGCGTGACTCTATCCAGATGGTCATAAAAGGCCGCGAAGGAGCATGTGTTTATGGCTCACCTGAGATCATCAAGGCTTATGGCGAGGAGACACAGCGTCTGCGCAACCAGCTCAACGAAATCAACGCTCGTTTGGAAGCAGATGAGTCGAAGAAAAAACACTAACCGACTAGGCTTTCAGAAGCGAATAATGCTCGAACTCAACCGCGCGGCTTTGCAGCAGCGCACCGAGGAGCACGAGCTGCATCAGTTGTTTTGGGAATGTACCTTGAGGTGTAACCTCAACTGCCGCCATTGTGGCAGCGACTGCCGCATGCTGTCGGAGAAAGACGACATGCCTTTACCAGATTTCCTTAAGGTTTTAGATGAGATAAAAACGCATGAAGACCCCTCCAACGTGATGGTCATCACCACAGGAGGCGAGCCCATGATGCGCCGCGACTTGGCATGTTGCGGCGGCGAGATATCGAAACGCGGCTTCGTGTGGGGAATGGTGACCAACGGCATGCTGCTCACACCCGAACGCCTCAATGAATTTGTGAAAAACGGACTGAAATCGATAGCGGTGAGCTTCGACGGATTCGAGGACGACCACAACTGGATGCGAGGCAACCCACAGAGCTACAAAAACGTCCTCGTGGCAGTGGAAGCACTGAAACAGCATCCTGGGCTGACATGGGATGTGATAACATGCGTGAACCAGAGGACGATAAAATACCTGCCGGAATTTCGCGATTTTCTTATTTCATTAGGTATTACAAGATGGCGATTGTTTACCGTCTTTCCTTTCGGAAGAGCTGCAGGCGACCCTGAATTGCAGTTAAGCAACGAACAGTTTGTGGAGATGCTTGAGTTCATCAAGCAGACCCGTCTCGAGGGCAAGATACGTGCCGACTACGGCTGTGACGGCTTCCTCGGCAAGTACGAAGGAGAGGTGCGTAACCATTATTACTCGTGCAGCGCAGGCATCAACATAGCGTCAGTATTGGCTGACGGCTCCATCTCGGGCTGCCTCAGCATACGCAGCGACTACCATCAGGGAAACATCTACCGAGACAGCTTCTGGGATGTCTGGCAAAACCGATTTGAACAATATCGTGACCGCAAATGGATGCGTACCGACGACTGCGCCAAATGCAAGATGTGGCGTTATTGTCTCGGCAACGGCATGCATCTTCGCGACGGCGAAGGGAAACTGCAGGTCTGTCAGTATAAAAAACTACTTGGTTCCGAACCCGCCTAGTGCTGTATATAGATTAATCAGCGACTGGATCATGTTGTATTGATTCTGAACCTGTGTGAGTTCTGCCGAAAGCAGCGACTCTTGTGCGTTCAGGACCTCCAGATAGGTCGTGCTGCCATGGTTCATCAGCTCGATGGTGGCATCGTATGCCTCCTGCAAAGCGTCGACCTGCTTGTCGATGTGCTCGGCCTTCTCACCAGCTGTCTCGCAGTCGTGGATGTAGGTATACACCTCTTTGCCTGCGTTGTATAGCGAATAAGCGAACTCTATCTGAGCCTTCTCCTGGTCTTTCTTGGCGTTTCTCAGCTGTGCTGTGAGTCTTCCGCCTTGGAAGATAGGCTGTGACAACGAACCTGTCAACTGTGCCATGAATTCTAGAATGTCGGAGCCTCCGAAACCAGCCAAAGCATTGATGCTGATCGCAGGATAGAAGTCCTGGCGTGCCTGCTGTGTGCTGTAGTAGGCGAGCTCCATCTGACGCTCAGCCATGCGCACATCAGGACGTGCGTCGAGCAGACGGACCGGCAATCCGAGATGTATCTCTTCAGGCATCTCAAATTCCTCGAAGGTGGCTCTGTCGATATGATGTGGCGGCTCGTTGAGCAACAGGCAGAGCGATGCCTCGGTGGTTGCGATGCTGTTGCGTAAGTCGACAATGTTGGCACGCAGCGACTCCAACGATGCAAGCATCTCATACACAGCAGGGCTGCTGTAGATACCTGCCTCGTATAATGCCTCCGTGGCGTTGTATGACTCTTCGTACAGTTTTTCGGTCTCTTCGGAGATCTTCAGCTTACGGTCGAGCATCACCAAGTCGTAATAATAGCTGGCGACGTTGGCAGCCAAGTCGACCTGCACCGCCTGACGGTAGTCTTCGTAGTATGCCACTCTGGCTTTCGCCGAACGTATCTTGCTTCTCGTCTGACCGAAGATTCCTATCTGCCAGCTAGCCTGGACAGGAATCTGGTAATAGTTGCCTGTCATGCCGCTATAATTGTGGTTAAACGTGGCCGACGGGACGAACGAAAACGTAGGAGCATAACCCCATTTTGCCGACATCACGTCGTTTTGTGCCTGCTCGATGGTGAGCTGGGCGGTGCGCATGTCGGTGTTGTTGGCCAAAGCGGTGTCGATGAGCTGCTGGAGCTTCGGGTCTTTGAAGATGTCGCGCCAGTTGATGTCGCCTATCGACGTAGAGTCTTGGGTGTCAACGACATCGCCCATCGTATTTTCATCAGCGGTATAATCCGCATCATATTTCTTATAGAGGGAGCAGCTTGGCAACAGCAGCATCCCGACTAATAAAACAATTATATACCTTTTCATAGATACACCTTTCTTATTTAAATTAGTCCTCCTCATCATTATTATCCGGAGTAACTCGTTCATGAATCTTCTGGAACACCATGTACAGTGCTGGTGTGACGAACAAAATGGCGATGATACCGATAGTCATACCGCCTACAACGGCAATTGACAATGACTTGTTACCCACAGCACCTGCGCCGCCTTCCACGATAAGCGGAATCATACCGATAATCATGGTCAAAACGGTCATCAAGATAGGACGCAGACGGTCTCTACACGCACCGACAGCGGCGTCGTAAATAGACATGCCTTCCTGACGTTTCTGAACAGCGAACTCAGTGATAAGGATGGCGGTCTTCGCCACCAGACCCATCAACATGATGACACCCGTTTGCACATAGACGTTGACGCCGACACTCATTATTGACTCAAGCGGACGGACAGCGAGATATGCGCCGAAGATACCGAACGGGATTGACAGCAACACCGCGAATGGGATGAACACTGAGTTATACAGACATGCGAGGATGAGGTAAACAATCAACACTGCGATTGCATAGATGATTACAGTGTCGTTCGATTCGGCTGTTTCAGCTTCCTCACGTGCCATACCACCATACTCATAGCCATATCCGTCAGGGAAAACCTCTGCCATCAATTCATCGACAGCGGCACGAACGTGAGCTGATGTATATTCAGAGGCAGGCATGACATTCATATTATAACCTGTGTAAAGGTTAAACCTGCGTTCCTGTGAAGAACCCATAGTAGGAGTCAGTGTCACAAACTCCGAAACAGGTGTCATCTCACCGTTGATCTGTACGAATATGTTGTTGAGAGTGCTCGCCTCCATACGATATTGGTCACCAGCCTCCACGAGTATCTGATAGACCTTACCATACTGGATGTAGTTGCCGATATATGAACCTGCAAGGTTGGTACCGATAGTCTCGATAACAGTCTTAGGCGAGATACCTTTGCGTTTACAAGCTGCAACATCGACCGTGAGATTGAATTTAGGATAGTCGGCTGAATATGAAGCTATAGCTGTTTCAACCTCAGGACGTTCTCTTAACTTTTCGGTAAACTGTGTCGCCAAAGCATAGAATGTGGTGTCGTTGCCTGTTCCTGAACGGTCCTGAAGGTTAAGTTCCATCATGGATCCTGTACCGTAGCCAGGAATCTGAGGCATCTGGTAAGGTGTGATATCAGCTTCCGGCATATTTACCATAGCCCAAACGTAGATTTGCTTTTGCACGTCGGCAATGCTGTAAAAGTCACGTTCATCCCAGTTTTTCAGACGAACCAATATTGTTGCGTAATTGGTTCCAGCACCACCGTTCATCATCGAGTAACCTGTCATAGCACCCACCAATTCGACGTCGTCAAGCTTGCTGATAAAACTCTCAAGTTTTTCAGCAGCATCCTGTGTCTCGTTAAGATAAGTACCTGATGCCAGTGTGAGGTCAACCATAAGGAAGCCCTGGTCTTCCTGCGGAACGAGGTCCTGCTGGGCTGTTTTCATGAGCCATACCATACCACAGCTGAAAGCAATTAAAAGAATCCAAGAGAAAACAGGACGTTTGATGAATTTGCTGACACCTTTGATATACTTGTTTAACAAAGCACCGTAAGCGGCGTCGTAGCCTTTTCTGACGTAATAGTTGAGGCCTTTTCTCTCTTTGCCGTCTTCATTTTTAGGTTTAAACAAGATAGCGCAGAGGGCAGGACAGATGGTCAAAGCTGAAAGACAGGAAATACCCACCGAACCAGCCATAATGGTACCGAACTGCTTGAAGAATGTGCCTGAAGTTCCCGACATGAAAGTCACAGGGATAAACACTGCCATAAACACACTCGTTGTTGAAATAACAGCTGCTGTCACTTCGTTAAGAGCCACTGTGGTAGCAGTTGCTGCCGACTTATATTTTCCTGTTTCCAATTTTGCCATCACTTCCTCAACAACCACGATGGCGTCGTCCACGACAGTACCGATGGCAAGCACCAAGGCGAATAGCGTCAGCAAGTTAAGCGAGAACCCCATCGCCTTCACAATGGCGAAAGTACCAATCAAAGAAACAATGATTGAGACTGATGGGACTAATGTCGCTTTGAAATCCTGCAAGAACAGGTAAACGATAAGGATAACAAGGATGATAGCGACTATGAGTGTCTCCACGACGCTGTGCATTGAAGCGAAGAGGAAGTCGTCGGAGGTCTCCAGAAGCTTAAACTCCAGACCTGCAGGCAATGTCTTTGAGATTTCAGCAATAACCTTGTTGATTTCAGCATTGACTGCTGTGGCGTTGGCGCCAGGCGACTGGTTGACGATGAACATAGCTCCCGGATGTCCGTCGATGTTAGAACGATAGTCGTATGATTTTGTACCAAGCTCGATATCTGCAATGTCTTTCAAGCGTACTATGTTACCGTCACTGGTGCCACGTACGATGATTTCCTCAAACTGGCTCATATCGTCGAGCAGTCCGTGGTATTCGATATCGATTTTGTTGACAGTGCTCTCGATTCTACCGACTGGCGACACGAGGTTTTGTTCGTTGATGGCGTTGATGATTTCAGCTGGTGTTATGCCATACATTCCCAAAACATCAGGTTTTATCCAGATACGCACACCGTATTTGTCACCGATAAGCTGTGTACGTCCCACGCCAGTGACACGGCTAACTTGTGGTATCACATTGATATCCAAGAAGTTGATGATAAACTTCTCATCAAACTTATCATCGGTGCTCTCCAAACTTAAAATCTGAAGGATGGAGTTGACACTTTTCGTAACGGTGACACCTTGTGTGGTCACGTCTGATGGCAACAGACCCATAGCCTGGTTCACACGGTTCTGCGTGTTCACAGTTGCCATGTCAGGGTCGGTGCCTTGTTTGAAATAGACATCGATTTCAGCGGTACCGTTTGAACGTGCTGTTGAAGTGATATACATCATGTCTTCCACACCGTTCACCTGCTCTTCGATAGGCATGATGACTGATTTCATAACAGATCCGGCATCAGCACCGCTGTAAGTGGCCTGTATGATGACCTCAGGAGGCGCGATATCAGGATATTGCTCGATTGGCAGTGTGAAGATACTCACCGTACCGACAAGACAGATAAGCACGGCGACGGCAAGAGCAGCCACCCAGTGCTTAACAAAATATTTCTGTTTAATAGCCATTTTTATCTTACTTTTGTACCGTTAGACAATTTGCGAACACCGTTAGTGACGATTTCATCGCCGGCTTTCAGACCGTCGGTGATGTAATATTCTTTTCCGTCGTTTGATGGTACAACTTTGCATATCATGCCTTCAACTGTTCCATCAGCTTTTATGCGATAGAACATCATCTGGTCCTGCAGACGCACTGCTGCTGTCTGAGGTACGCACAAAACGCTGTCCATCGTAATCGGGATAATGATGTTAGCTGACATGCCTGAGCGAAGAATGCCGTTAGGATTCTCAAACTCAGCCGTACAAAGCACAGTTCCTGTTGTAGGATTTACAATGGCTTCAATCTTTGTCACCACACCTTCTCCTTTATACATGGAGCCGTCTTTGAGTTTCAGTTGCAAACGAGGCATGGCATCACCGATAAACTTTCCATTAGGTCCTTCCATACCTTTAGAGCCGATGCGTAATTTAAATCTTTTAATCATATCCAGCAACTGTGTCTCTGTAAACGAAAAGTCGGCATCAACGAGGCTGTTGTCGCTGACAGTGCAGAGGTAATTTGAACGTGTTGCCATGTCGCCCTCGTCAAAGCCGTTAGCGTCGACATAGCCTGTGACAGGAGCTGTAACGTTGCAATAGCCGAGATTGGTTCTCGCTATGTTGAGCTGGGCCTCAGCCTGAAGCACCGATGCCTTGGCTGAATTGTAATCGTTCAAACTGGTCTGCAGCACATAGTCGCTGATGATTTTCTTGTTATAAAGCTCCTGATTCGATTCATACTGGAGTTTTGTGGTTTCCATACGGGCTGTGGCCACACTCAGGTTGGCTTCAGCGGCTTTAACGCTGAGCTGGTATTCGGTCGGATCGATAATGTACACAGTCTGGTCTTTCTCAACCTTGGTACCTGTGGTGAAATTTTTCTCCGTGATAATGCCTTCCACCTGCGGATAGACCTTAATCTCGGTAGTTCCGGAAGTTGTTGCCGGGAACGACATGTTGTAAACAATGGTCTCAGGCTGGAGCACCTTGGTCTCGTATTTCACCTGAGGAGCCTGTTCCGGTTGCTGTTTTCCTGTGCAGGATACTAATATGCAGCATGCCATGAGCAACGCTGAACATATCAGAAAGTAGTGCTTTTTCATATTATGACTATTTTGTTTATGATTTCCAATTATAAAAAGTATCAAAACGCAAAAATATAAAATAATATAAAATTATGATGGAAAATTTTAATTTTCCGTCAAAAAATGTTTGTTTTCCGTCAAAAAATCGTTATTTTCTCACTATCACACTGCCGCTGCCCTGGTAAGTGGCGAGAATCAGCACCTCGGCGATCTGCACATGTTCGGGGGCGTTGGCCGCATATACTGCCACGTCGGCGATGTCGTCGCCTGTCAGAGGGTCGATACCTTTATAAACCTTGGCGGCGCGCTCGGTGTCACCATGGAATCGCACGTTGCTGAAGTTGGTCTCCACCAGTCCCGGCTTGAGGTTCGTCACACGAATGTTACTGTCGGCAACGTCGAGACGCAGACCGTCGCTGAGTGTCTTCACCGCTGATTTTGTGGCGCAATAGACGTTGCCGTTGGCGTATGCTGCGTCGCCTGCCACCGAGCCCACGTTGATGATATGACCGCGGTTGCGCTCCATCATGCCAGGGACAACCAATCTCGTCATGGTCAGCAAACCCTTGATGTTGGTGTCGATCATAGTCTCCCAGTCCTCAAAATCACCTTGATATTCAGGTTCAAGACCGAGGGCGAGACCGGCATTGTTCACCAAAACATCGATGTCTTTCCACTCATTCGGCAGCTTGTCGATGCATTCAGTTGCCTTATCGCGGTCGCGCACGTCGAAAATCAGCGTCAACACCTTGGTACCCTTGGCTTCCAGCTCTTTACGAATCTCTTCCAAACGCTGACCGTTGCGGCCTGTCAGAATAAGTTTGTCGCCATTGGCGGCGAATTTGCGCGCGCATGCGAGGCCGATACCGCTCGTTGCACCAGTTATCAAAACTATCTTGTTCATAATCAAAAAGTTAAATTAAAATATTTTTAAAGCGCAAAATTACAAAAAAGTTTGTTTTATTCATAAAAAAATTGCATCTTTGCACTTTCTTGAATAATGTCGACCTCAGCGGAAAGAAAATCGTCCCGTTCTGCACATTCGGCAGTGGCGGCTTGGAGAGCAGTGTCGCTGATATGAAAGCAGCACAGCCCAACGCCGAAATCCTTGAAGGCTATGGCGTCCGCGCCGCCCGTTTGGATGCCGTCCCAAAGGAAATCGACCAGTTTTTGAAGGCTAACGGCTTCATCGAGGGCGAATATGTTAAACTCGACGAGTTTCCAGAGCAACACCCTGTCAACGATGACGAAGCAGCTATTTTCGCAGCTGCTGTCGGCAGCTATCCGATGATGAAAGGTGCAAAAGCGGCTACAGTGGCATCACGCGTCATCCCCAACGGCACAGAGTATCTCTTCGTCGCTGCCGATGAGCCTCGTGAGCCTAAGCCCGACATGCCTCCAATGGGACCAATGAAGGTCTACGTCACCGTTATCAACAGCGAGACTCCAATTTTCACGAAAGTGGTGAGATAATAAAAATTTTTTTAATCATTAATTCGAGAGTCTTCAGCTTTCGCAGAAAGGTGGCAACTCGAAAATGATGATTAAAAAAGCTATATCAACTTATATTTTCTCAGTATTCTATAGAAAATCGCCGTCATTATAATAATGCCTCCAGCGATTGCTATTGCCGCTTTAACTGCGTTAAACCCAGTGTCGGCAGCTAATAACAACTGGTTAGTCACGACGAAATACGAGGTCCAAAAGATGCCGCCTCCAGGCACCAACGGGATTATGCCGCAAATCATGAACACTGTGACCGGACAATGACGAAAACCGGCGAAAGCAT
>Ga0310696_10006891_pt1 | contig 13416 bp, 9 predicted proteins | sample AusTroGonzalo_MG_4_FD_203885 | JGI IMG/M metagenome (GOLD analysis project Ga0310696, IMG submission 203885) | Bovine rumen microbial communities from tropical cattle in Woodstock, Queensland, Australia - Gonzalo_02 (v2) (version 2) | ecosystem: Host-associated > Mammals > Digestive system >... | reverse complement strand
TCGGCCCAACGGGACGCTTGCCCAAGCAAGAACTCTCCGCTCGGCCCAACGGGACGCTTTCTTCAGAAAGAACTCTCAATATGAGGTTCTCGTCACCGATATGGAGCACCACTCGAACATCGTTCCATGGCAGTTGGAGGCCCAACGTAGTGGAGGCAAGGTTATCGTGCGTCACCTGCCTATCAGCGATGACGGTCAGTTGCCACAGGGCGATGAGCTAGACCAGTACTTTAACGAGAATACCCGTTTACTCAGTCTGGCACATGTGAGCAACGTCCTGGGAACGGTGAACCCTATAGCGGACATCATCAAGAAAGCCCACGAGCATGGTGTGGCCGTTCTGGTGGATGCTGCCCAGAGTGCTCCTCATATACAACTTGACGTACAACAGCTCGACTGTGACTTCCTCGCTTTCAGCGGACATAAGATGTACGGCCCCACGGGCATCGGCGTGCTCTATGGCAAAGAGGAGTGGCTCGAGCGTCTGCCGCCATATCAGGGTGGAGGCGAGATGATAGACCGTGTCTCTTGGGACAAGACCACCTTCGAGCGTCCTCCTCTGAAGTTCGAGGCCGGCACTCCTGACTATGTCGCCACTCACGGACTCGCCAAGGCAATAGAGTACATGGAGTCTCTCGGCATGGAGAATATTGAGCAACACGAGCGCGACCTCACCCGCTACTGCCTGGAGCAGATGCAGACCATTCCCAACATCCGCATCTTCGGCCCAATGTTCAATGTTCAATGTTCAATGTTCAATGGCCCAGTCTCCTTCCTCGTCGGTGACATACATCACCTCGACATGGGCACGCTCTTGGACCGATTAGGTATTGCCGTGCGCACCGGTCACCACTGCGCCCAGCCACTCATGAACCGTCTAGGCATAACCGGCACCGTCCGAGCCTCCTTTGCCCTCTACAATACCAAGGAAGAAATCGACAGATTAGTGGAAGGAATAAACAGAGTAAGTAAAATGTTCTAAAATATTTTCAAAAAACTGTAACTTTCCTTTCAGTTAATCGTCTTAATATAAGTATAGAGAGCATGAGCGAAGCTAGTTTCCGTACTGATGTGTTGCCTCTGAAAAACGAACTTTTCCGGTTGGCTATGCGCATCACTCTCAATCGTCAGGATGCAGAGGACATAGTACAGGAGACAATGCTCAAGGTATGGAGCCGGCGCGAGCAATGGGCAGAGATAGACTCTATGGAAGCGTTTTGCCTGACCATTTGCCACAACCTGGCGTTAGACCGCGTTAAACGCATGAGCCGGCAGACAAGCACATCGCTTGACAGTGAGACGCACGACCGTGCCGACCACTCATACAATTCAAATCCCGAAGAGCAAACCGTGCAACGGGACAGGCTGAGGATGGTGAGACACCTCATGGACACTCTTCCTGAGAAACAGCGCATCTGTATGCAGTTGCGCGACGTCGAGGGGAAACCTTACAAAGACATAGCCACCATTATGGCTATTACGGAACAACAAGTGAAGGTGAACATCTTCCGAGCAAGACAGACGATAAAAAAGAAATTCATTGAAAACGACAAGTATGGATTATAAGTACATCGAGCAACTCCTCAGCCGGTACTTTGAGGCTACCGCATCATTGAAGGAGGAGCAAATACTCAAGGCATTCTTCGCCCAGGACGACGAAGAACTGCCACAGGCATTGCGCCAATACAAACCCCTCTTCGAGGCTATGGAGAAAGGCGATGTACTAGGCACTGACTTTGACGACCGTATCCTCAGCCTTGTGAGCAACGCTTCCGAGCGTTGCGTAGTAGGTAACGCTTCCAAGCGTTACAATGTAGTAGGCAACGCTTCCGAGCGTTGCAGCACTGATGATTCCCTGCTCATCCCGCAAAAGGCCCGCATCATCAGCCTACAGGAGCGTTTCCGTCCCTTGTTGCGTGCCGCCGCCGTTGTGGCAGTTATTCTTACACTGAGCACTGCCATCAACCAGTCGTTCCGCAACGACAATGTATGGACTGACGAGGATCAGATAGCACACTATCAGGACGAGATACGCAAGGCAGCACTCGCTGCCGCCACTGCCGACTCCGTGTTGCTCTACAGTGAGGGCATCAGCATCAAGGCCGACTCCCTTGCTGCTGACACAATGCACCTTGCACCCACAGGATATTTGGAATGAACTTTTATTTTCTATGCTTTCTCTATATCATTTAAAACAATCTTTTCTGAAGCTGTGAAGCTTCCTCTATTAAAACTAATACCATTAGTTTAGAAGGCCACCAACGTCGTGCTGACGCGTGGCCTTTATTTTTTGACAAAACTTTCTATCTTAAATCTGATGATTCTATCTCACGTATTTCCTGCCGTCTTTGATGTACACGCCTTTACGATATTTACTATTTACGGATTTACTATTTTCGATTTTGCGGCCCTGCAGGTCGAAGCATTTTTCATTTATCATTTCTCCTTTATCATTTAGCGTAGCGTCAATGCCCACGACGATGCCCGTCTCGGGATTCGTGCAGTGGTACGGGTCCTCCACGGCCAGCATGGCTGCCTTATGGGCAATAGGCCTGGTATTGTCATCGACCGAAATCATGGGTGAGGCGACGGTCATCCACTCTTTCAGGAGCAGTGTCTTGTCTTCGGTCACCGGTATGCCCGTCCTGGGTGCGATGATCGTCTGGTAGTAGCAGCACGAGGCGGCATAGCGGGTAAGGAGGAACTCGCAGTGTGCGCCGTCGCAGGTCAAATCCTCGGCGTTGTTCAGCGAGCTGGCGCGCATGTTCTGCACCGCCGTGCCGTAGGGCAGCACGAGGTCTATGCCATAGTCGGCACAGCACCGCTCCACCGACTGGGCGATGAGCTCCCAGCGCTCCAGCGACGAATGTTCGGCGTTGTCCTTGTAGTCGCTGGCATAGCTGTGCAGGAGCATCATGCCGATGGTGGCCTGCGGCTGTTGCTCCTTCAGGATGGCGAGCAACTCGTTCAGGTAGCCTCCGTAGGTGTTGCCCGCCCACAGTTCATAGTAGGGCGAGTACAGGGGCGAGGGCTGCAGGAAGATGATGTCCCACTGCTCGCCGGTGAGTGCCTGGCGCAGCAGCGAGCCGTCGCTGCCATTGGCGGTGCCGGTGGCGATGCCGGCGTCGATTCCGCCAATGACCTTCGCTATCTGGTAGTCCTGCCAGGGATAGCTGTCGTTGTAAGTGTCCACCCAGTCCCTGAACGACGCGCCGCCCAGCATTGTGCGGTAGATGCACAGGTCGCTGATGTCGGCTCCCGTGCCCTTCACGATGTCCGGCAGGTAGCAGACGGCATCGAAGGTGAAGCTGTGGCCTATGTGCAGGATCTTCAGGTTCGGCTTCGTCAGTACTTCGTTAATACTAGTGTCAAGTCCTTGTGCGGCGGCACCGCAGCTGCACAGTCCGGGCTGGCCAAGCTGGACGGCAACGACCAGCATGACAATTCTGAAATGTTTCATGTTTCTTTTTTTTTATTATTCGAAGAGTGAATCTCCTTATTGAAGATTAAACGTCACGCATATAAGTCTTGAAAACATTCATCCTATATTTCAGGTCTGTTATGGCCTGGCTTTGTCGGAGCACAAAATGGATGAACCTGGAATCGTATGCAATCCAGACAAGAGTCAGAGAGAGGAACACTTTCCCAACGAGTGTGATGTATTGGAATATGATACGGAAGACACCCAAATGTCTTATTATCCCTGCAAACGGGCAGCAAATACTATGGCATCCGATGGTCTCAACCCTGACAATACAGTTAGAACTATACACGACAATATTATTTCCACCGCATGAGCAAAAGGCATCTTCCAGACCATTCACATTGATGAACATGAACTGAAATACCTGTACTAATGCATAAATGTATAGCCAATAGAATATGAAACGTGGTATCTGCAGGTTCGTGTTCAGCTTTCCAAGGAAAAGGATAAAGGTTATGGCAGAATACATTCCCAGTACAAACATCGTAAACAAATTTAGCTGAAGATATGAAAGTCCGGAGAGAGCCGACGAGTACATCGTAGTGTAAATAATCACGCAACCGAAAACAACCATTATGGAAATGGCAGAAACCACCCCATACTTTCCTGTACGTCGCTCTGACAAAGAGACCGTAACGGAGTTGAGAATGATGAACATGGCGAAGAGTATTGTGCTAGAGACATAATTGAAGAAATTATAGAAGCTGTTCTCTGTTATCTCCAGCCCATGGACGTTCTTTTCTACAAGGTTAAACGGTATTGTATTTAGAATGGAAAAGCATAGGTCACAACTATAGTAAAGCAGCAATGTCACCCAGAATGCTATCCAGAAGAAGTAGAACTGGCTTACTGTACGCCTTACCACTGTAAGTGTACTCTCCACCTTCTCAGGGCTTTTATCGCGCAAGTCACATTCATTTTTTATGTAAGTTTGAAGCCGACGGGTCTTTTTTCCAGTGACGAGGATATTATGTCTGATTCTGTAAGTTACAAGCAAGGTGCAGATAATGACTATAAGTTGCATGGAATTAATGAACACTTCGTTTCCCAAGCCTCCTAATACAGCCTTTAAACTCAGATGACATTTCGATTCCTCAAAGCAGGTAATGACAAGGCCTACAAGAGAGAGAACGGCTGGGATAATGGCGGTAATGAAGATATTTACCTGCTCGGAATGTAGCCATTTCGACTCTTCCTCAATGCCGAAAACGGCAATCCAGAATGACTTGACTTTTCCCATATCCTTTTATTTTTCCCAAAAGCTGTCATTGTTATAGATTATATCATCCTCTATCTGTAGAGGGTTCATGGAAAACCTTAGGCCATTGGGATACCTGTTGTCACTTCGCTCTTCACACAGGAAGAGTTCTTCAATGTCCTTTATTATGCCGCAATACATCTTGCTTGGAGGGTTATAGTAGCCCGAACAGCGCTCCACGATAATCTTGGGATGCCCATTCTCAGTTTTTTCCGTACAGACCACATTGTCGGCCATGACCTTGAGCCTGTCCCTCGACTTTGCCTTCTTGTCACAAAGGATATACAGTGATATGTCGTTTTCCCGGCAGATGTTCATAACGACATTCAGGAAGTCATCATCAGGACCTTTAAGAAGGGGGAAGCAATAATCCAGTGTCTGCAGGTCGTCAATTATTATGCGCTTTATACGCCTGTCAGGTTTACTGTCAAAGGACAGACACACACGGTGTTTCAACATACATGCGAACTCATCGCAGGTGATGTGCTCTGGGTAGATGCTCATGAAATGGAAATGCTTGTAGCACCTCTCACACTGTTCCTTGTAGCTGCCCTTGCATAGCCTGGCAGGGCATGCCATCCGCTTCTGTACCAGGTGCTTCTCCTTGTTCAGTATTACTATGAGCGTATCTTCATTGTTGACGGCCGAGCCGAATGCACTTCCAGTGGTGAGATAGCGCTTGAATGTGTTCCCCGACCCGATGACTGCCGTCACGAGTCCCCCCTCGTTCCTGTAGAAGTTCTTGCTGTCCTGTTTCATGGCTCCTGCGCCGCCCGGAAGGAAAATCTTCTGTAGTATGTCATAGGAAAGCAACTTGATGTCGTCAATGGGGTGCAGTGCCTCAAGGTTCTCACGGGTGTATGTGTCCCTGTTCTTCACGAAGTCGTCGTATGAGGCGTTGCCGTCCCCCAGATGCCTCTTTCTCTCCAAGTACTGCGGGAAAGTGTCCTCAATGATGCTGGAGTGGGTGTAGATAAGCGAGCGGTGGAAGTTCTTCTTTTTCTTGAAATACGTATGTACGCTTGGGAACACCTCAATGCCGAAATCCCTTTTCTTGTACTGGTGCTCTCCAAGCATGGCCTCCTGATGGGAGCAGTGTGTAAGGTTCAGGTAGTGCAGCACATATCCTTTCTTCGTCCTATTGTAAAGGTCTATAAGTATGTCCGAATTGTTGGCTGGAATATTCGTGCCGTCATCGACAATAAGTATCGATATTGGTGCTTTCTGCTTCATCGTGTTCAACAAAAGCCTCATATCTTTCATGTCGTAGTCCTTTGTGTTGTCGAGTTCAAGGGCAAACAGCATCATGTCCTTCAACCCTTGCAGCTTTTCTATGGGCAGACAGTTGGTCTGGGGCAGTTCCGCCACTTTTGTCTTCAGCATACGCGTACCTAGCAATCCGCTTAGGGCCTCGTTGATGCTGTTGCCCTTTTCATCTATGTAGCCGTTGAGCGAGGAGTGTCTGCGCAGATAAACCAGATTTGAAAGGTCTGCTACGCTGTCATCCGTCCTGAAGTGCAGCGCCCCAGTGCGGTTGTTGTAGTACATGACGCTCTCTGCTATCAGGCGGTCTGGCTCATTCCTTATTGCATCCGTAGGCAAGGTGATGCTTCGTCCTGTGGCGGCGGACTTGCATACAATGGAGTCCGTGTTGAACAAGAGACTGGTCAGGGTGCCGTAGTCTGCCCCCTTATACGACTTGTCAAGCACCCTTCTTGTCAGTAGATAGAGGCATGACGAGATGAAAGTGTCAGTTATTACCGTATGAATAGACTTTGACTTTTGGCATGTTGACAGGAATGTGGGCGTGACAGGGGTGGAACCCTCACTGAGCGACAGTGCAACACCATAAAGTAACTGTAGTCCGAACAGGGTGCTCTCAGAGCCAGCCCCTCCCCTAATCACTATGGAGAACGGCTTCCTGATGATGTCAAGTCCTCTGCAGAAAATCGTGTCAAGTCCGCTTATCCTAGTGGATATTCTTGATATGTCTTTCTCGTTTATTCTGTAACTCATATTCAATAGCCGTGTTTATAAAGAATTAATAAATGTTAGCGTAATGGCTCATTTAGAATTCCACAGGTTCGCTGTCCAGCTCATCAAGAAGTACAGGAGTCTCGTCCATTGCTGCACTCTTATGGATGATGAAGAATATAAGCCGTTTCTTGTCAACAATCCAGCACAGCGTCAGCATAACGAACAGTTTACCGATTAATGTGGCATAGGGGAAAATGAAGCTGATGGCGGTAGGGATATCTTCTGATTTTTTTAAACAGACAATGTCCTTAGCACTCATAAAAGGAACATAGGCCTGTATAATTGCATATAGATACATGCCAAGCAGGAACAACGGAGGAATCTGGAGATAGTTGCTGTTCAGCTTGCCGAGGACCATTACAAACGTTATGGTGGAGAATACGCTGACGAAAAGAGTGCTATACTCAAACTTCTCTGCAACCATGCTGCTTTCAGTGAGAAGCAGCGAGAGCCAGATGGCAAAGAGAAGTGTTAGGAACAGAAGGCCATTCCAAAGCCCATAGTCCTTTTGGGAGCGTTTATCGAACTGGGTCGTCACATTGTTCAGTACAAGATAAATGCCGAACATGGCAGCTGTACTAAGGAAGTCAAACACTTGCTCAAAAATAGTGGATGAAAATTCATGTCTACTAAGGCATAGGACATCCAACTTTGGTACAATGCACATTGAGAACTTACCCGCATAATAGATGAGCCACAACAACCAAACGACGACCCACAAGACGTAGAACTGCTTGGTAATGGTGGACACCACGCCGAAGGCAAAATCTTTCTCATCACACCTCCTGACGTGCTTGTTTGTATTGCGCTCAATGTAGTTGGCTATTAACTCTTTATTGCCCCTGAGAGTAGCATCGGTGAATCTCATATTGTATATCAGCACAAACAAAGTAACAAGGATGAAGATGGCCTGAAATAGGTAATTGAAGCAGACACTAAACTCATTACATTCTCCCAAAGGAATCCTCACAGGACAGCAGGGGCATTTGCCGCTGGTAAAAAGCTTAAGGATTATTTCTACTATTGGTGACAGCAATGCTGCGAACAAAGTTATGCTGACCTGGTAACGCTCGTTCCAGATCCAGTCAACATATTTCGACTGCCTGTTAAAGATGCTCCTTTTCATAGCTGATACTCTATTTGTTGTTCCAGTAGGGAGTCATTGAAGAAACGGTGTCATCATCTATCTGCACGCTGCTCAGCCGGTAGTGCCAGTGCTTCACACCGCCCGCCTCAATCCTATAATAACATTCAAACAGATCTTTTACCTTTTCCACGATACCGCAGTAGATCTTGCTGGGCGTGTTGTGGAAACCGATGAACTTCTCTATGTACACCTGAAGCCTGCCCTTACCATTCCGTCCCGTACATACGATGTTGTCGGCCACTGCTCTCAGTTCGCCAGCCTTTCTTCCTGCCTTGTCACATAGAATGTATGAGTAGATGCCCTTTTCCTTACAGATATATACCAGTGCGGACAGGAAAAGGTTGCTCTGCAGAAGGTAGGGGAAGCAATAGTCCACGACTTGAAGGTCATCAATAACCACCCGCCTGATCCGCTTGCCGTCACTATACTTGATATCTATCTGTTTTTTCAGGTAATAGATGAACTCCTCGGGTGTGATGTTTCCCGTGTTGATGTCCATGAAGTGTATGTATTTGTAACATTCCTGGCAATGTTGGCAGTCCTTCCCCCTTTTGGCCCTTGCAGGACAGAAAAGCCTTCGCAGCGAGGTGTCGGCATCTTTGTTTAGCAGTACTATAAGCGTATGCTCCTGGTTCAGTGCCGAGCTGAAGATGCTGCCAAAAGTGAGGAAACGCTTGTAGGTGTTTCCGTCGCCGAAGATGGCCGTCATGCTTCCGCGGTAGTCCTGTATTCTGTCCCCTGTGCTCCTCTGTTCCACCATGGACGGCAATAGTATGGCCTCCAGCACATCGACGGCACTCTGCCCCATGGAAAAGTCCTCAAAGAGTGAATCCACGTTTTGTGACCTCTCATTCTCCCTTTCCCTTAGATACGCATCAAAGTGGAATCTCTTGCCATTGCCCCCGTCTTGTACAACGTCCCAGTCCAGGTTCTTCTTGTTCCTGTTGATGTATTGCTGATAGGTGTCTTCCACCACCGACGAATGTGTGTAGATCACGGCTCGCTGCAGGTAGCGGCGCTTCTGGAAATAGGTGTGCAGGCTTGGAAAGAACTCCAGCCCGTATTCACGGTACTTGTATACATGCCATCCTAGGACGGTTGCCTGACGGCGGCTATAGGATATGCGTGCCTTGCGGGTCAGGTAGTCAATACCGTTGTCTATGACGTTTTTCAGTTCAATTACCATGTCTGCCCTTTCTTGTGGTATGTCGCACGACTGCGGTACCATGACGATGAGCAGCTTGAAATGGTCGCGTAAGTTATCGATAAGGTCGCGGATGTCCTTGTACCGCTTGTCTCTAAGACAGGCTTGGTGGTATTCTTCCCCCATCATATCGACGGCAAGAAGAGCTTCATAGGCATTCTTGTTCTTAGCAGGGGATATCGCTTCTTTCACAATGTCCCATATTCCCTCGTTCTTCTTCATGCAGTGAAAGTTTATGTCCACTAATGGGAATTGCAGTAAGTCATAAAGATCCTGGCGCAGTTTGACAAGCTCTTTGGAATCCTTCGCGAGATAGTGTTCATAAATGTCATAACGGCGGTGGAACAGGATGCGGCTTTCGTCGGTTTCGTTCCCCGGGACATCACCATCATTCGTCAGTGTACGCTTGTGCAGCGAATTGGTCCTGTTGTTATAGAAAATGGCCTCTTCACAAATCAAGGCATCAGTCTTGCTGTAAAACTCGTTATCGACGGACTTGTCTGGAACTACATCAAAGAACAGCCTTGAGACCACATTGTCTAAATCAGGGAACTTGCTACCGTTAACCCTGGGCATCCCGACATACTTTTCCGTCATCTTCAGGATAGATAGCGAGATGATGGTGTCCAGCAACATGTCGTTCAGGAAGGTTTTGTGGTCTACGTCATTCTCCATGAATGACGAGATGAAATGCGGCTTGTATACAATACTGTAGGGAAGATTCTTCTTCCGCCTGAATGTTTCAAGCGACTGGGCTATACCGTACAGCATCTGAAGCCCCAGCAATGTACCTTGTACCGGCTCGTCGCTCTTTATTATAACTACTGAATGTGCCGGTACCATGTCTATCCCGCCAAACAGCATTTCGTCAAGACCCAGGACGTTAGTCCTAACCTTGTTCCGGAACTGTTCTGCAATAACTTGGCTTGCTTCCATCTCCTATACTCGTTTTTATTCAACCGTTTATACAATTTCAAGAATTCCCACTAGACCTTATCTCAAAAAAGGCTAATTTGGTTACATCACTAAGGGCTTCTGCAAAATCATGGGAACAATTACTGTCCCCATGACTTCGCCATTACCTTCTGACCTCGGAGGATGTAAATGCCTTCTGTAGGCCTTGTAGTTTGTTTACGACCATGTAAGTCGTATATAAGTGAGGACTCTTCTGTCGGTGACATAGAGATTAGTCGGATAGTTGTTGCTTCAGACGTAATAGATGCCAAGTCTGGTTCTGATGATGCAAAATCCCCACTTTCCCATAGTTCATTGGCACATTCCACTGTTTTTTTGTCACTATCTGGATTAATTGCCAGAACATACCATAAAGTGAAGGGACTTTTATTGACAATCTTAAGTCTATATTTCTCTGCATACGAAGTCAGGAGGTCTATATCCTGTTCCTTTTTGAGTTTTACGTTCAGGTAAGGAGTAGCAACGACCTCCTCGTTACTCATTGTATAATAACAAGAAGTTAATATCACGGATTTTGTGTCATCTTCCCAGGAATCCAGTGATGTCAATTTCTCATAATCTGACTGAGGAATAACAAAGATGTCGTAATCCGTGTCTTTTATCGTAACCAGAACCTGGACATTTGCAAAAATCCTCTTGCTTGTTTCACTACAATCTTTATGAATGCTGAGACAAACCTTGTTTTCATTCAGAGTTAAAGGAATTTTCTTTCCATTATAGTAATAAAAGTCCGTTTGTGCCATCGCATGTATTGAACATGATATGTACAACAACAACAAAAGTATTATTCTGCTCGTAATCATAGTAAGGATGTTTTAATTAGTTACTTAAAAAATGTTTTTCAAACAAGTGCCTGTAGGCTGTTAGTTTTCTAAAGTAAGTATTGTTCCTAATGGCACCGTCGTGGAATTCTTGATTTCTATGTAGTCGGCTTTCAACGTGATATCACCTTGACCGAGAATAACATCTCCATATCCTTTCGAATCTGTAACGTCCCTTCCCACATAAATACTTCCTGCGGAAATTAGTCTTGTACCAGAAACGGTCTCATCTTGAATATAAACAGTATCTGGGGTGTTTATCACTGAATTATACGCGTCAACTAGGCCGTATCCATATTTGTTATTCCATAGTCCATCAGGCTTTGTAACATTGAAATTAACTCCAGACAATTTTTTTGCATTGCTGTTAATGATACTATTGACTTGGGTAACTGTTAACTCTGAATTACGTTCCAATATTAAAGCTGCTACACCCGCAACATGGGGACACGCCATAGAAGTTCCGCTTTTATATCCTATTGTATCATTAAGAATAGTTGAAAGGATATCAACTCCAGGTGCAACTATATCAAGTTTGTCTCCATAATTTGAAAAATTGGCTTTCAATCCTGTACTGTTAATAGCACCAACAGCAAGAATTGTATCATTGCAATTGGCAGGATAATTCACACTACTACTGTATTGATTACCTGAGGCAAATACAATAATGCAACCCTTACCCTGACGACCATATTCGAAAGCATCCTTTATGGCTTCATCTATTGCCGTATGATGTGTTGAAGAACGCCACGAATTTGAGATGATGTCGGCCCCGTTTTGATAAGCCCAAATAATGCCATCGGCTCTTTTTAATCGGCTATTAGTCGTTGTATCCAATGAGTTACTTATTGAAATAATTTTTGCGTCAGGTGCAACCCCCGCAATTTGGATTCCATTATCCTTTACTGCTGCAGCTATACCAGCACAGTGGGTTCCATGATTTCCATAAATTATACTTGGAGAAGAATTCGTTTCGGTGTCATAACTCAGATTGCTAATGTTCGACGATAAATCAATATGATTCAGTTCTACGCCTGTATCCAAAACAGCAATCTTAACATGTTTCCCAGTTGCATAATTCCATGCAGAACAAGCAGATATGTCTATGTCAGTATGATTACTATTATATAGTCCCCATTGCTGATTAAACTTAGGATCATCAGAACATGTTAAGTCATTAGAACACAAGTCTGGTACAGATGCTGCAAATTTTCCGCTTTCCCATAATTCATTAGCTATTTTCAATGAGTTTTTTTCACAATTCTGAGTGATTGCTAAAATGTACCATAAAGGCATTAGCGGATCTCGCTTTACAATTTTAAGCCCATACTGTTCTGCATACGAAGCCAGCAAGTCTATATCTTGTTCTTTTTTGAGTCGTACGTTTAAATATGGAGTCGGAAAAATTTCAGTTTCGTCAGTAGTACGATAACTATTGGTTAACAATACAGTTTTTGCAGTTTCTTTCCAGGAACCTGATGATACTAGCCTCTCAAATTCTGACCGAAGAATAACATAGATGTTAAAAGTATCATCCTTTATCTTGTTCAGGGCTTTGACATTTTCAAGAATCGTTTCATTTGCTTTCTTACATTCTTTAGGTGTACTAATACAAACCTTATCTTCATTTACGAATAAAGGTATTTTCTTTCCTCTGTAATAATAATACTCTGTCTGCATTTTATTATCCTCTGTATTGAAGCACAATGAGGCATTCATAATACTTTGGCCTAAAGAAAATGAAGTATAAAGTATTAAGAATAACAGTGTTGTGATTGTTTCCTTCATATTTTCAGTCCTTTTATTATTCCATTATTATGAATCAAGAACAATTAACTATGCAACCGAACATTTCCTTTTTTTACTTCGACAATATCATTCTCTTTGTGTCAATCTCCTTACCTCCGACAACGAGGGAGTAGAGGTAGATGCCGGCCTGAAGCTCATAGCCATTGATGGTGATGCTCTGCTGGCTGGGATTTACGGGAATCTGCTTCTGCATCTTGCCAGTCATGTCGAAGACGTAGATGTAGGCCTGGGGCGCGTTGTCGGGTAGGGAGAAGCGAATCTCGGTCTGGGCGGTGAAGGGGTTCGGAGTGTTCTGGTAGAGCGTGGCCTTTGCCTTTGAGGCCGTTCCGTCGATGGACGTCATTTGATTTCGGGCTGACACGGGGTCTGCCCCTACACCGTAAACGAAATCCTTGCCCTTCAGCTCGTCCAGCTCGGCCTTCAGTTCCTGCAGGGAGCGCAGCAGCAGGGGCACCATCTCCACATAGTTCACGCTGAGGTAGCCGTCGTCGCCCTCGCGGACAAGGTCGGGGTACAGTTCTTTCAGCTCCTGTGCCGATACGCCGTAGTGGCGGATGTCAAGGTTGGGATCCTTGCCCGTGGGCTTCATGCTGTCAGGCAGGGCTGCAATGACATCCTGCGTCGGTGTGCGCAGCCCGTACTCCAGCACCCTGAGGCTCGTGAGGTTCTCCAGCGTGCTGC
>Ga0310696_10006890_pt1 | contig 13418 bp, 12 predicted proteins | sample AusTroGonzalo_MG_4_FD_203885 | JGI IMG/M metagenome (GOLD analysis project Ga0310696, IMG submission 203885) | Bovine rumen microbial communities from tropical cattle in Woodstock, Queensland, Australia - Gonzalo_02 (v2) (version 2) | ecosystem: Host-associated > Mammals > Digestive system >... | reverse complement strand
TTCCTGATGCGCTTGCCGGCGAAGCCCTTCCACTTGCCCTGGCGGACCTGGTCGGAGAACGCGGACATCTGGTCAAGGACCTTGCGGACGCCGGGCATGACGTCCTTGCCGTCGACCTTGACCTTGGCCTTCGGGTCCATGTTGCGCAGGGCGGTGTGGAGGACGGCGCGGCCTTCGGTCTCGTTGATCTTCTTGCCGGTGAACATCTTCTCGATCTCGGCCTTGAGATCCGCCTTCTCGGCGAGCTTCAGGAGGGCCTTCATCGTGTCGCGGTCGATGCGGTTCTTGGAATAGTCGAGGAACCACCCCGCCGCCTCGAGCGAGAACTTCGAGGCCCGCTCGGGGTCCTCGGCGAAGTAGTCCTTGATCGTCTTGCCCTGGTTCCTGTCGATCAGCTCGTCGACCTTCTCCCACGCCTTTGCGTCCATGTCGTCTCCCCGTTGCTTTAAGTGGCTTACTTGGTGGCGGTGCGGTCGTTGTACTCGCCGGTCTCGGTGTTGATGCGGATCACGTCGCCCTCGTTGATGAAGAGCGGGACGGGGCAGACGTAGCCGCCCTCGACCGTCGCGGGCTTCGTGACCTTGCCGGACGCGGTGTTGCCCTTGACGCCGGGCTCGACCTTGACGACCTTGCGCTCGACGAGCTGCGGGAGGTCGATGCCGATGACCTTGTCGTTGAAGAACAGCGCCTTGACCTCCATCTCGTCCATGAGGAAGTACTTCTTGTCGCCCATGACTTCGTAGCTGACGCGGATCTCCTCGAAGTTGTCGTCGGTGAACACGAACGCCGTGCCGTCGTCGTAGGAATACGTCACGCTCATCTGCGTGAGGTCGGGCTTCTCGAACTTGTCGCCCGAGCGGTAGCTCTTGGACATTCCGCCGCCCGTAACCATGTTGCGGAGCTTGCAGTTGTAGATCGCCTGTCCCTTGCCAGGCTTGGCGAACGAGAACTCCGTGATTTCCCACGGCTCCCCGTCTATGAGAAGTTTAACGCCCTTGTGAAGTTCGCCGGCTCCGATTACCTCGCCCATTGTTGTCTCCTAGTTGTCTTTTTGGTACACGGCTCCTCTTGGGCCGTTTGTGGGAAATTATACCAAAAAATGCCGAAACGATAAAGTGGGTCAAACGTACTCGAGCTCGTTTCGGGCGAAGTTGGACTCAAGGGGCTTCACCGTTATGCCGAACTTCTCCGGCTCGCGGGCGATCGGAGAGTGGACGGTGAGGGCGAAGCGGTGCCAGAAGCACGACTGTATCAGGCCCTTCTTCGCGAGGGACCTGACGTACCGCTCCGCCCCCCTCTGCTCCGACTTGGTCTCCGTCGGGAAGTCGTACATGAGGTACGCGTGCACGAATATCCCGGCCGCCTTGAAGCCCTTCAGGACCCTCTCCGCCGAGGCGCAGGTTATGCCCTTGTTCATGAGCTTCAGGAGCCTGTCGTTCGCGCACTCGAGTCCGCCGGTGACGGCGATGCACCCCGCCTTCGCCATCTTCTTCGCAAGCGCCGGCGTGAAGGCGAGGTCGAAGCGTATGTTGCCCCACCACTCGACCTCGAGCCCCCGCCCGATTATCTCGTCGCAGACGGACGAGACGAGGGCCGGCGGCATCGCCTCGTCCACGAAGTGGATGCCGGAGAGGAAGGAGTTGGGGGAATTGTTTGATTGTTTGATTGTTTGGGATTGTTTGATTGTTTTGGATTGCCTGGCTGCCGAACGCCTGGGTGGGAAGAACTCCTCAATCGCGTCGACGATCTCCGCCGCCTTCGGCATCTTGAAGCACCCTATGTACGGGAGCCTCACGTCGCAGAACGCGCACTTGTGCCAGTAGCAGCCGCGCGCCATCACGAGCTTCACCCACCTGCCGGAGTTCCAGAGGTTCGACACGAAGTTGTCCGTCTCCACGACGTCGAAGTACTCGCCCCAGTCGATTCCGCCGTAGTACGGCCGCACGAACGGCGGGACGTCCGCCTCGGACACGTCGCGGTCGCCGAGCATCCGCGCCAGCGGAACGTACCCCTCGTCCAGCAGGAACTCGTCGAAGTAGCGGTAGGGGCGCCTGTCGGACATGTCCCGGAGCTCCGTCGAGACGTAGCCACCCCCTATGACGAGCTTCACGCCCGGGTAGCGGCGCTTCACGTAGCGCGCGATCTTGAACGCGGCGACGAGCGTCCCGGGGAATGGACACGACACGCCGACGACGGTGGGCTTCACCTCGTCCATCGCGGCCTTGAGGCGCCTTTCCAGGGGCCTGTCGACGACTCCGCGGCGGCGTATGCGCCGTTCGAGCCAGCCGAAGTCGGTCACGGCGCGGCAAAGGTGCTCGGCATAGCGGGAGAAGCCGAAGTCCGGGTCGACCTCGTCGCGAATGGACACGGCGAGGGACTCGATCTCCTCGCTCGCCATGCGCTTCGCCTCCGGCGGCAGCGGGCCGCCGAGTATCTCCAGAAGCTCGTCCGTGGTCTCGTCGCCGTGCTCGAGGAGGATGTCGCGGACCACCTTTATCGACAGGTCCCGCTGGGCCACGTCGAGCCCGCGGGACCGCAGGAACCCCGCAAGGTGCATCGTCGCGGGGTAAGGCGTGTTCGGCTGCAGCAGCGGCGGCGTGAGCAGAAGGAGCCGCTCGCCCTTCGCCGCGGCATGGACGGCGCGCCGCTTCATTCCAACTTGGACTTCTGCCGCGGGTCGAACGCGTCGCGAAGACCCTCGCCGACCAGGACCGTGAGAAGCATCACGACGAAGAGGGCGATGGACGGGAAGAGGATGAGCCACCACGCGGACGGGGTAGCCTGCGCCTGTCGGAGCAGCTCGCCGCAGGAAGGCGACATCGGGGGAAGCCCGAAGCCGAGGAAGTCCAGCGCCGCGAGGGACCCGATCGCGCCCATGAGGAGGAACGGGAAGAGCGTGATGAGCGGTGTGAGCGCGTTGGGGAGGATGTGCCCGAAGATGATCCTCGCCGCGGAGAAGCCCTGGCACTTGGCCGCCTCGACGAACGTCCTGGACCTGAGGCGCAGGAACTCGGCGCGCATGTAGTAGCTGACCCCGATCCAGTTGAAGATCGCGTAGCAGAAGAGGAGTATCATGAAGCGCTGGAAGTCCGACAGGCCGTGGCCCATCGCCGAGCCGATGAAGATCATGATGTAGAGGAACGGCATCGAGCTCCAGATTTCCGTAAGGCGCTGGCCGATCATGTCCGTCACGCCGCCGAAGTAGCCTTCCACGGACCCGATGACGAGTCCGATGAACATGCCGGAGACCGCGAGCACGAGCCCGAACACAAGCGCGATGCGCATGCCGTGCACGACGCGCGCGTACACGTCGAAGCCGTTCGAGTCAATGCCGAAAGGATGCTCGCGGCACGGGCGGAACGGGTAGCTGATCGGCGGCGGGTCCTTGACGGACTCCCTGGACGCCGGCGGGGCCTTGGGCTCCAGGAAGACGCGCAAATACCCGTCGCGGGCGGCGGTCTTCGCCACGTACTCGGACGAGAACAGCCCGTCGACCGCCGCTGCGAGCCCTTCGCCGCCGGAGGCCGCGAGCCCTGCGGCCTTCGCCTTGACGTCGTCCGGTCCCTCGAAGTCGAACACCTCTCCGCCTCCGACGCTGAACCTCGCGGCCCTTATGTCGTAGGTCCGCTCGACGGCGCTCTCGCGGTACTTCTCGAGCGTCGCGGGGTCTATGACAGCAGCAGGGTCGCACGGGCAGACCACGTCCGCCAGGAGGCAGAATGCGAAGATTCCTGCAAGTCCCATCAGCGACCACCAGGCGCGCCTGATGCGCCTGAAGGCCCTGAACCTCTTCTTGGCAAGTGGTGAGAACATCGCGTTATTTCTTTGAGAAGTCGATGCGGGGGTCGATTATCATGTACAGCACGTCGGATATGAGGTTCCCGACCAGCTGGAAGCTCGCCGTGAGCGCCAGCAGCGCCAGGAAGACGGCGTAGTCGCGGCCGATGAGCGCGTCCCACGAAAGGAGGCCCATGCCGGGTATCTCGAAGATGGACTCGATTATGATCGAACCGGCGAAGAGAAGCCCTATCATGGGCCCGAGCCCGGTCGCGATCGGGATGAGCGCGTTGCGGAAGGCGTGGCACCAGATCGCGCGGCTGCGAGTGGCGCCCTTCGCGATGACGGTCCTCACGTAGTCCGCCGATATCTGGTCCAGGAGCGAGTTCTTCATGAGCAGCGTGAGCATCGCGAACGAACCCGCCACGTAGCAGCAGACGGGGAGGAACATGTGCCACGCGCGATCCTTGAACCACGTCCAGAAGCCCGGCTCGATCTCGAAGTCGCTCGATATGCCCCCGAGCGGGAAGATGTCCGCAAAGCCCTCTACCGTCCCGCAGAACGCCATCTTCAGCATCATCGCGAGCGCAAAGCTGGGGACGGCGTACGCCACGAACACGATGAAGCTGGACCCCGCGTCGAACGCCTGCCTGTGCCGGAGCGCCTTTGCGATTCCGAGCGGGATGCATATCAGGTAGGTGAGCAGGAACGAGGCGAGGCCGAACCACAGAGAGACGGGTATCCTGGACTTGATCAGCTGCCAGGCCGTCTTGTTGGGGTAGTCGTAGCTCGCGAGGTTCATGCCCATGCAGTTCTTGACCAGCCAGTCCCAGTACTGCTCGTAGATCGGCTTGTCGAACCCGAACTGGGCCATGAGCTGCTCGCGCTGCTTCTCGGTCACGGCCGAGCGCGCGGCCGCGGAGCCTCCGCCTACGGCCTCGCCCGCGCCGCCCGCGGCAATTCCGCCGCGCATCCTCAGCATGCGCATCTCGACGGGTCCGCCAGGGACGAACCGCGTGAGCGTGAAGCACACGAGGGTGATCCCGATGAACGTCGGGATTATGAGCAAAAGCCTTCTCGCCAGATATGCAAGCCTGTCCATCTTCCTTTCAGACCCCCTCTCTCGCTTCCGCCGGGCCGCCGTTCTTCGCGGCCCATCTTGCCTGTCTTGCGACGCCAAGCATCAGCGCCGCGTCGTCGCGGGTGAACACGCCGCGCGAAAAGACCCTGTGGAACCCCTGCATGAAGTGCTCCGCCTGGACCTCCTTCATGAAGCCGATCTCGCACAGCATCTCGGACCAGTTCTTCATGAGCTGCATCTTCTGCGCCTGCGGGGCCGGAGGGGCCTTCTCGTGCGGAGGCTCGTAGCGCCCGGACGCGGTGAAGAGCTCGTAGCAGGTTATGAGGACCGCCTGCGAGAGGTTTATCGACGTGTATCCCTCGTCCACCGGGATCCGGACGAGATGCGTGCACTGGGCGACCTCCTCGTTGAGCAGCCCCTTGTCCTCGCGCCCGAACACCACCGCGACGGGCCCCTGCGCCGCGAGCGAGAGGATGTCGGCCGCGCAGTCGCGCGGCGCCTTCACGTGCTGGCGGTACAGCCCCTCGCGCGCCGTCGTGCCGACGACCGCGACGCAGTCCGCCACGGCCTCCTCGAAAGTGGCGAACTCCTCGCGCGCGTTCATCACGTCCGTCGCGTGCACTGCCATCCTCTCCCCCTCGTCCCACGTGTTCTGGAGGTTCGGCGCGGCAAGGCGCAGGTGGCGGATGCCCATGTTGGCCATGGCGCGGCAGCTGGAGCCGACGTTGCCCGTGTAGAGCGTCCCGACGAGGACGACGCGGATGTTGTCCAGCGGGTTCATCGCCTGCCCCCGTCCTCGCCCGCGCTTGGCGAGATGTTGCCCTCGAACACCAGCAGGTATTCGCGCTCGTCCGGGTACCAGAGGTACAGGCGGCTCGCGATGCCTATCGTCAGGAACTTCCACTTCCCGTCCCTTGTGGCGTACATGGTCCCCTTCGGGCTCTCGTTCTGGCAGATGTAGCAGAGGAGCGTCTCGGTGCTCGGCTCGGGGAGCTTGATGCGAACGAGCTTCGTTTCGGTGCACTCCACTTCCGCGCCGTTCATGGGCGAGACCATCTTGTAGGTGTAGGGCTTGGACGACTCGCCGTACTCGACCTCCATCACGTTGCCGTCGTCGTCCAGGAAGTAGTCGACCTGCAGGGGACGGAACGAGGCGCACCCCGCGAGGAGCGCCAAAAGGACTGCCGCGGATGCGATTCTCGCCGTCATAGCGCCGAAAGCTTCCTCGCCACGATTCCGCCGACGATCTTGGGGTCGGCCTTGCCCTTGGACAGCTTCATGACCTGCCCGACGAAGAAACCAGCCGCGGCCTTCTTGCCGTTCTTGAAGTCCTGCACCGGACCCGGGTTCGCCGCGATCGCCTGGTCGACGAACGCCTCGAGCGCCGCCGTGTCGCTCACCGCGCCGAGCCCGCGCTCCTTCACGATCGCCTCCGGGTCTCCGCCCTTCTCGAAGATCTCCGGGAGCAGCTCCTTCAGCGTCGGGCCGTTGATCGTCCCGGCGACCGAGAGCTTCACCAGCGACGCAAGCGCGGCAGGCGACATCGCGCACTCGCCGATAGTCTTGCCGCTCGCGTTCATGAGGGCCATCACGTCGCCCATGAAGAGGTTGCAGAGCGCCTTCGCCGCCTTCTTGTCGAGCCCCTTCGCGGCGGACTCGTACCAGTCGGCGTTCTCCTTGTGCTGGGAGAGGACCTCGGCGTCGTACTCGGCGATGCCGTACTCCTCGACCATGCGCGCGCGGCGCGTCTCGGGCTTCTCCGGGAGGAGCTTGCGCCACTCCTCGACCTGCGCCTCCGACAGCTCGACGGGGACGAGGTCCGGCTCCGGGAAGTAGCGGTAGTCGTGCGCGTTCTCCTTCGAGCGCATCGAGGCCGTCTCCATCGCCTCGGGGTCCCACCTGCGCGTCTCCTGCACGATCGGGATCGAGTGCGCCATGCACTCGCGCTGGCGGCGCGCCTCGTAGACGAGCGCGGCGTGGATGCCGCTGAACGAGTTCATGTTCTTGATCTCGACCTTCGTGCCGAGCTTCGTCGCGCCCTTCGGACGTATCGAGATGTTGACGTCAGAGCGCATGTTGCCCTCTTCGAGGTTGCAGTCGCTGACGCCGGCGTAGACGAGCATCTCCTTCAGCGCCGTCAGGTACGCGATCGCGTCGTCCGCCGACTCCATGTCGGGCTCCGAGACGATCTCCATGAGGGGCGTCCCGCCGCGGTTGAAGTCGACGCCCGAGGTCGTCGCGTAGTGGTTGATCTTCGCCGCGTCCTCCTCGAGGTGGATGTGGTTGATGCGGATGAACTTCTTCGTGCCGTCCGCGCGGGTGATCTCGACGCCGCCGCCAATGCACAGGGGGTTCCCGTTCTCGGAGATCTGGTAGTCCTTCGCCATGTCGGGGTAGAAGTAGTTCTTCCGGTCGAAGGTCGCGTGGCGGTTCACCTCGCAGCCCAGCATCAGCCCGCTCATGACCGTGAACTTGACGGCCTCCTTGTTCATGACCGGCATGGCCCCGGGATACCCGAGGCAGACCGGGCAGACGTTCGTGTTCGGCTCGCACCCTGTCTTCAGCAGGCACGAGCAGAACATCTTCGTGCGCGTCTTGAGCTGCACGTGCGTCTCAAGTCCGATAGTGTTCTCAAACTCCATTTCAGCCAACCATTCTGGATTTCGGGTCTTCCGCCGCCCTCACTCAGCCGTCGGGGCGGCAGGCGCCGCCGCCTTCGCCGCCCTGCGCCTCTTCCAGACCAGGAAGACGATGGCGCCCGCCGCGGCCAGCAGGACGCAGCTTACGACGGGACGGTGGAAGAGCCATGCGACCGCAATCGTGACGAGCGCGCAGGGCGCCGCGACCGCAAACGCGGCGACGCTCGTGCCGATGCCCACGATCGTGCCGACGAACGGAACCACGTCGCCAAGGACGACGAGAGGCTCCAGGACGGACTTGAGGCCGCGGTACATGATGAAGAAGCCGAGGAGGCGGAGCACCCACGTGAGGATCCTGTTGCCGCGCTCCGCCGCCGCGAAGACGCCCTCGGCGTCTATCGCGCCGTCCATGACGTGGGATATCTGCTTCTTGGTGGACTTGGCGGTGTACGCCATGAACGTCTGGCCGAGCTGCGCCGCGACGACCGTCACGACGTGCGGCCTGACGACCGTGTACGTGACGCGGATGTCGCCCACCCTGGGCTCCGGCACGGTCCCGGTGATCTCGAAGAACTCGTTCGTGCCGACGGGCTGGTACTTGACGAGCAGCCGCTCGCCCCCCCCGATGGACCTGATCTGCGAGTCGTTGAGCGAGCGGACGCCTATCGTGACGTTCTTGGCGTACTGGCGCGCCGTGCCCAGCTCGCGGCGGGCCGGCGGGTTGACGTGGCCCTGCTGCTCCTTGAAGCCGTCCGAACTGACGGGCGACAGGCACCACTGCCTGGAATAGGAGTACGTGGTCGTGCGCTCGACCTTGCCGCCGAGCTTCTTCTCCTCGCGCGTCTCCGAATGCTCGACCCACTGGTACATCTCGACTTCGCGGGTGAGGCGGATCGCCGTGGCGCTGACGCCGTACTCGCCGTCGGAAAGGACGTCCTGCGTGGTCGCCTCGCCGACTACGTGGACGAGCCTGCCCTCCTGGGAGGGGTCGACCTCGCCGGCGGACGCCTCGACTACGCTCGCTGCGCCCTCCTCGTTGGTCTTCGTGTCCGTCACGGCCCGCCCCTCGTTCCAGAAGAGGAGCGGGAACCCCGCGATGAAGAGCCCGAGCCCGAACAATATGCCCTTCAGGGACGAGCCGAGCCTCGACCCCCATCCTATCGTCGTCGTTTCCGAAACCGCCATTTTACCCTTCCTTCCGGCCCCCAGGAGCCGGGCTCCGCCTTTTCAGGATCACTTCGCCGGATGGACGCCCATCCCCTTCTTCGCGCCGTCAAGCGGCGTCGTGTAGGAAACCTTCTCCTTGACCTCGACGACCGTGACCGTGCCCAGCTTCTCCATGTCGCTGTCGATGACCTCGCCCGTGTCGTCGTCGACAATCTCCTCGACGTTCCCGATGTCGAACCTCATCCCCACGGAGACCCCCTCGCGGGAGCCGCGGTTGATGACGAGCTTGTCCTCCTTCGCGAGCGCGACGGAGCCCTCCCACGGGATGGAGTCGAGCTGGCCGACGATGTACTCCATCGCCTGGTTGATCGCGTCCGTCGTGGCAAGGCCGATGTTGTCCTTCTCGAAGCCGCCGAGGTCGCCCGTGAGGCCGCCGAGCTTGCTGCCGCCGTAGCCGAGCTTGAGGCCCTTCTTGCCGCTCTTGCCGACGATGCTCTTGGAACCCTTGACCTGGCCGGTCGTGGAGTCGACGACGTAGACGGTCACGTTGATCTCCGCCCCGCCCGTGTCCGCGCCGATGCGCAGCCCCGCGAGAGGCCCCTTGCTGAGGCCGAAGCCGCCGCCTGCGCCCTTGACCTCCTGCACTTGCGTGATCGCGCCCTTGACGAGGAGCTGGGCCGGAGACATGCGGCCGGTCTTCGGAGCCTTCTTCCCGCCCGCGACGCGCCCAGTCTGCGCGAGGTCCTGCTCGGCCATCGCCGCGCCGCGCATGTCCGCCTCGCCGAGGACTATGAACTTTCCGCTCTGCACGAGCTGGTCGGTGAGGATCGTGCCCCAGGCGTCGCCAAGGTTCCAGCGCCCGGACCAGTTCGCCTTGTTCTCGAACTTGTTGACCATGATGGTGTAGCGCAGGTTCCCGCCCTCCGCGAAAGCCGCAAACGACACTGCGGCCGCCGCCGCCAGCGCGATGATCTTGTTCATTGTACTTCCTCCTAGTTCAAGTTTTTGCTAATATTCTACTAAATGGCCGCGCGCAAAAGCAACCGCAAATCGACTTCCCAGGCGGCCGGGGATGCGCGGGCGCGCGCCCCGCGGCTACCAGAACTTCCACCACGGACGCGGCGCGGCCTTCACGCCGCCGGACTTGTTGTACATCTCCTGGACACGGCTCTGGCCCGCGGTCTCCGGGTCGCGCACGAGCTCGCGCGTGCGGAACTCGAGCGCGTCCGGCATGGACCAGAACTCGCTGCGGATGAAGCTGTCCGGACCCGACCTGTGAAGCACTATGACCTCTCCGCCAGGAAGGATCGAGACCGTCGGCTTGGTCAGCTTCATCATCGCGCCGACGTCCGTCGTGGACCACTTGCGGCCGTCGGCTCCGGCGTCGCGCGCGGTAAGGAAGAGGTGCTCGCGCCCCTTCCGCGTCCAGCGGACGAGCTCGAAGTCGCGGCTGAGGCCCTCACGGTTGGAGAACATCTGCATGGCGCTCGCGACGTGCACCCCGGGCACGATGTCGAAGGCCCGGTACTGCCCCTCGTAGCGGGTGCGGCCGTGCACCAGCACGGGGCGCGCCAGGTAGCGGCGCGGCTCGCGCAGGGCGTAGTGGTCCGCCAGGAACAGCTCGAGCTTCTGGCCCTCGTTCATGTTCACCTTGAACGGCGCTACGAAGGGAACTTCCCTCCACCGCTCCAGCTGGACCATGTCGGACGAGCGGAAGACCTCGACGAAGAGGCGGTCCTTGGACGCGGGACGGCCGACGCTGATCGAGTCGGGCGACATGTTCTTGACGTCCAGCACGCCGCGTATCCTCTCGCCCGAGACGTAGTCTATCTCGTCGAGCCTGAGGTCCACCGATATCTCGCTGACCGGGGCGGCCAGCGCCGCGGAGGCAATTCCAAGCGCCATCAGTGCGATTTCCATGCGTTGTTTCATGTTCGTCTCCAGTGTTCCCTTGTTCGGAAATGAGTCAGGGCCGGCCTTCGGCCCCCGGGTCGAGCACCAGCCCGTCGTACGCGGGCTCCACCCCGGCGGGGAGCGCGGCAAGCCACTCCCGGTGCGTCAGGTCGTGGCACATGTGGGTGAGGTACGTGCGCCCGGCCCCTATGAGGGCGATGTAGTCCAGCGCGCGCCGCAGCGAGAGGTGGGTCGAATGCTCGCGCACGCGCAGGCAGTTCAGCACCATGACGTCCACGCCCCTGAGCCTCGCAAGCGTCCGCTCCGGCACGTCGTGGCAGTCGGACACGTACGCGAGGCTGCGCCCGCCCTCCCGGAAGACGTAGCCGCAGCACGGAAAGCCGTGCTCGACGCGCACGGCCTCGACCGAGACCGTGCCGATGGAGAACGGGGCCGTCGCGTCCACGAACTCTATCTGCGGACGGAACAGGCCCATCTCGCCGCCCTTTGCGCCGATGTACGGGAAGATGTGGTGCATCTGGTCGATCGTCTCCGGAAGCGCGTAGCAGTTCATGGGCTTTCCGACGATGCGGAAGGCGCGCCCGTTGGCGCCGGGCTCGTGCGGGTCGCAGGGGACCTTCGTGCCGTTGATCGTGTTGAACCGCCGCACGTCGTCGAAGCCCGCCACGTGGTCCATGTGCGCGTGCGTGAGGACTACCGCGTCGACCTTGCGGATCCCGTACTCCAGGCACGCGAGGCGCATCTCCGGCGGCGTGTCGACCAGGAACGCGGAGCCGTCCGCCGCGGTCACGTAGGCGCCGCAGCGCCGCCGCCTGTCGCGCGGGTCGGCCGAGGTGCAGACCGGGCAGTCGCACCCGATCTGCGGAACCCCGACCGAAGTCCCCGTCCCTAGGAAACGAAACGTCACTGCTTCTTTTCGGGCATCTTCCCCGTGGTGAAGTACTGCTCCACCTCCTCGAGGGTGCGGCCCTTAGTCTCGGGCAGGAAGAACGCGGCGGTTATGAAGTAGATCACCGTGAACCCGGCCAGCACGAAGAACACCGTGCCGTTGTCGTTCGTCGCCTCGCACCACTTCGGGAACACCGTCGCGATGCCGGCCGAGACGCCCTGGTTGATGATCATCGCGATCGCCATGCCGTTGGCGCGGATGCGCGTGGGCATGAGCTCGGTGAGGGCGAGCCACACACAGACGCCCGGACCGACCGCGTAGAAGCCGATGAACATGAAGAAGAACACCGTCGCGAGGACGCCCGTCACCATCGACGGGGCGACCCACGCCTTCGAGATGGCGAGGAAGATCGCGCCGACGCCGCAGAGCCCGACGATGATGCCGCTCGTGCCCATCTTCAGCAGGAACTTGCGGCCCTTCTTGTCCACGAGCGCGCAGGCGACGATCGTCATGACGCAGTTCATGATCTTGATGGCGACGTCGGAGACGTTCGCGAACGCGCCCTGCATGCCGGTCTTCTGGAAGATAGTCACCGTGTAGTTGAGGACGGAGTTGATTCCCGTCGTCTGGTTGCAGGCGAGGATCACGACCGCGAGTATGAACGGTATGACGTACTTCTTCTGGAACAGCGAGTCGGTCGCCGCGGCGGTCTTCGCCTTCTCCGCAGCCGCGGCCTCGTCCGCCGCGATCATCTCGGCGAGGATCTCCTTCGCCTTCTCCTCGCCGTTGTTCGCCGCGAGCGCGGCGAGGGCCTCGTCCTTGCGGCCCTTCTTGTAGAGCCAGCGGGACGACTCCTTCAGGCGGAACGCGCCGAGGAAGAGGATTATGCCGGGAATGCACGAGAAGAGGAAGATCATCTGCCAGGCGTGGACCCAGGAGGCGATCTGGCCGGCGGGCACCCAGCCCTTGATCGTCTCGAACGAGACCTTCTTCATGTCGGCGATCCTGTTGCCCTCCTTGTCCAGCTTCGGCTTGGGCTTGCCGGACTCGTCGAGCGCGATCTCGGGGATCTTCTCGCCGGCTTTGTCGAGGGCCGGCGCTCCGGCGGCGTCCAGCTTCCACACCGGCTCGCCCGCCGCGTCCGTCTTCTGCTCGAAGACGACGATGCCGCTCTCTATTGCCTTCGCGTCGACGACCTTCTTCGCGTCGCCGATGCAGCAAGTGACGCAGAACCCGATCACGGCCACGAAGACGAGGCCGATCGTCAGCAGCAGCTGGAACATGCCGGTGCCCTTTCCGCGCGAATCGGCGTCAAGGCACTCGGCCAGGTACATCGGCACTATCACGCCGAAGAGACCCGCCGCCGCGCCCTGCATCGCGCGGCCGCCCACCATTATCCAGAAGTTGCCGCCCTCGAAGAAGCCGGAGGCGCAGATGACCGGGATGGACACGAGGAAGAGAAGCGCTGAGGCTACGATCATCTTCTTGCGGCCGAACAACTCGGCGAGAAGGCCTGCGACGAGCGAGGACGGGAGCGACCCCCAGAGGGCCATGCCGACGATCCACCCTATCTGGTTCTGGTTGAACGTCGAGGTCCTTTCGATGTACGGCAGCGCCGCGGCAATCACGCCGACGTCCACGCCGTAGAGAAGCCCTCCGAGACCCGCCATGATAAGCAGGAATTTCGCGTATCGCCGGACATTTGCCGGCAGGTTGTTCGTGTCGCTCATTTGTCCCCCCTTCGGTTGATAATTGTACGGGCTATTATTATATCATATTTTTACAGCACCGGACGCCGCGACGTGCGGCCAAGTACGGCCAACGCATTAAAACCCGATCCTTCCCCTTCGGGGCCCCTGGATCGTTTTTAATGCGTTGGAAGTGTTTCAAGGACGCTCCATCGCCGCGCCCGTCATTCCTTTCGGCGTAGGCATCGAGCCTACGCCCCGAT
>Ga0310696_10006888_pt1 | contig 13419 bp, 5 predicted proteins | sample AusTroGonzalo_MG_4_FD_203885 | JGI IMG/M metagenome (GOLD analysis project Ga0310696, IMG submission 203885) | Bovine rumen microbial communities from tropical cattle in Woodstock, Queensland, Australia - Gonzalo_02 (v2) (version 2) | ecosystem: Host-associated > Mammals > Digestive system >... | reverse complement strand
GACCTGAACATCAGCATCTCGCGCTTCTACCCCTTCAAGCGCAAGAAGATGGCAGGCAAGGAGCGCTGGTATGAGAAGATCTCGATGAGCTACACAGGCCACTTCTCCAACTCCATCAACACGAAGGAGGACAAGCTGATGCACTCGAACATCATCAAGGACTGGCGCAACGGTATGCAGCACAGCATCCCCATCAGCGGCAACTTCTCCATCCTGAACTACATCAACGTCAACCCGTCGATCAACTTCACCGACCGCACCTACACCAACAAGATCATGAAGTCGTGGGACGAGGTGGCCAGCAAGGAGGTGAACGACACCGTCTACGGCTTCTACAACGTCTACAACTGGAGCATGTCCGTGTCAGCCAGCACCAAGCTCTACGGCTTCTATATCCCCTCGCGCAAGCTCTTCGGCGACAAGATCGACCGCATCCGCCACGTCTTTACGCCCTCAATCAGCTTCAGCTATTCGCCCGATTTCAGCGCCAAGCGCTACGGCTATTACGAGACCTACCAGAAGACCGACGCTGAGGGCAACGTCACATTGGTGGAATACTCGCCCTACTCAGGCTCCCTCTACGGCGTGCCGGGCAGGGGCAAGACGGGTAGCATCTCCTTCGACATGTCGAACAACATCGAGATGCGCATCAAGAGCGACGAGGACACCATCTCGGGCTTCAAGAAGGTGAGCATCATCGACGAGCTGGGTGCCTCGATGTCCTACAACATGGCGGCAAAGATACGTCCTTGGAGCGACCTCAACACCCGCATTCGCCTGAAGCTGACAAAGAGCTACACCTTCAACCTCAACGCCGTCTTCGCCAGCTATGTCTACGAAGCCGACTCCGTAGGCGCCACGCCGCGACTCAGCGAGACGCAGACCTACTGGGGCCTGGGCAAGTTAGGCCGTTTCCAGGGTATGTCGCAGAACCTGAGCTATACCATCAGCAATGACAAGATAGCCAAAATCATCCGCTGGCTGAAGGGTGAGCGCGACGAGAAAGACAAGAAGAAAGACCGCCGACGCGACATTGACGATGAGGATGACGACGAGGACGACAACGAGGTGGAAACCAACGTAGACCGCGACCTGGAGAAAGGCAAGCATGGAGCCAAACGTGAGAAAGCAGGCAAGGCCGAGACCGACGAGGACGGATACATGGCCTTCTCGCTGCCCTGGAGCCTCAGCTTCGGCTATGGCATCAGCATGCGTGAGGATAATAATGTGAAGCGCTTCAACTACAACACGATGCGCTATCCCTACAAGTTCACGCAGAACCTGAACATCAGCGGCAACATACGCATCAGCGACGGCTGGAATATCAGCTTCTCGTCGGGCTACGACTTCGACTACAAGAAGATATCGATGACCACCGCCTCGCTCAGCCGCGACCTGCATTGCTTCAACATGTCGTGCTCCGTCGTGCTGGCGCCCTACACCAGCTATAACTTCAGCTTCCGCTGCAACGCCTCCACCCTGACCGACGCCCTGAAGTACGACAAGCGTTCCAGCTACTCCAACTCCGTACAATGGTATTAAAGGCCCATAAGCCTCATGAGCCCCATAAGTCCCATAAGCCCCATGAATAATCTCTACGACCTCTACCAACAGCATCCCTGCATCACCACCGACAGCCGCGACTGCCCGGAAGGCAGCATCTTCATCGCCTTGAAGGGCGACAACTTCAACGGCAACCGCTTCGCCCTCCAGGCCCTGGAAAAGGGCTGCGCCTACGCTATCGTCGATGAAGATCTCAATGAAGAATTAAGAATGAAGAATGAAGAATTTGCTACCGCCGTCCCATCAAGTGAAGGTATGGCAGCAGCAAATTCTTCATTCTTCATTCATCATTCTTCATTAATAAAAGTTGACTCTTGCCTCCAAACCCTGAAAGACATCGCCCGCGAGCACCGTCGCCAGTTCGACATACCCGTCATCGCCATCACCGGCACCAACGGCAAGACCACCACGAAGGAACTCATCAAGGCTGTGTTGTCGGAGAAATACAACGTACTGGCCACCGAGGGCAACTTCAACAACGACGTGGGTGTGCCCAAGACGCTGCTGCGCCTGAACAAGGAGCATGAGATAGCCATCATCGAGATGGGCGCCAGCCATCCGGGCGACATCAAGACACTGGTGGAGACGGCTGAGCCCACCTGCGGACTCATCACCAACGTGGGCCGTGCCCATCTGCAGGGCTTCGGTTCCTTCGAGGGCGTCATCAAGACCAAGGGCGAGCTCTACGACTATCTCAAGGCCAACACCCAGGGGCCCATCTTCATCAATGCCGACAACGACTATCTGCTCGACCTCATCGGCGACGACGAAGAGATTTTCCTCACCCCCTACAGCACCGACCCTGAGAAGCAGTATATGTGCATCTCCGGCGAGGTGGTTAGCTGCGACCCAGAGCTCACCTTCCGCTGGCGCAAGCCGCTCATGGAATTGGAAGAGACGGGAGCCTCGCAGAAATGGCACAAGGTGCGCACGCACCTCATCGGCGCCTACAACATCGACAATCTGCTGGCCGCCATCGCCGTGGGCATCAACTTCGGCGTCGACCGCAAACAAATATGCCACGCCTTGGAGAACTATGTCCCCACCAACAGCCGCTCGCAGCTGGTGCAGACGGAACACAACCGCCTCATCGTCGATGCCTACAACGCCAACCCCTCCAGCATGGCCGCCGCCTTGGATAACTTCCGCCTGATGCCCGCCTTCGAGGGCGAGGCAAAGATGGCCATCCTCGGCGAAATGCGCGAATTGGGCGACGTCAGCCGTGAGGAACACCAGCATATCCTCGACCTCCTGACCAATAGCGGCATCGAAGAAGCCTGGCTCGTAGGCAACGAGTTCAACGGCCTCACCCCTCCCCCCTCTCACCCCTCACCTCTCACCACTCACCACTTCCATGACGTGGAAGAGGTAAAGGCCGAGCTGCAGGCCCATCGCCTTGCAGGCAAGCTCATCCTCATCAAGGGTTCCAACGGCAACAAGCTCTACCAGCTGCCCGAGTTCCTCTGATCATACAGATAAGCCCCTCATTTCGGGGGGCTTCTTTTTCATGCCCAAAAAGAGGCTCCGCAAGAAAATTTGGAGGCTCCGCAGGAAAATTTGGAGGCTCCACAGCAAAAAAAAGAGGCTCCGCAGGAAAAAAAGAGGCTCAAGAAATTTTGAGGCTCCTTTGGTAAGTGAACGTGGGGGAAATTTTACCCTGACGCAGATTAGAGAATGTGAAAAACTTAGAAATGCTTGCGCGCCAGGCGGAGGCCCTGTTTCTCCAAGTGGCGCACTTCTTTGTCGGGCTGCCAGTCGGGGAAGACGTTGCGCAGGGTGAAGAGGGCAGCGGAATCGGCCGACAAGGTGGTCTGCACGGTGAGGGAGCCCTCCTTACCGTGAAGGGTGATGGTATTTGTGTCGGGCGTAATGTTGTGGCCTTGCAGGTCGATGGTGCCAAACTCGCCAAACTCACACTCCTCGGAACGGATGCTCTGCGGGTCGAAGCGCTCGGGCTCCAGCTTCTCAGGCGACTCCAAAATTGTATTGATCCAATAGCAACGAGGGTGGCTGTGCCATCCGCGGGCAAAGTGGAAGGTGGAGACGTCGTTGCGGATGGTGCAGTCGCGGAAGACATAGCCCCAGTTGGTGGTTGATGTGCGCGGCGCAACGATGACATTGCGACCGTGGCCGTTGGCCTCGCGCTTCTCAGTAACGATGAGACAATGGTTGAAGAACACGTCGCCAGCGCCGCAGATAAAGTCTACGGTGCCGTGTATCTCGGAGTCCTCGAAATAATGCTGGCACTCCTCGCTGTGGCTGTAATAGGTGTCCTGATAGGACAACATGCGTACGCGCTTAAAGATTGCACGATTGCCCTTGTCCTGCCAGCAGACGGCACGGCCTGCAGGGCCGGAGTGATAGTAGTCGAGGTCGTTCCGCAGAGTCAGATCCTGCACATAGGTGTTGACGCCGCGATTAAGGAATACCGCCGTTGTGCCAATGCCCTCTTTCTCCACGGGCGGGCAGTTGCGGATGATGGTTCCTTCCATGCTCTGTCCTATCAATGCCACATTATGTCCCCAGATGGGTGTGAGCACGGTCTCTCCAAGGTCGTAGACACCGTTGGGTATGAGGATGAAGAGCCGCTCCGACATGGAATCGGCATTCATCACGCTCGACCGACTGATGGCATCCAAGAGACTCTGGGCATCGCCAGCCTTTACCATGATGTAGCGTTTGCGGGCGTTCAAGGAAACGGGAACGGCCAGCAGGCATAACAGCAGGACAGTAGATAGTAGTTTTCTCATAGAAGGGTTTAAGAAAAGCCCCGAGCCGCGTAGTTGGCGCGCGGCCGGGGCTTGTTTTACCAGAGTTGCAGTTGACTGCAAGAAGCGTCTTTACTTTGCAGCCTCTTCTTTCTTCTGCTGCTTGTTACTCTTACGGTTCAGGATGAGGTAGGCAGTAGGTGCAGCGATGAAGATGGACGACAGTGTGCCGAAGATGACACCCAGGATCATGGCGAAGGAGAACGGACGGATGCTGTCGCCACCAAGTACGAAGATGGTGAGCAGCACGATGAGCGTCGTCACTGACGTATTGATGGTACGTGCCAGGGTCTGGTTGATAGAGTCGTTGAAGAGCTGTTTCTTGTCGTGCTTCGGATAGAGGCCGAGATTCTCACGGATACGGTCGAACACCACCACCTTATCGTTGATGGAGTAACCGATCACCGTCAGGATAGCGCCGATGAACGTCTGGTCGACCTCCAATGACATGGGCACCCATCCCCAGAGTACGGAGAAGAAGCCGATGACGATGAGGGCGTCGAAGAACAGAGCGACGATAGAGCCCACGGAGAAGGCCACGTTGCGGAAGCGCAGCAGGATGTAGAGGAAGATGGCGATCAGGGCGAGCAGCACGCTGATGAAAGCAGCACGGGTGATGGTCTTAGCGATAGACGGACCCACCTTCATGTCGCTCTCGATACGGCCAATCTCGCTGTCCTTCTCGACACCATTGGCGGCGGGAGCCTTGAACTGATCGGCAGTAGCTTTTGTGATGAGGCCGGCGCCCTTCAGCTTCTCGTAGAGGATGTCCTTAGCCTGCTCGTCGATGACGGGGCTGTTGTCCTCGTAGTTCCAGTTCGTAGAGATACGCACGGTGCTCTTGCCCTCCAGCGAGATGACACTGGTGTTGGCCTGCTTGCCCTCGTTGCTGCCGGTGGTGTTGACGAAGGCACCCTCGAGCACCTTACGCACATCCTCGACAGGCACGTCCTTCTCGAGTACGACCACAAAGTTACGGCCACCCGTGAAGTCGATGCTGCGGCTCAGGCCACGTACTGCGAAGCTCACGCAGAACAGCACAGCGGCGATGGCCCAGATGGCATACGATTTCTTGAACTGTCCCATGATGTTGAACTTGGTGTTCTGCATCAGGTTCTTCGAGAACTTCGTGTTGAAGGTGAGGTTCTGCCACTTGTCCTTACGCATCTGACGGTCGTAGATGAGACGTGTCATGAACACGGCGGTGAAGAACGATATGCAGATACCGATGATCAAGGTCGTAGCGAAGCCGCGGATGGGACCTGTACCGAAGATGTAGAGGATGATACCGGTGATCAACGACGTCAGGTTGGAGTCGAAGATAGCCGAGAAGGCATTCGAGTAACCTGCGTTCACAGCCTCACGGATGTGCAGACCCTTACGCATCTCTTCCTTGATACGCTCGTAGATCAGCACGTTGGCGTCCACAGCCGTACCCAGCGTAAGCACGATACCTGCGATACCAGGCATCGTCAGTGCTGCCTGGAACGACGCCAGAATACCCAGCGTGAAGAACAGGTTGAGCAGCAGGGCCATGTTGGCCAGCATACCAGGAATGAAGTTGTAGAGCAGCACCATCACGCACATCAGCAGGACGAATGCCACGATGAACGAGATGATACCCTGCTGGATGGACTTGGCACCGAGTGACGGGCCTACCATCTGGTGCGACAGAATGCGCATCGGAGCCGGCATCTTACCTGAGTTCAGCGTGTTGGCCAGGTCCTTGGTCTCCTCAATGGTGAAGCGACCGGAGATCTGAGAGTTACCGCCGTCGATCTCGCTGTTCACGTTAGGAGCGCTATACACCTCGTTGTCCAGCACGATGGCAATACTCTTATTAATGTTCTCGCGCGTAAGGCGTGCCCACTCAGCGGTACCCTTGCTATCCATCTGCATGGTAACGACGGGCTTGCCCAGCTGGTCGAACTCATCCTTAGCGCTGACGATGACATTGCCTTCCAAAGCAGGACGGCCCATGGGATCGGTCACCTTGATAGCATACAGGCCAAACACCTCGCCAGCCTGTGCCTCGGTACGGTCGGACTCAGCCTTGGCACTCCAGAGCAGTTTGAAGTTGTTCTCACGCTGGATGCGCTGGCCCATGTCAGACTGGATGATATCGTTGATGGCAGCGGTATCGGCCTTGTAGGCATAAGCCACCAGAGCATTGCCCTGAGTGAAGCCGATGCTGGGCAGCTGATAGCCACCGCTGGTCTGCTGCTGACCACCTAAGCGAGCGGTGAGGTCAGAAGCGTCGGCATTGTTAGCAGCAGCCACATTGGTGGAGTCGGCATCAGCCTGATTCAGCGAATCGGCAACAGCCACGTTGGCAGAGTCAGCCGTCTCGGGCTGAACACTGTGCTCCATCATGGCAGCATAATCGTTCATCATCTGCTGGATATAGCCAACGACCTCAGCGGCGCTGTAGGTCTCCCAGAACTCCAGGTTGGCGCTGCTGGCGAGCATCTTCAGATAACGGGCCTCGTCCTTCACACCAGGCAGTTCGACCATGATGCGCGACTGGCCTTCCAGACGCTGGATGTTGGGCTGCACCACACCGAACTTGTCGATACGGTTGCGCACCACGTTCTCAGCATTGTCGATAGCAGAAGCCACCTCATCGTGAAGGACCTGGCGAACCTCTTTGTTCTCCGACTGGCTGGTCACCTTGTCACGCAGCTGTGACGTGGCGAAAATCTCACGCAGCTTGCGGTTGGGATACTGACTCTCCCACATATCGCAGAAAATGTCCACGAAATCACCTTCGCCCTTTTCCTGCACCTGCTTGGAAGTGGCCTCGAAGACCTTGCGATAGTCGCCGTCCTGATTGTGGCTGGCGGCAAGCATGTCGATGATGTCTGGCACCGACACTTCCAAAATAGCATTCAGACCGCCTTTCAGGTCAAGGCCAAGTCCCATTTCCATCTCACGGCACTCTTTCAGGTTCCACGACCACAGCCAAACTTTGGTGATCTCTAAGGAGTCCTGATAGCGGCTTGCAGCAGCATCGCCCTGTGTGGCACGAATCTGCTCAATCTTGTTCTCGTAGTGAGAGGTCACAAACGAGAAGGAGAGATAGAAGCAGCAGACGAGCACGAGCGCGACTGCAATAAACTTTACAATTCCTTTGTTTTGCATTTTGATTTTTATAATATTTGTTGCTGTATATGCGCAATTTGACCTGCAAATATAGTGATTTTTTTACACAGAGAAAAATTTTCGGCTTTTTTTCATCATTTTTTTAAGCTTTATCCACGTTTCAGGGGCTTATAGAGACAAAAAAGAGGCCAAAAGCGACCTCTTTGAGTGCAAAATGCAATTTTTCGAGGAGCGTCAGAGGAACACGTCGGCACCCCCTTTTCGCCTCCTACAGTCCTTTCCGATTTATTTACATTTTTATTCCAATATGATGCGAACATTCTCCTTGGTGATGTCCTTGCTGTAGTTGAAGGTGGCATCGTTCTTTGCACGGATGACAATATCCTTGAGGTGGATGCCGTCGATGGGCATCTCGGGCAGGCCGTTGAACTCCATCGCATAACCTGCATTGCTGCAGATGACGTTGCGGATATCAATGTTGCGGAAGATGGGCGTCTCCTCTGTCACAGGCATTTCAACGGCAACGGGAGCCGTTCCGCCTTCGGCCAGCACCTCAGCCACCGACTTGCCGCCGTAGTACATATTGAAGGTGAGGGCATAGGTCTTGATGTCGTTCATCGAGATGCCGTCAATGTATATATTCTCGACAATGCCGCCGCGGCCCCTTGTCGACTTGAAGCGCAGACCCACGTCGGTGCCAAGGAACTGGCAGTCCTTCACCATGATATTCCTCACGCCGCCGCTCATCTCCGAGCCCACGACAAAGCCGCCATGACCAGCAAAGACGGTGCAGCCGCTGACGACGACGTTCTCGCAGGGACGGCCGCGACGACGCCCATCCTTGTCCTTGCCGCTCTTCAGGCAGATGCCGTCATCGCCGGCGTCGAAGCGCGAATTCACGATGAGGGCATTACGGCAGGATTCCAGGTCTAAAGCATCGCCATTCTGGGCATAGGCAGGATTGCGCACCAGCACGTTGTCGATAATAATGTTCTCACACATGAGCGGGTGCAGGTTCCATGCAGGTGAATTCTGGAAGATGACACCCTGCAGCAGCACGTTCTTGCAGTCGACGAGGCTCACCATCACAGGACGCAGGAAACGCTTGATTTCCTGCCACTCCGCATCGCTGAGGGGTTTGTCGGGCACATTCATCGACGATATCTTCTCAGCCTTGGCATAACCCTCGCTGGGTACCCAGTAGCCCTTTTTCGTCTCCACACCACCAGGCTGCGAGGTCAGCTCCTTCCATAGCGGGTCGCTCACCTTCGACTTCTTCAGCGGACGCCAATACTGTCCGTTGCCGTCGATGGCACCATAGCCCGTGATGGCGATGTTCGTCTGTCCCACGGCACTGATGGGCGACTGGCAGCGGCGTGTGTCCAGTCCCTCAAACGAGGTAGTGACAATGGGATAGAGGCTCTCGTCAGCCGCAAACTGGATGACGGCGCCGTGCTCCAGGTGAAGCTCGATGTTCGACTTCAGCACGATGGGACCCGTCAACCAGATGCCACGCGGCACCACGAGCTGTCCGCCACCTTTCTGCGCCAGCTCGTCGATGGCACGCTGGAACATTTCCGTACATAGCTGCTGGCCTGTGCCGTCAGCGGCATAGTCGGCCAACGAGGCTTGTCGCTGAGGAATCTGCGGTGCACTCACCTCAGCCATCTGGAAGAGCAGGCCGTCGGTGTACTTCTTGTAAGGATTAGCTGCCACTCCGGCCAGAGCGCATACGGCCAGCAGCAGCAACGTAGACATCGTTTTTCTCGTCATTGTTGTAGTTAAAAAATAGTGTTAGTTCGTTCAGTCGGCAAAATTACGAAAAAACAAGAAAAGCACCAAATAAAACGGACATTTTCTTTACAAAAGCAGCGAACCGACTGGCTCGCTGCTCTTTTTCACACTATTCTTTGACGAAGACAGGGATGTGAGCCTTGTCAACGGATGTGGTGACGAATTGTCCGCCGTCGTAGTGCTGTCCTGTCCGTTTGTCACGCCAACCGCCGACATTCTTGGGCAGATAGGTGCGCCACTCGGTGACGCCAGGCTCGGTGACAGGACTGATGAGCAGCTCAGGGCCGAACATATACTCATATTTCTGCTGCAGGGCAACGGGATCGTCGGCAAAGTCGAAGACCAGCGGACGCATCAGCGTATAGCCTTCTTCGGCCACACGACGTGCACACTCCTCCAAATAAGGTCGCAGCTGCTCGCGTTCCCTAATGCACTCGGCAATGATGGCCTGTGCCTCAGCTCCGTAGTTCCACGGCTCGGTATTGCTCATATAGCCATGCACTCGCATCAGCGGCAGGTAGACGCTGGTCTCTATCCAGCGCAGCATCCGCTCGATATACGCCTGATTGGTGTACTGGTCGCCAGGACGGAAGAAGCCACCGGCGTCATACGTCCACCAGGGAATACCTGCAGCCTGAACGCCAAGTCCGGCTACAATCTGACGGCGGAAGGTCTCCCAGTCGTTGCCCACATCGCCACTCCACAAGGCTGAGCCATAGCGCTGGATGCCAGGGAAACCGCAGCGGGTGAGGATCATAGGTTGTTCCACGCCGACGCTACGCAATCCCTCGAAAACAGTCTTGTTGACCATCAGAGGATAGACGTTGCGAACCTGCTCGCCTGCCCAGCGGCCATTGTTGACACGACGGCCCACGAGGTCATCATTCTCCGGCTCTGTGGCATCCTGCCACCAAGCATCGATGCCTAAGGGCACAAGTCGCTCAGCAAAATTCTTCCAGTAGGAGGCAGCAGCCTCAGGATTGAAGAAGTCAATCCAGTCGGTGCCAGGGATATAGTAGTTGTCTGCCGTCATCTGCTTGCCCACCTCGCTGTTCTTGTCAATCTTCGACCACACGCTGAGCATGAGGTGTATGTTCATCTTGTGCAAGCTGTCGGTGAGCGCCTTCGGATCAGGATAGAATTCCTCGTCGAAGCGCATGGCATTCCAGCCATACTTGCCCCAGTATTGCCAGTCCTGCACCATCACGCTGACGGGCATCTGCTCCTGACGGAATCGGTTGGCAGTCTTCAGGATTTCCTCAGAGGAATGGAAGCGTTCACGGCAATGGATATAGCCCAACGCCCACGTGGGAATCTGCGGACAAGGGCCTGTCAATTCACGATAGGTAGCGATGATCTCGTCGGGAGAGCCGACGAAAACAGTATAATCGACAGCGGTGGCGACAGGCGAACGGAAGACGGTCTCGTCTTTCACATTATTATAATAGAGCGTAGGCTTGTCATCGCCTGTCAGCTCAGCCGTGACGGTGTGGCGACCTTTCTTCAAATTGACGATCACCGAAGTCGTTGGCGGCAGCCATAGGTTCTGTGCATCGATAACGGTCTCACCGTCGATGACCAGGTTGTGGCGACGGGCCATCACCTGTCCTACGTCGAGCAAGAGGGCATAGTCACCAGTCTTGACAATGTCGATGGTGGCCTCGAAGATGTTGTTGCGACGTATCTCACGGCGGTTGCCCTCAGTAGTGGTGACGTTTACCTCCTGAGCAGAGCCTGAAGATGAACCTGGCGTCAGGCGCACCGACTGGCTGCAGGGGTTGAAATCGGTGAGGCCGTAGTTATTCCATAGGATGCCATAGCCCTTGCTGGAGATGAGCATAGGTAGGCTGATCTGCGTGTTCACCTGTGTCAGACGGCGCGAGAGCCCTCGCACATTGCTGTAGCCATCCTGAAACTGTCCCAAGCCAAAAAGGCACTCATCCTTTGGCGATGCGAAGGCCAGCGTGGCCTCGCCATTTATCAGCTGATGGCGTGTGGCAGTGAACACCTTCTTGCCGCTCTTGTCCTTGATGACAAGACGCTGTCCCTTCACCTCGACTTTAAGGTCGCTGTTGGCCACCTCGTCCTGCTTCACGTATATCCAGTCGGGCAGGTCATTCGTCGTGTTGCCATCGGTGTATTGGATGCGCACAGCGTTGTGTGCCACCTTCTTCACCGTCAACTGTCCTTCGGCCTGCATGCCTAATCCCATACCCAACATTGCTGCCATCATAAACGCTATTTTTTTCATCTTGATACTAATTTATCGTACTCTCAGAGAAATAATGAACACGCAATGGCTTGTTGGTAGCCTCGCCCGTCAGTGTGACCTGCTGCTGCAGACGGATATCAGCCGACGAGGCGCCAATCTTCACGACGTAGGTGCCTGGGCTGACATTCCACTGGGGCTGTCCGTTATTGGTATAGTAGCCAAACTGCTCCGTGTAGAGCTTCACCTTCACCGTCTTCGATTCGCCAGGCTGCAGAGAGACACGGGCAAAGCCCTGCAAGGTCTGCGGCTTGAGGGGTGTGTGCTGAGTGGAGAGCGGCGAGAGGTAGACCTGCGCGATCTCGTCGGCAGCCACCTCACCCGTGTTCTTCACCTCGAAGGAGAGGTTCACGCACTGGCTGTTCGTGGGCACCTCGGCTTCAACATGCAGGTTGGCATATTCAAACGTGGTGTAGCTCAGACCATAGCCGAAGGGCCATTGCACACGCGAATCTTTCTCTTCAGAATAGTTGTAACAAATGGGCTCGTAGAGCTCGGTGTTAGGATAGCTGACGGAGAGCTTGGCCGACGGCGACACCTTGCCAAAGAGGATGTCGGCCACAGCATTGCCACCCTCCTCGCCAGGATACCAAGCCTGGATAACAGCTGCACAACGCTCAGCAATGCCAGAGATGACCTGAGCCCTGCCGCCGAAGACGACCAGCACGACGGGCTTGCCAGTAGCCAACAGCTCCTCGACATACTGCTCCTGCTTGCCTGGCAGACGCAGCCCCTGACGGTCGCGGTTCTCGCCGCAGAGCATCACGTTCTCACCCACGGCAGCTACGATGACGTCGGCCTGACGGGCCATCCTCAGCGCCTCGGCCTTGTCGGCCTTCTCGCCAGAGTCCACCTTGCGGTGCAGAATCTCATATTCCCAGGCACGCTCATCGCCCAACTCCTGATATTTCGTCTCAATCTCCTCCGTCCAGTCACAGCCACGTGAATAGAGGATGTCGACTCCCTCAGGCTTATGTCCGTTCATGCCCTCCAAAAGCGTCACGATATCCGGATGCTCCAAATCCTCCATATTCTTCTTCCAGAAGTAGGTCATTGAGGGGAAGGAGTAGTCGCCGCACATAGCCCACATGGAGTTGGCGTTGGGGCCAGTGAGGAGAATGTTGAGGGTTGAGTGTTGAGTGTTGAGTGACAGCGGCAGGATGCCATTGTTCTCCAGGAGTACGATGGACTGTGTGGCGATATCGTAGGCCGCCTGACGCTCCTCAGGCGTGTCAAGGACGATGTTCTCCTTGCTGTAGAGATAGGGATTCTCGTCCATCAGACCGCAGCGGATCTTATAGCGCAGCACGTTCTTCACGGCACGCTCCAGCGTCGCCTGGTCCACCAGTCCCTTGTCGATGGCCTGTTGCAGGTACTTATAGTTGGCGCCATGCGGGAAATCGACGTCGCAGCCAGCCTTGATGGCCACCGCAGCGCAGATAATCGGCTCGTCCTTGGGGCTGAGCTGGTCGATGGCCGTGTAGTCGCTCACCACCATACCGTCGAAACCGAGATAACCACGCAGGATATCCTCCAGAATCTTGCTGTTCGCCACGCACTTGATGTCCTCACCATTTCTGTCCTTCATCGCATGATAGCCCGGCATCACGGCCCGGCTGCCAGCCAGGCGGATCATCGTCTCGTGAGGCAGCAGAATCTCTTCCATCAGCTCCTTGTCTTCGGAATCGCCGCCACCGCCATAGCCCAGATAGTGCTTCGAGCAGGCACCCACGCCTTTCTTCAAGTCACCCTGCTGCAAGCCCTTCACGAAGGCCACACCCATTACAGCCGACAGGTAGGCATCCTCGCCGTAGGACTCCTCCAGTCGGTTGAAGCTGGGATTGCGACATACGTCGACCATTGGCGACAGCGACAGCACGCCACCCATCTTGCGCATCGTGGTGCTCGTCTGCAGCGTCTTCT
>Ga0310696_10006887_pt1 | contig 13419 bp, 11 predicted proteins | sample AusTroGonzalo_MG_4_FD_203885 | JGI IMG/M metagenome (GOLD analysis project Ga0310696, IMG submission 203885) | Bovine rumen microbial communities from tropical cattle in Woodstock, Queensland, Australia - Gonzalo_02 (v2) (version 2) | ecosystem: Host-associated > Mammals > Digestive system >... | reverse complement strand
CGTGATGCTCTTCGACGAAGAAGGCCAGGCCACCAACTACGAGCGCCGCGTCACCATCGCCGCCCGCGCCTACGAAATCCTGGTCAACAAGCTGGGCTACGACCCCAGCGACATCATCTTCGACCCGAACGTGCTTACCGTCGCTACCGGCATGGCCGAACACAACGCCTACGCGAGCGACTTTATCCGCGCCGTCCGCTGGATCATGGACAACCTGCCCGGCGTGCGCATCTCGGGCGGACTTTCGAACCTCTCGTTCGCCTTCCGCGGCAACAACTACCTGCGCGAGGCGATGCACACGACGTTCCTGCACTACGCCATCCCGAACGGCATGGGCATGGCCATCATGAACCCGAGCGCCATCATCGAGTACAAGACTATCCCGCTCGAACTCCGCATGGCCATTACCGAAGTCGTACTGAACACGGAACCGGACGCGAGCGAAACGCTTATCGAAATTGCAAGCCGCATGACCGCCGCCGCCACGGCCGCGAAGGAAGCCGGCACCAAGTACGACCCGAAGGCAATTTTTGCCATGAGCACGGGTGCAGGTTCCGCTGCCAGCGACAGCAATAGCGGCGGCGCCGAGCAGGCCAATACCACACCCGAGGAACGCCTGCAAGAAGCCCTCCTGAAGGGAACGTCCACCACGCTCCAGCCCGACCTGATGGAACTCATCAACCGCGGGGACAGCCCCGTGGGTATCATCTCGGGCCCGCTCATGGACGGCATGAACGAAGTGGGCCGCCGGTTCGGCGAAGGCAGCATGTTCCTGCCACAGGTAGTGAAGACTGCCCGCACCATGAAGAAGGCGGTGGAAATCTTGCAGCCCTACATCGAGGCGGGCAAGGACGCGAACGCCGCCTCCCGCGGGAAAATTGTCATCGCAACCGTGAAGGGCGACGTGCACGATATCGGCAAGAACATCGTCTCCGTCATCATGGCGTGTAATGGCTACGACATGGTGGACCTCGGTGTGATGGTCCCCGAAGATGTAATCGTGAAGGCGGCCATCGAGAACAAGGCCGACATATTGAGCCTCTCGGGCCTCATCACGCCCTCGCTCGAAGAAATGTGCACCGTCGCGAAGGCCATGCAGGCCGCCGGCCAGCGCATTCCCATCATCGTGGGCGGCGCGACCACCTCGCCCACCCATACCGCAGTGAAGATCGCCCCCTGCTATGACGGCCCCGTATTCCATGTGCGCGACGCCGCGAGCAACCCGGGCCTCGTGCAGAAACTCCTCGACCCCGCAACACGCGAACAGACCATCCAGGAAAACCGCGAAGAGCAGCAGCGCATCCGCGAAAAGCAGGAGGGCATCAAGGCCGGGGCCGCGAGCGCCATGGCCGCCGCCGAGAAAACGCCCCTCGAACGCCGCTTCCAGTACGACTGGAGCAAGTACCAGCCAGTCGAACCGCCGTTCATGGGCGAAAGCAAGCTCCCGCCTATCCCGCTCGAGAAGGTCGTCCCGCTCATCAGTTGGGAATACTTCTTCTTCACCTGGAAGGTCAAGCCCGACTGCGAAGAAGCCCAGAAGCTCAAGGCCGATGCCGAAGAACTCATCAAGAATTTGATGCACCCCGAATATGCACTCCGCGCCGTGCAGGCGTTCTACCCCGCCGCCGGTACCGAAAGCACAATCAGGTTCAACACGGGCCGTACCGGCACCGCCGATGACCTGGTCGAAGTCACCACCGCGCGCCAGCAGAACCCCGAAGGCACATGCCTCGCCCTCTGCGACTACGTGGCTCCCGCAAACGCCAACACGGCGAGCATCTTCGCCGCACCCGCCGGCAAGGAAGTATTCCGCGACATCGTGGGAGCATTCGCCGTCGCCGTAAGCGAGGCCTTCGTGAAGCGCCTCGAAAAGCTCAAGGCAGAACAGGGCGGCAGCGACTATGACGTGCTCCTGATGCAGACCGTTGCCGACCGTCTCGCCGAAGCCGGGGCCGAATACCTGAGTCTAGAACTCGAGCGCAACAACGGCTGGAAGGGAATCCGCCCCGCCATCGGTTACCCCGTGCTCCCCAACATCAAGGAAATATTCAACGTCGCGAAACTCATCGACTTCGCTAGCGTGGGCATCAGCCTCACCGAGAATGGCGCCATGTACCCGCAGGCATCCGTCAGCGGCCTCTACATCAGTCATCCCAATGTGGAATATTTCCAAGTAAAGTATTGACTGCGGGCTTCTTTTTGTTTAAATTCATATAGTGCGGTTTAGATAAACTATCATGCCGCCTGTATTTTGATTCCGTTTACGAGGTAACGATTATGAAAGACAGACAAGACCTTCCCGAGCTGGCGAAATCGTACCTATTCACCGTAAAAATCAGTTTCGACAACGTGCTTCCCGACAAGGCAGAAGAATTCGCCGAACTGGCGAACAACCTTTCGGCCCGTTGCCGCAAGATCAAGTTCCTGAAGGAGAACACCAGCGACGTGTTCACCATCGTCGAAATTTCCTTCGACGAGTTCGAGGACTTCCTCGTGACCACCTGCATCAAGAACGAATACCTCAAGAGTTTCCGCATGACCATCGACCACTACTCGTCGAACATGAAGCTCGTTTATAGCGAGAAGTTCTTTGACTGCAAGGCCGTGTACGTAGAGGAATTCGCATACGACAAGTTCGACACGAATCAGGAACGCCTTGTCAAGACCATCGGCGTCAAGTGCAAGCACGGCCGCTAGACCCCATTGTCATCGCGAGCTGAAGGCGCGGCGATCACTAGCCAGTATTTACCGTTTAATAACAGGCACGCTCGAGAGCAGTTTTTTCGTGTAGTCGTGCTGCGGGCTTACCAACACGTTGTTTGCGGCACCGCGTTCCACAACTTTCCCGAAGTACATCACCAATACCTCGTCCGAAATGGCGCGCACCACCTGCATGTCGTGGCTGATAAAAAGAATGCTGAGTCCGAGGTCGTTACGCAGGTCATCTAGCAAGTGCAAAATCTGTGCCTGTACCGAGACATCAAGCGCACTTGTCACCTCGTCGCAAAAGAGCACCTTCGGCTTGACCATCAAACTGCGCGCAATGCACAGGCGCTGCCTCTGCCCGCCAGAAAATTCATGCGGAAACTTCGCAAGCGCCTCGCGGGGAATCGAAACTCGGTCCAGAAGTTCGCAAGCACGTTTTCTCGCCTCTTCAAACGGAACCTTTCTAGCCATCAGCGGGGCTGTCATGATTTCTTCTACGGTCTGCCGCGGGTTCAGGCTGCTGTATGGATCCTGAAATACCATCTGCACCAGATCGCACACGCGCTTTCCGTCGGGCAGTTTTCCATTCTGGACCGTATTTCCAAACAAATTAAATTTTTCGCAGGTCATGGGAACAAGCCCCACCAGCGACTTCACGAGCGTAGACTTGCCGCAGCCCGACTCACCCACCACGCTCAGTATTTTTCCCCGCTCAAGAGTAAAGGACACCCCGTCAACCGCGGTGAAGAACTTCTTCACGTTGCCCAGCACGCCACCGCGCACCGGGAACTTGACCGTCAAGCCATGTACCTCTATGGCTGGAACATCGGTGTTAGGCATCCGCCTCCCCATCCAGGCTTTCCAGCGCTCCCTGCACGCTCTTTTCCGTATCCAGCAGAATCTGCCGGCACTTCTTCAGGAGCTCTGTCGCCTCCTGCACGTTGTCTGCAAGCTCGTCAATTTCCATTTCGGAATTGTCTATACGCGTAAGAATCGCCTCTAGGCGCTCCATCGCGTTCTTGTACTCGAAATTTTCTTTACTCATGCGACGGAATATAGTTAGATTTGTGGACGATGGATACAAAGAACCATCACAGAGCGTGCCTTTTACGCGTAGCACGGCCAATTGTCGTCCCGTTCACGTCAATTGCGTTTTTTGCATGCACGCTGTTCGCGCTTTCCGGATGCCTTGACATCCCCGACGAACCGAATACGGGTCACGAACTGGAAAGCGTAGAAATTGTCGTACTGCAGGCGGGCAAGGAAGATTCCACGTTCCTAAAAATCCGCCCGAGCGATTCATCGACAGTCCGCGCGTCGGTCTACCCCAGGCAGTACAATAAACAGCTTTCTTTCCTGTGGTCCCGGCAGACCAAGGATACATCTTACGTACTCGGCGAAGAACAGGACTACACCATCTATGCGAATGCGGGACTGCACCAGATTCCCAACGCCCTTGATATCAGCGATGAAGTGGGTAATTCAATACACAAGGAATTCAATATCGTTGTGAACATGGAACCCGCAATGGAAGAAAAGACCGTGCCCGCAGACAATGACACGCTCTTCGGCAACACGCACACCTCGATACTCTTCAAGTGGAAATCCTACGACAACGACGACTTCGATGAAGATAAGCTCGAGCACACGCTCATCATCGATGGCACTACCTACCCTGTCGGTCACCTCACCGAAATCAGGCAATCCGGTTTTGAAGAAGGCCCGCACACGTTCCAGGTTATCGTGTTCGACACCTTCGGCGATTCCGACACGCTCGGTACGAGGACATTCTACGTGGTTGACACGCTCGGAGGTTCCAGATGAAGTTCCGGGCCATAGCCTTCCTGACCTGCGCCATCGCCCTGCTGTACGAGGCCTGCACCAACAGCGATGACTACCTGTACGACGAAAGCGAATCCACGTTCATCGAAGTTTCCGCCGAGATGGCCTACTCGTTTGATTCGCTTAGCGAAAGGTGCAAGGCAGACACCATTCGGCCGGGCGATTCCCTCATTTTCATAGCAAACATCCAGCCCTCCAAATCCATCAAGATAAAGCGCTATCTCTGGACACTCGATGGCAATCCGTTCTCCTTCGATTTTAGTTTCCGCAGCGCCATCAACAAACCGGGCTTGCACAAAATCGCCTTCATCCTCGAGACATTTTTCGGGGATACGCTAAGCGACACTCTCACGCTTCAGGTCTCGAGCCCGCCGGTACTGCTGGACACGGCGTTCATCCCGGCAACGGGGTCGCAGGGAATTCCGACAACGGGCGGAGTCTCGTTTGCATGGAACGGCTACGACCCGGATTCCATCGCCTTCCTATACTACCGTTTCTCCATCGACGGGCTTATAGACACTATCCTGAATGTCCCGTACTTCACCTACTGGCAAAACCTGGAACCGCTGAGCCATTACCGCTGGCACGTGCAGGCGATAAACGAGTTCGGATTCACCTCCAGCAATACGATTGAAGGGAATTTCTTTACGGCAGGCGGCCCGAACGAATGCGGCATAACCGGATTTATCGAACTGTCGGCAAAGGACAACGCCATCACCGCATTTGCATACTCCGCAAAAATTTCCATTCTAGATTCGACAGACAGGGAAATTTTCAGCGACATCATCAAGGGCAACAGCCAAAACGCCCAGCCCTTTGTCGTCTCGCCCCTAAACGAAGGTTCCTATAGGATTGCCATAAACGTTCCCAAGTACCCCGACTACTTCAAGGACACCTTCGACCTCGTACTTTCCGCAAACGAGGTCCAGGAACTCGACACCATCGCGCTTACCGACTCCATTCCTCCCAGGATTGCCGCCATCGAGAACGGAATTTCTGACGACTCCACAAACACCCTGGAATATGCGGACACGTTGCGCTTCCTCGTCACCGACCTCGGAACCCCGCAATCTCAGAAAACCGTACTCGCCTATCTCGAATCCACCCAGCTGGTCGAGAAGGTCGGCGCAGGCGACACCTTCACCGTCGCGCTCCCGACAAGCGCCAAGACATGGACTACACGGCAATTGGATATCGTCGCCATAGACGCGAGCAAGAACAAGAGCACCCGCAGTTACACCATCAAGCCCGCAGAAAGCTGGATAAAGACAAACACCTCGTACACCATCTACGCAGATACACTCACCAACAACTTGACAACCTTCTTCATTATCGACAACAACCCCTTCGGATTCGTTCTTGACACTTGCAAGTTCATCATCAACAACCAAAAGCAGTCCAGCAAGCAAGCATCATCGTTCCTCTGCAAGATAACCACTTCGCTTCAAGACCTACAAAGCGGAGTGAACACGATTCAAAGTATCGCCGTGTACACAAACGGAATATCCCATAAGAAGGAATGGTACATCACCTATATCAATGAAGAGTAAGAGCATGGAAAGGCGCAACAGGACATATTCATTCGTTCTCGCCGCGGCGTTTGCCGCCATGTTCGCCGTATTGGGTTGCGGTGACGAGCACCTTGTTTCCGAGAGCGACCTTCCCAACCTTGAACAGCACATCTTCGTTTTGCCCGATCGTTTTACAGGCCAGCCCTATACGTTTTCGACGCCTGTAAATACGGTTTACCTCGACACCAACGAGAACGTCAAGTTCTGGGCGGTCTATTCCCTTGACGGAGCATACATATCATCGGACACCGCAGACGACCACTACCTGAACCACAGCTGGACAATAGAAGGCGAAGAATACAACATTTCCCCGCTACGCTTCAGTTTCAAGACGCCGGGATTCCGGCAGGGAGTCCTGCAAACCGTAGACTTGCTGGGAGACACACTGCGCGACACGCTCAACATATTCGTGAACACGCCTATAGGGATTTCACTCATTGCCCCCGTCAACGGATTCAACCAGGCGAAGCCCATTTCTGACAACGATGTCGAAATCCGCTGGTCATTAGGCGGGCTTGACCCATGGGAAGAATCCACCTGTTATGTTTATGCATCGTACAACAAGGACGAAGTCTGGAAACATAACCTGGGAAGCGTAAACTGCCTCGAAACAGCTCGTTTTGTGGGAACGTTCATTGGCGACTCCCTCATGAACTATCTAGACGAAAACCCTGACAAGGATACTTCCGTCACCATCTACTGGAGCATGAGGGCAATATTCCGTACCCTCGATGGTTTCGAGGAAACCGACTCGACAGAAATTTTCCATTTTTCGACCCTATTCCTACACGAAGATTCCTCCGTCATCACCATTCCCATCAAATACGAGGACCATCGAAAAGGCGTTGCTTCCGCGTTGGTCGTCATCACGAACAACATCGGCGACACCATTTTCACTCAGCACGAGAAGACAAGCATAGCGACAGTCAAGGCAAAAGTCGCACCGCAGACCGGGCTCAACATTTACGTGAGCGAACTCGCGCGGACGGAATTCCAGGCAGAGCCTGTTGTCGTCAACGTCTCCCCCGGAGCGCAGACAATCATCGATACGGTACGCCTGCAAGACAAGACGCAGCCACAGGTTTCCCCACGCGAAATCGCCGACTTGTCGTACGGAGGCAGTTACGGGGCATTTATTGGAGATTCCGTCTACTTCTACGCTCTCGATAACGGCACAGGGATAAACCCGAACAAGATTGTGGTCACCGCGGACTCCGACACGCTTAGCCACGTTTATGACGAGCCGTTCATCAAATTCAGGCATTCGCTCAAGGACACGTGCAAAATCCGCATTTACGTCGAAGACTTCGCCCGCAACGCAAGCCCAAGTATTTACTGGAAATACATACCCGACAAAAATCACCCGAGCTTCAGCGGGCCATACTCCGAACTGGGAGGCGATCTATGAGGCTAGCCTTCCGTATTATGCCCATACTGCTTTTCTGCGCGCTTGCTATCGGCGCACAGGAAACCCCGAAGTACTTGCACATTTCGACAAACCCGTCTTATGCGGAAGCCTATGTAAGCAAGACCCGTGCAGAAATCGCATCGAACCCGGACGTGAAACTGCCCGGATTCATCGAAGTTCCCGCCGGGGACCACAGCATACTCGTCACGATATTCAAGCCCGGCTATAGGGACACGACTATCGCGGTCACGCTCAGCCAGGCAGACACATCGTACCTGATTGTTTCGCTCACCCCAAGTTACGACGACAAGCTCCTGCAGCACCAGCAAAAGTCCCTCATGAGACGCGCCCGCCGGAATCTGGGCCACAAGTTCATCGCCATTTCTGCAGCGCCCCTTATCGCAAGCGGAGTTGCCGCCTTCATCACAAGCAACGAGATAGATGAGGCTAACGACAAGAAAGGACTCGTGGAGAAAAGCTTAATCCGGGAAGGCGAAGAATACGAAGCCAACCTGGAAAGTTACGACCAACACCGCAACAGAGCAAAGACTTCTAGGAACATCGCCATCGGGACACTTGTCGCTGGGAGCATCCTTCTCGGCTTCGGGCTAGTCCTCTCCTTCTAGGTAACAACATGAGCAGCCCTATGAAAAAAATCGCCTTGACTCTAGCCATCTGCTTCATCTCGCAGGTATGCGCCGCCGACCCACAGGGCACCTACGCCCAGGTTGAACTTCTCTCGGGCACAAAGCAGAAGGCGCAATTCCTCGGCATCGCAAACGATACCGTAAGCCTCGGCGGCTACATCAAGAACAAGTTCACCATCGTAAAGTTCCCGAAGTCGCAATTCAAAAGCATCGTAGACGAGCAGGGCAACGACCTTCTGAACCCCGCCGTAACGGACACGGCCGCACCGGCAAAGGCACCGGCAGCCGACACCACGGCAGCAGCCGAAGCCGCCTCTCCCGCAGCAGATTCTACCGCAAGTACCGCTTCCACCCAGGCAACCGCCGCCACCGATTCTACAGTTGCCGATTCCGCAAGCACTGATTCTGCCAGCAATACTGCATCTGCCGCACCCGCAAGAATTGCAAACAAAGTATTTGTCACCTTCGAGCCCTCCGAAATCCCGCGCAGCACAAACGAACTGCTCGGGAACATCACCTTCGGACTATTGCGCGAACTAGACTCCACGATCCGCATCCTCCATTGGAATGAACTCCCGGACTGCAACGACCGCGCATGCATCCAGGAACAGTTGAAGAATGCAGGCATAACGGATATTTTCTTCGGGAAGGCTGCACGGGCAAAGCACCCCGATTCCGTGAGCATCGAACTCACACGCGTCACCTTCGAAGAAGACCTCCCCACCATAAAGAAGACGCAGATAACCGTCTCGCGCGATTCCATCTTGCAAGATTCCTTCAAGGGGAACGCCATCACCACGCTCGTCAAGAAGTCGGCCGGGATTCCCGTCCCCACCAGGCAGGCGCGTAGCTACATCCACGTGGAAACCGACCCGGAAGCCGCCACCATCTCGCGCCCCGAAAAGGACGCCATCTGCAAGTCACCCTGCACGTTCGCCGTCACCGACACCGGCCGCATAGAAGTAAATGCCTACTGGAACGTAGACAAGCACCTGTGGGGCGCACAGACGTTCGTACGCTTGCTCCCCGGCGACACGGCGAAGGTTTCGCTCAAGCTCAAGCGCATCAATCCCGAAATCAAGATCGTGAGCAACCCCGTAGGCGCAGACATATTCCCCGGCCCATCCGAAATCGAAAGCGACAGCAAGTCTATCGGCACTACACCCAAGAAGGTGACACTCACGACCCCGGGCATGACGTCGCTGCGCCTGAGAAAGGCCGGTTACCGCGACACGCTCGTAAACTTCTACGTCGCGCCCGTCTCCGAAATCAACCTCGACATTTCGATGGAACACCTCACCGACTTCGACGAAATCAAGAAGCAGGAGGAATGGTACCACCAGCGCAAAGTATCCTACATTGGGAAAATACTGATGGGATCTTCCCTGGCACCCGTACTGCTAGGTTCCCTTTTCCTCTATCTGGCGCAACAGGACTACGACGACGCCGAGGACATCAAGAACGACCTCAAGATGCCGAGTGCGGCGAAGGGCGCGAACTACAACGAGAAAGTACAGAAAAACAAGGACCTCGTCGATTCAGGAGACCGCTACACCATCATTGGCGGCTCCCTCATTGGCGCGGGAATTGTAGTGTTCGGCCTAGGTTTAGTCCTCTCTTTCTAGCCAAAAAGGCCAAAATAACCGAAAAAAGCCCTGTTTTCATCCGCATTTTTCACAGTCTCATCTTTTTAAATCTAAATTTACACACGATGCGAAGAATAGTTATCTCAATTTTGCCCTTTTTGCTTTTGACTGCAACAGTGTACGCGGCCGACTTTGAGCGCTCCAATTGGCGTAGCCAGATATACTTGCAGGCAGAACCCGCCTTTATCAATTTCGAATCCAAGAAACCGCAATTGCTCAAGAAGCCCATCGACGAGGAAATCCTTACCGTCCCCGTTAGCGCCGGTTTCTTGTTCAGCCCGCTCTATACGCCCCTTTTCAAAGCGGACATTCCGTTTACCATCTGGCTCGGTCTTGAAGTCAACTCCATGCAGTTCCGTGAAATCGCCAGCGACCCCGAATACTACGGAGTGGACGACGACGGCAAGAAGGACAAGGAAAACGACCTTTCCGAAAACGGTGAAGGCCGCACGCTCTCGTTCCGCGCCTACGCCCCGTCCGTGGTGGGCGGTTTCTCCGTCAACCTTGCCGGCGACTTTGACTTGCGCGTGCTCGGCGGTTACGGATTCCATTTCTTCACGTTCATCGACAACTACTCGACAAGCACCAAGGACAATACCGAAATAACCCCGACGGCTTTTGTGTCTGGTGCCCTCGAATACCGCATCACCGAAGTCTTCCAAGATGTCGACATCAAGATTGGCGTGAACGTGCGCAAGGAGTTTTTGCCCTACGAAGACCTGAAGGCGACCAACCCGTACAAGTACGACGCCGAGAACCCGACTCCCTCCTCCGGTTACTCGGGAATTACCTTCGACAAGATTTCTTACAAGTGGCCCGTACGCGTTGGACTTGAACTTTCGTTCGACTTCGGGCGCGAAAGCCATCGCGACCGCCGCATGCGCTTCACCCTGCGCGACCGCGACCAGGTGCTGCGCGACAACAGCGAAGTCAAGGACACCCTCAGTGACTGGGACTGCATGGCCATCGAGCGCGACTACCGCTTCTTCCTCGACGAAGAAGGCGAACTGCCTGACATGAGCGAAGCCTATACGCGCACCCAGTTCTCCGACGTGCTGGAAAGCTTCCTCGCCTTCTGCCACCCGGCAGACCTCGCCACGAAGGAAAAACTTTACGCGACTCTCGATTCCGGAAAGGTCGAACTGAAGGAATACCAGGTTCGCCAGGAAGACTCCCGCTTTGACCAGGTCATGGCGAGCAACGATCCCGAGATGCTCGAGATGTTCCTCGAATACTATCCCGACTCCCCGCGTAGGGGCGAAGTCGAAGCCAAGATCAAGACCCTCAGCGAATACCACAAGTTCCGCGAAATCCAGGCCCAGAACACCTTCAAGGCATACCTTTCCTACCTGAACGACAACCCCAACGGGGCCTTCAGGGAAGAGGCCGAAGCGGGCATCTTTGAACTGGTGCGGAACAGCAACCGCATGAAGGATTACGAGATTTACCTGAAGCGCTTCCCCAACGGCAAGTATGTCGAAGAAGCGAAGGCCGCCCTCAGGGGAGCGAACTCCAGTGCCCCGTCCGTGATGGAATACCAGGCACCCGAGTACGTGCAACAGCAGCCCGAGGAGCCTGCACCGGCGGTGGAGGAAGACGACGACGATGAAGAAGAAGAAGTCGAAGAAGCACCGGCACCCAAGGTAAAGAACAAGAAGGCAGCCAAGAAAGCCGCCAAGAAGAAAGCCAAGGCAAAGGCAAAGTCCAAGAAGAAAAGAAGATAAACTTTCCTAAGTCCAAGGACTCATGAAAAAACTCGCCATACTAGCACTCCTTGTCGCAGGTTTGAACCTCGCGGCATTTGCACAGAATGATTCCATCGCAGCAGAACCCGCACCCGTAGTCGCAGAAGAAGTCGCCACCGCGTCTGACGACGCCCCGAAGACCGGCATCTACGACCAAATTATCGACTGGTACAACGACAACCTGAACTACGGGACCATCGCTCTCCTGATGGCGGTCGAGAGTTCGTTCATTCCCTTCCCGTCGGAACTGGTGGTGCCGCCTGCAGCCTACAAGGCCATGCAGCACGAATCGGGACTGAGCATCGTACTCATCGTGCTCTTCGCAACGCTCGGCGCGCTCATCGGAGCGTTCATCAACTATTTCCTCGCGAAGTTCCTCGGCCGACCGATTATATACAAATTCGCAGACAGCCGCCTGGGGCATTTCTTGCTGCTCGATGCAGGCAAGGTCGAAAAGGCCGAAGAATATTTCCGCGAGCACGGAGCGATATCTACGTTCGTCGGGCGACTCATCACCGTCATCCGCCAGCTGATTTCTATACCGGCGGGACTCGCGAACATGAACATCTTCCAGTTCACGCTCTACACCGCACTTGGCGCCACCATCTGGAACTGCGTTCTCGCGTTCCTCGGGTATCTCGCCCACGGGCAAAAGGATATCATCCAGCAGTACAGCCACGAGCTGTCCATCGCGCTGGTCGGCCTTGGCGTGGCCTTCATCGGCTACATGGTGTGGAACGCTTTCAAGCCTAAGAAGAAAAAAGACTAGAAGTCGCAGTTTTCGACGCAGCGATTCTTTTCGAACTTCGCCTCGAGCGTCTTGATACCCTTGTTGTAGCGGCGGTACGGGCCACTGCGTAACCCGAATTCAAACGTCATCTCTTCCTTGAGCGCACCGAGTTCATCGTAGATTTTCGCGACACCGTGAATCTGCCCGTTCGCGTAAGGAATGCTGCGCCATACGAGGCCACGTTCGTTGTACTCTTCGGCCACACCCTCAAGAGCTCCGGCCTTATAAACTTCGCGACGTTTCTTCATGCCGTTTTCGTAATAGTCAATACTCTCGCCGTCTTCGATGCCGTCCTTGTAGCCGATGGTCTGCCAAGGCTTGCCGTTTTCAAAGAAACTCTTGAACACGCCGTCGAGCTTGCCATTCTTGTATGGGGCTTCCACCGCCACATTTCCGTTCGGGTGGTAGCTGATGGAGACACCCTCGCGAATGTCGGTCCCTTTCTTGAGGGTATAGATGCGGGAGAGCGTCCCATCGGGGAAAGTCTCGCGGACTGTATCCAGGGCGGCAACGTTCTGTGGAGCCGACACCTTTTTCGGAGCGGCCTTTTTGGGCGCTGCGAAGGTGTTGCAGACAACGCAACACAGGATTATCACGAAAATTTCTTTCCTCATCGCCTTGAAATGTAGTTTAATCTGCGCAGATTATGTATTTTGTGTGGCGTCATGCGTATTACTTTTTTAAACCCTCCGTTCCACCCGATGTTCAGTCGCGAGTCCCGCAGTCCCTGCGTGACCAAGTCTTCTACTCTTTACTGGCCCATGTTTTTGAGCTACGCCGCCGGCACCGTCGAGGCGGACGGCAACGAGATACAGCTCATCGACAGCCCCGCGATGGAGCTTGACCTGCCCCAGACGCTCGACGGCATCAAGAAGTTTGACCCGGCACTGGTCGTCTGCAGCACGAGCACGCCGAGCATCTTGAACGACCTCAAGGTAGTGCACGCCATCAAGGAAGCGCTCCCGAACACGAAGGTCGCCATCATGGGTACGCATGCGACGGCCGAACCTCTCGAAAGCATGGAGATGGAACCGAGCCTCGACTTCGTGATTATCGGCGAGGCG
>Ga0310696_10006886_pt1 | contig 13419 bp, 9 predicted proteins | sample AusTroGonzalo_MG_4_FD_203885 | JGI IMG/M metagenome (GOLD analysis project Ga0310696, IMG submission 203885) | Bovine rumen microbial communities from tropical cattle in Woodstock, Queensland, Australia - Gonzalo_02 (v2) (version 2) | ecosystem: Host-associated > Mammals > Digestive system >... | reverse complement strand
TGAAGTCCGTGGTGCCGTTGCGCAGCGATCGCACCTGATGGCCGTTCACGGCGAAATAGGCAAAGCCTTCCTCCGGCGCTTTGCCGCTGCTCCAGTGCCCGGCAGAATCAAGCGAGTGATCGTTATAGGTGTCCGTTGCCGTGGAATAGACAGCTTTGCTGGCAAGTGTATAGACGAGATACTTCACGTCGCCTACTGTTTCAACTGAGAATGTTCCATCCAGAATGTATGGCCGGAGTTCCTCGACAACGTTGTCGTTCTCATACGTCGCGACGAAGTCGTTTGCCGTCACGCCAGTGTCGCCGAGGTTTGCGGCTGAGAGGACGCGGAAGGATTGCGCATTGGCCAGCTGCGTGATTGCAGTGACGGTGAAGTCGATGCGGATCTTTTCGTTGGCCGCAAGGTTGTTCGTGATGTCTCCGCCAATGGTGACGAGCCCCTTGTGGAGGTACTTGCGGATGAAAGGAGTACCGGCGGCGGTCGTTTCGAGCGTCAGCGATGCGAGAGAGACGTTTTCGTCCGACGATTCTGCGTTGGCTCCCGCCTGCAGCGTTACCGGCCCTGCCTTGACTCCGTTAGTAAGGCGCAGCATCCTCGGCTGCGCCACCGTAATGGGAACAGACGCATTGTCATAGCCGGAAGCGAGCTGGAGCGTGTTGTTCGCGACGATGCCGTCGATATCCGTGATGGAAACGTTGCCCAGCGCGACACGGCGGTCATGCGCCCCCTCTGTGCCGGTGTTGTCGATCGTCAGCGTTCCCGTGCCGGAAATCGTGCCGCTGCTTATCTGCAACCCCACATTCGATCCCGTCTTGGTGTAAACGCCTAAGACGCCGCCGTTGTCGAGCGTGATTGCCGCGCTAGAAAGCGCTATGGTGGACTCACCACCGCTGAACAGCCGACCGCCGTTTGAAAGCGTGATGCTTGGCGGAGAGCCGAAGGCGTTGCCGTTGTAGCCCACGAGGGCAAAGCGCTCGCCTCCGACTTCAAACGATCCGGCATAACCGGAGTTGTTTCCCTTTAGGTTCAGGAAGAACGGATTGCTGCCCGAGTGCGAATCGGTACTTTGTTCAACCTTTATCCGTGTTCCACTCGCGCCGGAGATGCTGGATTCCAGCGTAAGGCTTCGCCCGCCAGCGCCATGGACTAATGCGGGATTGGCAACCTTTGCGTAAATGGTCATGCCGCCGGCAATGGTGAGTGCGCTGCTGCCCTCGCCATGGTGCAGTCTGGAATTATAGAGACGGAAGTCGGAAATCGTGGTCTTGCTGTTTTTACCCTTCAAAATGACGCGGGCACCGCCGTCAAGCGTGAGGGAGCGTCCGCCGAAGGTTGTGTTGGCGCTCGCGGTCGACGGAGTGCGGATGTCCAAGGCGTTGTTTACTAGATAGTCCTTGGTGTTCGAAAGGGAGCCGCCGAAATGGGCGCCGTTGGCTATCGACGATTGCGTGCCAGTATCGCTGGCCGACAGCACGGTGTAGCCCGTCGTGTCAGTGATGGCCGTTTCATAGGCCGACGCACCCTGAATTGCAGCGACGCAGACAAGAAACATCGCAATGGACTCACGAATTGGCTTTTGCATTGTTCCTCCTTAAACAACTGAGTTTCGATTTACGAGAATGATACCAAAGAGCGGCTTTCCAGTCTTGATTTTTTCCGCACAATAAATTGACCTATTGCGAATTACAGAATGTTGTGGTAAAATGCACCCATGAAAAGCACACGGAAGCGTTCGCACAATGCGAAGAAGAACGCGCGGCGGCGCATACTGCTGCTGGCCGACTTCGCCTACGTCTCGGCGAAGGCGGTTGCATCTGGCATCATACGTTTTATGTTCGCCAGGTCGGATCTGGACTTCATGATTCTGGGCGGACATCCAAGCAATGCGGACGAACGCTATTTCCTTAAAGGCGGCGTGGACGGTGTTATCTCCACTCTCGGCGCAAACCACCCGACATTGCGAAAATTGCTGGCGATGCATCCACGCTGTCCTGTTGTGTTTGCGAGTGTCGTGCGAGACCTTGCCAACCTACGAGGAACGCACAGCGCGGCGGTTGTATGCGATCATGGTGCAATTGCCAAGGCGGCCGCTTCGCTTTTGATGCGCCACGGCATGTCCGAATTCGCATACGTCGGGGCGCGCCTGCCGTCGGGAAGCGTCTATTGGGACGCAGAGCGTCGCAGCGCATTTTCTGCCACGCTCGCATCGCTAGGCTGCTCCGCGCACATCTACAGACCGCCGATGACGACCGATGCCGACGCCGAATCTGCCTCGCTTGCCGAATGGTTGAAATCACTGCCAAAGCCTTGCGGAGTTTTCGCCTCCTACGACCAGAGGGCCATGCACGTCTTGAACATCTGCCGCGCCGAGGGCATTCGCGTTCCGGAGCAGATACAGGTCATCGGAGCGGACAACGAGGAATGGATATGCGAACATATCTCGCCGACGCTAACTTCCGTTGAACCTGATTTCGAGAAGTGCGGACGCATGGCGGCAGAGACGCTCATTCGCATTATGGACGGCGAGAACTACGACCAGTTGCAGATATTTGGCGTAAAACGTGTCGTAGAGAGAATGAGCACAACCGATCTGCATGGAGCCGTAAACCGCGCAGTAAGGGCACGTAGGTTTGTCAATGAAAGCATCGGAGAGGGACATAGCGCGGCGGACATTGCCGCTCGCCTTGGTTGCTCATCACGACTTCTTCAGCTAAACTACAAGTCGGTTTACGGACGAACGTTGCAGGACGATCTCGTCGAGGCGCGCCTTGAACGCGTGCGACGGCTTCTCGCCGACACTACGATACCGATCTGCCTGATACCGGAGCGAGTAGGCCTAGATTCGCCAAATCATCTAATGCGCCTGTTCAAGCACCGCACTGGAATGACGATGCTACAGTTTCGGCGAAATCTGCGCAGCAGCGCATCGGCTGATTAGTTTCCTGCCCCGTCAGTGGAAATCGACGAGGTGGCCGATCAGGGAGCGGATGCCGCGGTAGTAGAAGCCGATGTCGAAGAGGTTGCGCGTCGTGACAAGCCTGTGCCAGATGGCCCCTGGCTGCAGGAAGCCGCGATAGACCTCTCGGATCGCGCACTTAATTTCGTCCTCGGAAACAAGCGGCGTCTTCGTTATCGCGCGGCGCATGTCGTACTCGTCCCAATCGAGAGTATTCAAGCCGTCGTTGGCCTTAAGCTCCTTGAAGAGCGGAGTGCCCGGATATGGAATCGTAAGAGTGCACTGAAGCGTCTTCGCCCATCCCTTCGCGAGAAGACGGCGGGCGAGAGCGACAGTTTTTGCGATCTCGGCCGGGCCTTCCCAGGCATGGCCGAACATAAAAGTCACGTGCACGTCAAGGCCGGCCTCGGTCGCCCATTTCGCGCCCTTTTCGACATCCTCCACCTTGAGCGCCTTCACGAACCTGTCAAGCGTCGCCTGGTTCGCAGACTCTACGCCGAAGAGGACAAACTGGAACCCGGCCTTGCGCATCAATTTGTAGTCGTCGAGTCCAAGACGGCCAAAGCGCATGTTGCAGTCAAGACGCACCTTCTTCTGCAGTCCGCGGCGAATCATCTCGTTGCAAAACGTCGTCAGCCATTCGCCTACGGGGAACGACCCCGAATCATCCATTATTTCCCGGACATGGTACTTCTCGACTAGAAACTCAATCTCGTTAACGACATCGATCGGGTCGCGGGTGCGATACTTCGGGTAAAGCGTCGTCCACGAACAGAAGGTGCATTTCCCGTGCCAGCAGTCGCGTCCGGACATTATGTACGTTCCTGGCGTGCGGCGGAAGTTGCCGTTCTTCTTCGCGTATAGTTCCCAATGTACGAGCTCGCGGTCGATCCACGGAAGTTCCTTGAGAGATTCCTTTAGCGCGAACGGCTGGACGCCCTTGGGGCAACCAGCCTCTATGAAGTCAAGAAGTCCGCAATCCCAATCACCGCCAGGAACAATCGCCCAGACGCCAGGCTTTTCGATGGACTCCTGCGGTAGCGCCGTCACGTGGTCGCCGACCATCACGACTCGCACAGAAGACCCAATCGCCGACATCCTCGCCGAAAACTTCTCTATCCACGCCCAATGGCGCTTCACGACAGGCGTTTTCGTTTCAACTACGAGAATGTCGGGTTTGAACGCCTCAAGCTTCGCGTCAAAGTCTTCAGGCGACATTTCGGCCGCGATGCCGTCCAGGAACAGGACATCGCAGCCGGATTTCTTCAGCATCGTCGCCGCAGTCGCGGGGACTACGGGAAAGATGTATGTAGGACGCGAGAACCACTGGAACTGTCGGTTCTGCGTGAGCAGCGCGACGCCTTTCCCGCTCTTCAGGGGCGGGTAGGCTATCGCGACTCTCGTTCTCGCTACCACTGGTAGCCAAGGCCGAGAATGTAGCGCAGATCGCTCTTCTTGCGGCCGTTTGCAGGCATGGAGTTAAAGTCCCACTCGATCTTTGCCATGAAGTCAAAGTCGTAGATCAGCTTCGTGGTAAGGCCGACGTCTGCCTTTACGAGGTACTTGTCGAAGTCATCGACATCAGGCAGATACTCGCAGTTGTGGAAAACCTGCACGCCATCGTTCCACTTCGGGGTGTAGAGGAGGTGGTGGGCATAGCGGAGCGCGGCGAAACCATCCGCCTTGGAATCGTCCATGTTCTTGTATTCTTCCTTGATCCAGTTGGCGCCGAGTTCCTGGTTGAAGCTCCACTTGCCGGTCGACTCGAACACGCGGCCGTCAAGCCACTGGTAGCCGACGCCGATGCCGAGACGGTAGCGGGCGTTCAAGAGCTGGATCGTGTCGCGGTCGTAGCGGCCGTTCTCGTAGGTGTAGAAGGCAGGTAGCCAGAAGTGATCGTGCTGGATCTCAGCCTCCCAGCGGTCGGTCGATTTTTCCTTCTCGGTATTGGCCGTGCCCTTCTCGCTGAAGTAGTAGCCGAAATTTGCCTTGAATCGATCGTACTCCCAGCGACGGTTGACGTCGGCGAGAAGGCTCCATGTGTTCTCCACCGTGTTTCCTCGAGCCGCAAGGAACGCGCCATGGACGCTGCCGTGCCACTTCTCCTCGCTAGGATCGATCTCCTTGACCGTGCCCATGTCCAGCGCGGCAGCGCCGGCGAACCATGCGCCATCGGAGATCTTGAGCGACTTTGTTTCGCGACGGTCGTCGTTGTAGCGCACCACGTGGCTGCCGGCGTCCTCAAGCTTCGCGATCTTCTCAAGGGGAATCTTCACCTCGCCGAGATCGTCAGACTTGAACGTCAACTCTGCGCACGAGGCTCCCTTGACCTCGCCCGTCAGAAACGAACCGGATTTCAGGTACAGTTTGTCCGCGAACGCCGCGGTTGCGGCGAAAGCCGCCGCAAGCATGATTGTCTTCTTCATTGTTGTTCTGTTTGTTCTTTTTGGTGTTTGTGGTTTTTGTGGTATTTGTAATTAGGGTCTTTTCTGAAAGGCACATAATCGCGTAGATGAAAACCGTCATCGGACTTCTTTTCGGGCAATGGGTCGTTCGCCTGCTCGTCGAGCGGACGCATGTCGAGCGATTCGATGCCCTCGATGTTGTGCTGCGGACGGTCTCCTGGCTCGAGCTTCTGCCCTTCCGTGTACTGACGCCCTAGAACCGCGTTCTTTGGCAGCCCGGCATCAGACTTCATGAAGTGCGGATCAACAAGCCCGACCGTCACGAACACAATGATTTCCTTCTGGATCTTGACTCGCTCCATGGAGCCAAACAGCCTCTGCCCGAGCCATGGAATGTCGCGCAGAAGAGGAACGCCCGTATCGACCTGCTCCTCCTTGGTAACGGAAAGTCCGCCTATGACGGCGGTGGTTCCGCTTGCAAGGTTGAACTCGGTGACAAGACGCTGCACGCCTATCACCGGATATTTCGTCGATATGGTGCCGGAATCGTCGTCGGAATCCATTCCCGTAACGACCCAGTCTTCGCGATCGGAAATCGTGGGCACGATCGAAACGTTTATAAGGCCATTCGTCCCGACACGCGGCGTTACCTCCAGGAGAATGCCCCAGCTGAAGAAGGCCTCCTTAGCGAACATGAACTTGTCCTCGCCGGGAATGGCCTCCATGTTGGACGCGATGTCGAGAGATGTGGACGCGCTCGCATCGGTGCGCTTCGCGGAAACCCTTACGTTAGGATACTTCGTCGTCATGTCAACAACGGCCTTCTTGCCGGACGAGACGATGATCTTCGGGTTTGAGAACGTCTTCGCGTCCTCGGTGGCGTCGAGCGCACGCAGAGTGAGAGACATCTGCGAGAAGTTTAGCGTTCCGTTGAAATATGAAATCGTGCCGTCGGAGTTGCCCAGTATCGTGTTGCCGGAGATGGTAGACGTATCGGCGCCGGAGACGCTGAACACGGTGGTGCCGTCGTTCTTGTTGTTAATCGTGCGAGTAAAGCCAGTAACGCCCTTGCCTACGTTGTGCTGCTGAATGCCTCCGCCTAGCGACGCCGTTCCAGACATGCCGTCCAGCATCGACCAGTCTATGCCGACCTTGTGGCTCGCCTTGTTGCCAAGTTCCACGAAACGCGCCTCGATGTAAACCTGAGGAGACTCCACGTCCAGTTCTACGATCGCCTTTTCGCAGGCGTCTAGAATCATGCGCGGCGCAGTGACCAGGACCGAGTTAGGCTCTGGAAACGCGACGGCGATCTTCGACACCTTCCATACCTGCCCGAATTCGCCGCTCCACATTTCGTTCAGGCTCTTTGCGACATCGGTCGCCGATGCGTGGCGCAGTCGAAACGTCCGCGTATCAATGCGATCTTGCTGCTGAGACACATCAGAAACGGTCTGCTGATCCGCCGCGACGGCGGGAGCGGCGCCTGCGACGGCGGGAGCGGCGCCTGCGACGGCAGCTTCCGCCTCTGTGCTGGCGACAGTCGTTGACGCGAAGAGCGCGGCCACAATTAATGAAGTCATGTTGTTACCCCTTGAATATGAAAAACTTTCGGACGACAAAGTTGACCACGACAGACACTAGCACGTTGACAACGAACGAATACGACGTCTCGATGCCGAAGAATTTCACGAGCCACCATATCGCCACGCTTCCGCAGACGATGGCAAACCCGCTTCCAGCGAGGAAATAGAGCCATTCCAGCAGCCAATGGTGCCTGCCTGGCTTGAACACGAACTTGCGGTTCAGCAGCCAGCAGACGACGTTCGCCAAAAAGAACCCGACAAGATTGCACAACACGGCGAGTCGGGCGCGTTCCGCGTCCGACACGGACGACGACGCGAAGCCCAGAAACCTCACGAACGGATCGTCCGGCGAGAGGCACGGCCACACGTACGCCGCACACAACTCGGCGACGACCACATTGATGGCCGTCGCCAGTGCGCCGATCACGCCGTATTTGGCAATCTGCCAGAGAAGCTTATACATTCAGCGCCGCGTTGTCCTTCGTGACACCAGTCTTGTCAAGCCCCATCTTCTTGAGATCGACGTTGACGATCCCCCACGGCTCGACGTTGCGCCAGTTGCCGCGAGTGAAGTCTGGGATCGACATCGGCTTGGAGCCACAGCGCACAGACGTCTCCGTGAGCTCGCACAGGCAGCTCGTCGCCGCGAGATCGTAAACGTCCATGTCAAGAGGCTCGCCGTTCTGCAGGCACCACGCCCACCTCAAGTCCATGATGAAGTCCATGCCGCCATGTCCGCCGACCTTCTTCGCCAGTTCGGACACGTCGCGCCACATCGGGTGCATGTACTTTTCGCGAATCTCCTCGGTCTTCTTCTCGTCGTACCAGTCGTGGGCCTTGAAGTCGAAGCACTTCTCCTCGAAGGCACAGCGGAACGGATAGTCGCTCGCAATGCCCTTCGTTCCGGAAATGAGCTGGATGCGCGAATAGGGACGAGGCGACGACACGTCGTGCTGAACGACGATGGACTTGCCCTTCACCGTCTTTATGAGGGTCGTGTTCATCGGCCCCATCGCCGGCGGCGGATCCTTCTTGCGCGGATCTGCGTCCTCAAGAATCTCTTTCTTGAAAAGCTCGTAGTTCGCGTTCCCGGGGCCACCCTCGAGAGAAACGAGATAGTCGAGCCTGTCGCCGCGGTTCACGCCCATCGTCTGGCAGAGCGGCACGAGACCGTGCGTCGGATAGCGGTTGCCCGCATGCGCCTGGTTCTCGTCGTAGCGCCATTCCCATTCGGAGTTGAACGTGCGGCCGACGGACGGAATGACGGCCCTGAGATCGTGTATGTACGCGCCTTCGGCATGGTTGATTTCGCCGAACATTCCAAGTCTCGCAAGATTGAGCTCGAGAAGCTCGATCTCTCCATAGACGCAGTTCTCGAGCTGCATGCAAGGAAGCTGGTACTTCTCCGACGCCTCGACGAGCTCCCAGCATTCTTCTGTGGTAAGAGCACTCGTCACCTCGACAAGCGCAATCTTGCCGCCATTGAGGGCGCGCAGGGCTACAGGCTGGTGCAGCGCCCACGGCGTTGCGCAATAGACGACGTCGCAGTCGCCGAAATCGCAAAGCTCCTTGTAAGCCTCTTCGCCGACATACGACTTCGGAAGCACCGGATACTTCTTGTCGGCAAGCCACTTGAGATTTTCGCGGACGCGAGCCTCCTTCTTGTCGCAGAGCGCGGTTATCTCGACGCCCGGGATCATCGACACGCGATGAACGGCGCCCGAACCACGGCTGCCAATGCCCACGAAGCCAACGCGAATCTTCTTGCCCATCAACTTGCGATAGGCGTAGTTCTGCATGATGCCACCTTCGCCAAAGCCAAGCCTGTTGAGATGGCAGCCAGCCGCAAGCGCGGCACCACCCATCCATGCTGTTCCCTTGAGAAATTCACGACGACCGATAGACATGTTTATCCTCCGTTTAGTATGCAGGTTGAAGTAGGTTTACGTCCTGCATATTATACCAAAACTGCGTAAATATTGCACTCGTGAAATAAAAAAAAACAGCCAGCGCATCTTCGCCCATCAACGCCAGCACTCGAACTCAACCAATGGGGTCAAACCCCGAAGCTCACTATTTCATAACCAAGGTATTTTACAAGGGCTTCGCGGACGGCTCCTGCGTTCAGTCCGTATGCGAAGGCCACGTGGTGGCGAAAGCCATTCTCGGCCATGTAGTTGAAAAGCCCGTTCATGTCTCCGTCGGCCTTGCGGAACACAAAGCCCGTGCCAAAGAACCCCTTGCCGGGATCAAGCGCGGTGATTTCGCCTTCGGTGACAAAGCCCTTCAGCCTACCGCCTTCCGTGCGAAGCGAGGCAACAGTGACGAAGCCAGGCTTCATCTTGCCGTTGTATACGCCGACACTTACGCCGGGTCCCATCGACTTGGCGAGAATCGGGTGGTCGTCCATCAATCCCTTTTGAACAAGCATCCCCCTGGGAACTGCGGAGCAGTGGAAGAAAACGGCCTTGTCCTTCGCATTCCTGTAGTTGTTGTTGACATCGAACACCGCAACAGGCTCGCCCTCTCCGGCGGCAAGTCCAACTGCCCGCATCATGACAGCATTGTTGACGTCCGTCTCGCAAGCGGCAGGGAAGCCCCTGTCGTTGAGCATGCTCATTACTACACACGGGGAAATCCCCCACTCGGCCTGGAACTCGTCCCAGCAGCGAACGGCGACGGAGTCCAGCCCGTACTCCTCGACGATTTTGTCTATGGCAACAGCGAGCCGCGACAAAGCGTCTATGCGCTTTGCGCAGCAAGGCGCCCGACGAGCGTACGACTCAACTTCCCTGCGCTTCGCGGCGACGGTCTTTGCGTCCGCCTTCCGCATGCGCCTGAATACGTCCGCAAGGTCGAGAGTTTCGACATTTACTCCGTGACGCTGGAACGCGATCTCGTCGATACGCACCGTCTTGAACGGAGTGGTGCGCGCACCGAGAATGCCGACATTGAAGGTTCTAAGCCCCTTGACGATTCGGCATATTGCGGCGAACCGCCTAACATCCGCGGCAAACGCCTTCGACTTCGGCGAAACGGCGAAATCGGCCGTCAGCGAATATGGAATGCCCGCCTGGCGCAGCACGTTGCACATCGCGAGCTTGCCGCAGACGGCGTCGCGGCGCTCGTGTATGCCCATCTTGTCCGGTTCGTCCGGGAACGCCTGCACGAGAATCGGAACGCCTGCGTCCTTGAGCGCAACGACTGCGCCGTTCTCGTCGCCGAAGTTCGGGAGCGAGAGGATAACGCCATCGTATTCGCCGCGATGCGCAGCGAGGAACTTCGCGTACACACGGCCCTCCGCCGGAGATCCTACGGCATCATGGCGCGTCGACCCTTCGGGCAACAGTAGCGCCGAGTGCCCCTGTGCGGAAAGCGCCTTGGACAGTTCCTTCCGCGCCGCGTCGAACAGCGAACCGGGAAACGTACCGCGGTTGGCAAGGCACACTGCAAACTTCATGTCACATTCCCTCCATGGAAAACAGCTTCATCACACGCGCAACATCGGCCCTCATCGCCTTTGTCGCAGCAACGGCGACATCGTGGAACTGCAACCCGTCTCCATTCTCCTTCGCAAGCGAGACGACGGCTCTGCCGCCCGCCAGCGCACCGTATGTATAGTAGTTTATCTTGCGAATGCCGCGAGAAATGGCGTCACAATAGTCCTTGTCGGAAAGTCCCGAGCCGCCATGCATGACGAGAGGCAGTCCGTCCGTCGCCTCGCGAACCTGCTCCACGACCTCGAGCGAAAGGCTCGGCTTGGCCTTGTACACGCCGTGGACTGTTCCAAACGAGATTGCAAGCGCGTCGACACCTGTGCGCCGTACGTATTCGGCCGCCTCCTTCGCGCGGGTGTAGAAGTCCTCGGGGGAGTAGTCGCCGAGTTCGCCGTTGAAGTTGTGCGGCATAGACCCGAGCTCGGCCTCGACGTCGGCACCGCGTCTTTTCGCTTCTGCGACCACCTGCGCGGCGACAGCGACGTTTTCCTCGAACGGAAGCGCGGAAGAGTCGATCATGACGGACGTAAAGCCGAGTTCAATTGCATGTCTGCAAAGGGCGAAGTCCGTGCCGTGGTCGAGATGGACCGCCACGGGGACTTTCGCGGCCTTCGCAAGCTGCAGCATGATTGGCGCCGCCATGTCTAGCGGAATGTACTTCTCGTGCGCAGGCGCATGCTGGAGGATGAACGGACACCCCGTCTCCTCCGCAGCCTCGACTGCCGCACGGCCAGACTCAAGGGTAGAGAAGTTAAACGCCCCTACCGCGCATCCCCTTCTGCCGCATTCCGCAAGCAGTTCTCCCATTCTCGCCAGCATGCCTCAACCCTTCCTTCGTTACAAGTTGATTTCCTCAAGCGCCCTGCCCTTTGTTTCGGGCACGACGAATATCGCCCAGAAGATGTGGAACACCATGAACGCCCCGAAGAGCGCAAAGATAGACCACGTGGGCATCCTTGCCGTCATCAGCGGGAACACGAACGTCAGCGTCGCGCAGAACATCCAGTGCGTGAAGCTGCCAAAGCTCTGCCCCTGGGCGCGGAACTTCTGGGGGAACACCTCGGAAATGAACACCCAGATGACCGTGCCCTGCCCGACGGCATGGGAGAAGATAAAGAGGAATATGCAGGCGGCGGCGACAACGTTCCATCCGAGGACAAACGCGGCGGCACAGCCAAAGAGCGAGACGAGGTAGCCTACGCCGCCCCATATCAGCATCTGCCTGCGCCCGATGCGGTCTATGAGAAACAGCCCGACGAATGTGCCAAGCCCCAGCAGAACCGTAAGCCACGCCGTGACGGCAAGCGCCGTTTCGCTTGAACATCCCGCAAGCTGGAACACGCGGCGCGCAAAATACAGCACAGCGCATATTCCCGAGAGCTGGTTGAACATGGCAACGCAAAACGCCAGCATAATTGGCCGCAGATTTGCGCGGGAGAAGAATCCTCTCGAACTCGAACTAACGTCTCCAACTTCATGTCCCCTCATCGCCAAATATCGCGGCGACTCCACGAGGAACGGGCAAAGGAGCGTGAAGGCAAGCGCAGGCAACGCCTCCGCGCCGAGCATCCAACGCCATGTCGCATCACCAAGCTCCGCCGAGCCAATCAGCCAGTTGACGACCTGCGAGACGACCATGCCGATAACGATGTTGAACTGGAACAGGGCGCACAGCCGGCCTCTGCTGTCGGCAGGGGAAATCTCCGAAATGTAGACCGGCGCGGCGATTGACGACACGCCTACGCCCACTCCGCCAATGAATCGAGCAAGCATGAGCGAATACGGCCCGCCGGCGAACGCGCTCCAGACCGCCGAAAGAAGGTACAGGACGCCCACGCCGAAAAGCGTAGGCTTGCGCCCGAAGCGGTCGCAAATCTTTCCGCCTGTCATCGCGCCTATGACCGTTCCCCATAATGCCGCGCTCATCACCAATCCGTGCATCAACGACGACAGCGACCAAACGGACTGTATCTGCTGCTCGCCGCCGTTGATTACCGCCGTGTCGTAGCCAAAGAGAAACCCGCCCATCGCCGCCGCGAGAGACAGAAACCACAACTTGCCGCCGCCAAACTCCTTTGCCTTCATGCCAACATCTTCCTTCCTTTTGCTCCGAGCAGTTGCCTATAAAGCAACATGGCACTATACACCGATGTCAATCCAGGTCACCTATATTGACGCTGCGGTATGAATTGGCCTTTAGTAGCAATTCTTCCCCCGGCTGCAGGACCGACTCCACGCCATCCGCCACAACGCGCGTCGGTCCGACCTTGCGAATGCGAAACGCCGGCGGGACAGGCTTGTCCGTAGGCTTTTCGCGTCCGCGCACCACGTGGAAGTTGCGGAACCTGACGCCCTTCCCGTTCGTCTCCCAGGTTACGGTCTCGGAGCGCTTCGGCCTGTCGCCTACATACCAAAGCTCGAAGTCCTCGAAGAGCACGTTGCGCAAAGCCCCTACGCCGTTCGGATGCTCCGCGTCCTTGAAGATCGGGTCGGCACAGTAGCGGGCGGCGTCGGCGTTGATGCCGTGTCTGCGGTAACCTACCTTGAACCCTCGCAGAACAACATCGCTGATTTCAGACTTGATCGACAGCACGCGCACTGCAGTCCAGCAGCTCGCCGCCTGCACGTCCTCGACGAGAATCTTGCGTATCGGCAGATCCTGTTGCCCTGCGTTGTGGCTGTAGTGGTTTACGTCGTCGGCATTGAGCGCGATGAGGTCGTCGCCCGTTGCGCCGTCTATGGCGCGGATGTTGCGCACAACGCCGCGCTCGCAGCCTCCGCCGATATGGACGCCGTCCTGGCACATCGGATGCACCTTGCCGTCGAACACGATTCGCTCGAATCGGAAATCCGTCACTCGTCCTAGCGAAACCTGGTAGCACGCGCCATCGCGTATGTGCATATCGGTGCAGCACAGGTCCCTGACGTTGATGAAGTGAAAGAACCGGCCGGCGTAATCGGGGTCCTTGTAGCTGGTG
>Ga0310696_10006884_pt1 | contig 13423 bp, 7 predicted proteins | sample AusTroGonzalo_MG_4_FD_203885 | JGI IMG/M metagenome (GOLD analysis project Ga0310696, IMG submission 203885) | Bovine rumen microbial communities from tropical cattle in Woodstock, Queensland, Australia - Gonzalo_02 (v2) (version 2) | ecosystem: Host-associated > Mammals > Digestive system >... | reverse complement strand
ATCCAGTGCTTCACTCGATCGGTTGGTAATGCTCTTTTGAATCTTTAATTGCCTCATAAATGTCTTGTTACTCTGAAAAAGCGTGCAAAGGTAATAAAATATTGTGTAACTTGCACGTTTTGAGTCCTAAAAGCTGCAATATTTACGAATATTTAACCAATCCAGAGCTATTTTGCTGCCTTATCATAGCAAAACTCGTCGATATCGACATATCCGCCTGCCTTCTTGGTGGCATAACAGAAGAGGCCGAATTTGGTGCCCATGAAGAAGCGACGCCAGTCGAAACCAAGGCGATAATTCTCAGTACCGATCTTCGTCCACTGCTCACCATCGAGGCTATAGTAGAAGTTGGCGCAATCAGCTCCACCCATGCGACGCATGCCTGTTCCTTGTCCTGGACGGAAGTCGGCATCGATGCGCAGCCAAATCTTAGATGAGGTGAGTGGAATCTCTTCGACGACTTTCTCTTCGACATCTGACACCTCCTTTTCGCGATCGGAGAGTTTGCAGGTCATCTCAGTCATCTGGAGCGACAGTTTCTTACCTTTCTTTTTGATGACGAGGGCGCCCGTATCGCTGTTGAAGGCTGCCAGACCAGCACAGTCGCCATCCTTCATCTTCGCACAATCGATAACGATGCTGCCACTACAAGTGGGGCCCTCCATGCGCTGGGTGAGCGTGTTGGGAGCGAGGTAGAGGGTGTTGACTACACGATTGGTCTTCAGACGCAGGTAGCCAGGACGTTCTGTGAGGCTCCACGCTGCGTCGATGGGGTTGTGGTTCCACTGCCAATGCAGACCGAGTTTCGCCTCAGAGAAATCATCGGCCTTGACGATGGCAGCTTCAGGCTCTCCGCTCTTCAGCGCACGCACCGTATCAGGCACTTTGCCGTTCTCGTCGCCCAGCATCGGCCAGCCATTGATCCAGCGGCAGGGCATGACGGTGAGCACGCGGCCTACACCACCACGATCCTGGAAGATGATGCCATACCAGTCGCCATCCTGTGTATCGACGATGGTACCCTGAGCCTCATAACTAAAGCCTCCGAACTCGCTCTCGAGAATGACCTGCTTCTCGTAAGGTCCGTGGATGTCGTCAGCACGATAGCATACCTCACGACGATGCTTGCCAGGGGCATAAGTATGGGAGATCATCAGCAGATAGTATTTGCCGTTGTGCTTGATCATACGACTGCCCTCCAAGAGACCTTTCTCGTCTTCCTCACGCTCAAAGATATGCATATAGGTACCTTCGATGACATCGGAGAGGTCGGGCTTCAGTTCCATCAGTTCGCCTGTGCCATAGACTACAAACACACGACCATCGTCGTCGAAGAACAACGAGCAGTCGTGGAAGTGGCGCATGCGAGAGACGATTTCCCAAGGGCCCTCGGCCTTCTCGGCAGAGAAGATATAGGTGTCGCCCATGGCGCCCTGCTCATTGGGAGCCAGGAGGGTATAGAAACGACCATTATGGTATTTCAGCGAGGTGGCCCACTGACCACGGCCATAGGCTGTGCCCTGCAGCATATCGTACTTCGGCGAGTCGGTCAGACGGTCGAAGATATAGCCAACGGTCTCCCAGTTCTTCAGGTCTTTCGACTTCATGATGGGTGCACCTGGCATGAGGTGCATGGTGGTAGAGACCAGATAGAACGTGTCGCCCACACGAATGACATCAGGGTCGGGCACATCGGCCCAAAGCATGGGATTCTTAATGGGATCGGTGTGGAGCGTCTCGTAATCGTCGGCCACTACCTTTGTTGCGGGCATGACCATGACGGCAGCCAGCAGGAAATGGAAGATTTGATGTTTCATAAGTTGATGTTGTGTTATAATTTAACTGTTGTTTCTGTTCCCTGATAATCTACAGTCTGACTCTGACCATCGGGCAGGATGACGGTAAACTGGCGCGATGTCAGCATGCCAGGATATTCGCCCTGACGAGAGCCAATGGTGAGCGTACGGGCTTTGTCGTTCCACACGAAGGTGGTGGTGCTGTAGACACCACGCTCGTAGTTGTAGTTGTCGCCCTCGTCCTCGTAAAGTGTGAACGAGCCATCGGCACCAGGATAGACGCGCAGTTCGAGGTTATCCCAGGCTTTCTCGCCCACATACTGCATCTCAGGTCCGAGAGGCAGGATGCTGCCTGCACGAACGAACATCGGCACACGATCGAGGGAGGTCTCGAGGGTGACGGTCTGTCCGCCCTTATAGAGTTTGTTTGTCCAGAAGTCGTACCACTGTGCACCCTTCGGCAGGTATTTCGTGGCGGTCTTTACTTCTGTCCAGTCCAACTTTTCACTTTTCACTCCTTCATTTTTCACTTTTTCCCTATTCCACCCTGTCATGGCATCTTCGCGGATAATCTTCTCCTCGGTATACTGCGGATCGAGGATGGGGGCTGCAAGGATGCTACGGCCGAACATAAACTCATCGCCCATGTTCCACACTCGCTTGTCGGCAGCGAAGTCGCTGAACAGCGGACGCAGATAACTGTCGTTGTTCGAGGTCACCTGCCAGGCAGTACTATATAAATAAGGTATGAGTCGATAGCGCAAACGGATCTGCTTCTCGATGGCATCATAGACGGGTTCGCCCTTCTTGCCAAACTGCCAGATCTCACGAGGCGCATCAGCACCATGACTACGGAATACAGGACAGAACAGACCATACTGCATCCAGCGCACATAGAGTTCCTGGAACTGCGGGTTTTGTGGTGCAGAGCCAGGACCACGGGTATTGTAGGAGTTGCAGAAGAAACCACCAATATCAGTATTGAAATTGGGATTACCCGTCAGAGAATAACTTAGTCCGGCAGGCACCTGGTTACGCAACATCTCCCACGACGAGGCCACATCGCCACTCCACATATTAGAGCCATAGTGCTGCTGACCTGCGTACGATGAACGCGTCATGATGAACAAGCGTTTCGCCTCGGATACAGCACGCTGTTTCTCATAGACCCCACGGACGGTCTCTAAGGGGAAGGCATTACGCAGGGAGCGCCATGTGCCGCCATACACCTTATGGGCGTAGTCGGCATCGGTGGGATAGAAGCAGTCGGGATCGGTAGAGTCCATCCACCAGGCATCGACACCATAGTCGAAGAGTTTCTTCAGATACTTCCAATAGATATCACGAGCTACAGGACTGAAAGCATCGTAGACCTTCACACCCGAGGGATAATCTTTCATAGGAGGCCAGACGTGCGAGATACCACTCTGTGGCCATGTCTCGAAAGGCATCAACAGCCCTTGTTTGTCTAATTCACGAAACTGTTGTGTCATCGGACCGAAACTGGCCCAAATAGAAATCATGAAATGGGCGTGCTTCTGATGAACGTTCTTGATGAGTTGCGGGCCTGTGGCGAAGTCCTCTGAGAGGAAGTCCATGGCGTTCCACAGATAGTTAGAGCCCCAGTACTGCCAGTCTTGTATGATGCCGTCGAGAGGCACCTGAATGGCACGGTATTGATCGACGATGCTCTCGGTCTCTGCAGCAGTCTTATAGCGTTCTTTCGACTGCCAGAAGCCATAGGTCCAAAGCGGGAACATAGGAACGTCGCCTGTGAGCCAGCGCATCTGGGCTATCACACCATCGGCCGAGCCGCCATACATAAAGTAGTAGTCGATGCCCTCGCCTACCTCAGAGTTGAACGACATGCCGTTGGCATCGTCGTCGAATTGCGTTGGTGAATAGTTCTCCCAGTAGATACCCCAGCCCTTGACGCTCTGCAGTACGTTCTGGAAGTCCTCGAGGTTCGACTGTTCCATACGCTTATGCTCGCCACGACGGTTCAGCAGACCGTTCTGGATGGTACCAAGACCATACACAGCCTCATCCTTATCAAGGGTGAAGGTCTGACAGGCGTCACTGACATCGCAACTCTTCTCCTTCAACAGCACCTTTCCCTTTGACGTAAGGAACGTCAGGTTTCCCTTGGCATCCTGGCGCACGGTGAGTTCACTGCTCTGCCAGGTCTGGCCATTCTGTTTCACGATGACATCGCCAGGTTTGGCTGTCACTACGAGCGACTTCGTGGGCTGACCTTTTACGACATGTACGATACTGGGGGTGAAGAACTCAACATTCACCTCCTGTGCCCAGCCGCCGACACTCGCCAGCCAGACTACAAACAGCAATAATGGTTTTCTCATATATCATTCTTTTGGAAGTTCGATAACAAAGCGACAGCCCTCGTGATAGTCGAGATCGAAGAACATATCGCCACCAAGGTTACAAATATGTCGACGAGACAAGGCCAGGCCCAATCCGAGACCGTCAGAGAGATCGTTGATCTTAGTGAAGAAATCAAACATGCGATAAGCGTCATCCTCATCAATACCTGGTCCTGTGTCCTGTACTACAAACCGCACATTCGACTCCATCTCTGTGACCCGAATGGAGATATTCTGACCATCGGAGTACTTGGCGGCATTATATAATAGTTCGCGTATGCTGCGCATCAGATAGAGATGGCTGGTATTGATACAGAAATCATCAGGTACATCCGTGATGAAACTGATGGGCAGATCGGGGAACAGTTCATGAGTAACGGCAATACACTCTTGGGCAATCTCATTGCACGACACCACCTCGTTCCTATTAGCGTAGAGTTCCTCCGTGGTGCCTCGCGCAGAACTGTCGAAAAGCATCCGCACCATACGATCGAGCATCAAGGCGTTGTGGCGCATCATGTCGGTAATGCTCTTCGCCTCCTCTTCTGGCATAAGACCCTTGCTCTCACCTAACACCTGAGCAAAGCCCATGATGATGTTAAGGGGCGTACGAATCTGGTGCGACACGTTCTGAATGAACAGCGACTTCTGTTTGTCGGCCTCTCTGGCCAGTTCGCTGGCACGTGCCAGTTCCTCGTTGCGTATCTCGGCCTCGGCGTTCATCTGTTGAATATCGCCGACATGATTGCTCAGCGAATCCAGCATCGTGGCAAAGCTGTTCTGCAGGCGTCCCACCACATCTTGGTGAGGAGTTGGGTTAATATGTTCGTCGTAGTGCCCCTCGGCTATACGCTGCAGCTTTCCTGTCAGTTTGTTAAGTGGTCGTATGGCATGGGTGACTGTGACACTACAGAACAACAACGTCAGCAACAGACCGATGATGAGAAGCGGAGTGATGATATAGTTCAGGAGGTTGTAGTTCTTCAGGATGCTCCTCTCAGGACAAACGAGAGCGAGGCTCCAGTTGGTGCCTGGCACGCCCTTGTAACAGACGAGACAGCGCTCGCCATTGATCACGACACTCATGCTGCCCACCTTGCCTGTGGTCATTTCATGACCTAAGGCGAAGATATCGGCATTCTTAGTAGGATCGGCATCACTGTAGATGGTATTCGTGAAGAGTTGGGCTGTATCAGGATGGAGGACAAATCGCCCATCTTCGCCCGTCATCATAAAAAAGGAGTCAGCATAAGGGGTCTCTGTCGCGATGAGTTTTGAAAGACGCAACAATGAGATATCCGTAGCAATCACACCCACGAACTGTTTGGACTCCTTGTCACCCTGTATTATTGTCTCTTTGTAAAGCGGTTTGCAGTAAGAGGCTATCATACCGTCGAGGGTGAGTGATAGCGAATCGCTCTCGTCATAATAGACTACCCAGCAGGATTTACCTGACTGATGCGGCGACTTATACCATACCTTCTCGAAATACTCATACTGCTCTTCAACGACGGTGGCAATGGTATCAGGCTCCCTGACGGTATAGGCAGAGAAATAACGACCATATTTCGGAAATACATTCGGTTCGGTGCTGATGGAACAGCCGTCGATATTGCCGTTAAGCATGACGATATTGCGTGAGTAGGCCAAAAGCGAATCGGGCTGTAAGTTCTCTGTCACCTCCCAGTCATTGATGTCGGTAGCCGTTTTCACAATATTCATGTGTCGGCTTAAATGCTGCATGGTCGTTTGGAGTACACTGTTGGCATGCTCTGTGGCTTCTTTCTTCACCATATTTCTCGACTGTACGAAAAGGATGCCCAACGACAGCAGGAAGATAGGCACAGCCATCAGCAGGATGCCCAGACCGAGCTTCCATGAGAGCGATCGACGGATATGTTGTATCATGCTACTCATACTTCTCTGAGTCTGTAATCAGTTGGTTCAACAGTTCTGTCACCCTATCTCCCCGTTGATGAATATCATCCACCAGACGATTGACATCTTCCGCAGTCAGTCCGTTATATCGGTCACAGAGCGTATCGACACTCTTCTTGATACCACTGACAGGCGACGTCATCTGATCCGACATATTATAGAGGAAGTTGGTCTTCATGCTCTCACCAGCCTGTGCCAGCTCATAGGCAGCCTGCAGCACCTTACCTCGTTCGGTGAGGGTATCCGTCAGTCGCTGCATCTCTCCCATACGGGTAGACAACGACTGTCGCATATCAACGAAGTGACTCTGAAGACGCCCGATCTCATCTTGTCTTCGGATGATGACCTCCTGAGTCTTGTCGTCCGTCTCCTGATAATTACCCTCTGCAATTTGGCGGGCCGACACTTCCAATTTTCGCAAGGGCAAAAACTGTCGGTGGATGAAGACATAGCACATTCCTAACAACAGCGACAGCCCCACAACAGCAATGATCAGTACCAGATAAAGCAAACGGTTATAGTCGCCAAAGATATCGTCTTCTGGATAAACAATACCTGCACTCCATCCGAGATCCGACATCGCACGGCCTGGTACGTTAGCCCGTTTAAAGGGCTTATAGAACACATAACAGTCTTCGCCGTTCAGACGGACATGCTTGTAGCCTGTCTCCCCCGCCAGCATCGCATTGGCAGCCTCTTCCACCGAGGGATCCGTATCCTTCTTAGCCAACTCGAACACGTTACGGTTCAGTTTCTTACTGTCAGGATGTACGATATAGGAACCGTCACGTCCTAATAATGTACTAAAGGAATTTGGCGAAGGTTTGGCCTCGAGAACAATCTTCGAGAGGAGATCCAGCGACACATCCACCGCCATCAAACCAATCCTTTGCTGTGCGTTATAGATAGGCAGACGGAACGAGGTAACAGCACTCCCCTTAGCATGATCCTCTTTCACTGGATCAGACCAAAGGGCCATCTCACCCTGCTGACTATTAACTATAGACTGCAAACTGTCATTCGTCGCCCATATCAATCGGCAGTCCGCGATATAGGGATTCGTCTCCACCAGTTTGCGGACGTAGATATCCTCTCTTCCGTCTCCCTGCAGATGACTTCTGATAATCTTCCAATACACATTGCCCGAGGCCTGCTCGACGCTCAACAGGATATTGTCGATACTCTGCACCGTCGCCTCCAGCGTCTGTTCTGCATCGTGCAAAGCCTCTTCCTTCACGACTTTACGCGAGAAAAACAACATAATCAGCAGCGCTACCATCAGTAGTGTTGCTAAAGCAGCAATAACCATCAGACTAAGCCTGAAGGATAGGGTTTGGGCAATCCGTTTAGCCTTTCGTAACATTTTCGGGGCAAAGATAAGAAAAAAACATGAATATCTTGTCAGGAAATCGGAAAAATAACTCATTACCCTCACAATTTATCACTATTCACTTTTCACTATTCATTATTTTCCTTACCTTTGCACCCAATTAATTCACGACCTATTGCAGATGAACCAGCCATTGATCATCGACGCCCACAGTCACTTGTGGCTCCAACAAGACACGTCCTGGAACGGCAAACCCATCCGTTCACTACGTAACGGACGCTCCATCTTCCTCGGCGAGGAAGTACAGATGATTCCACCTTTTATCATCGACGGCCGAAACACGGCAGAGGTGTTCCTCTCTAACATGGACTACGCCCAGGTATCGGCAGCTGTCGTCGTACAGGAGTTCATTGACGGTCTCCAGAACGACTACCTCGCAGAAGTGTCACACCAGTATCCTGACCGTTTCTTCGTCTTCGGTATGGCTGATTATCTTCAAGAAGGTTTCTGCCAGCAGGCCGAGGAACTGCTACAAAAGGGTTTTAAGGGTCTGGCCATCCCTGGTCACAGACTGATGGGACAGCCCCTCACCTCTGATGCCATGATGCAGATGTTTCATCTGATGGAACGTGAAGGCGCCCTGCTAAGTATCACCCTTGAGGATGGTGATCGTCAGACCAGTGAACTCAGCGAGGTTATCGCAGAATGTCCGCGACTGAAGATTGCCATCGGTCATCTTGGCATGGCCAATCCTCCTCAGACTCCTTGTTGGGAGAACGAGAGCTGGCGTCGACAGATCAGCCTGGCAAAGAATGAAAACGTCATGATTGAAACGGGAGGCATCACATGGCTCTACAACTCGGAGTTCTACCCCTTCCCCTCAGCCGTACGAGCCATCCGCGAGGCAGCAGACCTTGTGGGCTTCGACAAGCTGATGTGGGGCAGCGACTACCCCCGCACCATTACAGCCATCACCTACCGCATGTCGTACGACTTCCTGTTGAAGACACAGGAACTCGACGACAATGAGAAACGACTGCTCTTAGGCGAAAACGCCCGTCGTTTCTATGGCTTCAAGAATCTTATCGAACTACCTTATATAAAAAATATGTCAGAATGAAAGCAATACAGATTGAAAAAGAGCGCCAGATGGCGGTTGTAGATATCCCCGCCCAGGAGATGAAGAGTAACGAGGTGCTCCTGCGCCTGGAGTATGTAGGTTTCTGCGGAAGCGACCTTAGTACCTACTTAGGCAAGAACCCGATGGTTCGCATGCCAGTCATCCCGGGTCATGAGGTGGGTGCCGTTATTGAGAAGGTAGGTGCCGACGTGCCTGAGGGTCTGAAGCCTGGCATGACCGTCACCGTGAATCCTTATACTAACTGCGGTAAGTGCGCCTCATGCCGTAACAACCGTGTGAATGCCTGCGAACATAACGAGACACTCGGCGTACAGCGTAATGGAGCCATGCGCGAACTGATCGCCCTTCCTTGGGAAAAGGTGATCCCCGCAGGACAACTTTCGCCCCGTACTTGTGCACTGATAGAACCCATGAGTGTGGGCTTCCACGCCGTGAACCGTGCCCAGGTAACAGATATCGACACTGTGGTGGTTATCGGCTGTGGCATGGTAGGTATGGGTGCCATCGTACGCTCTGCCCTGCGTGGTGCCACCGTGATCGCTGCCGATATCGACGACGAGAAACTGGCTCTGGCCCGTGAGATGGGTGCCACCTATGCCATCAACACCATGACCGAGGATGTACATGCCCGTCTGCAGGAGATTACTTCAGGCTTCGGACCAGATGTGATTATCGAGGCTGTGGGTAGTCCTGTGACTTATAATATGGCTGTCAACGAGGTGGCCTTTACGGGACGTGTCATCTGTATCGGCTACGCCAAGACCGAGGTGTCGTTCCAAACCAAGTTCTTCGTACAGAAGGAACTCGACATCCGTGGCTCGCGTAATGCCCAGCCCAGCGACTTCCGTGCCGTCATCCATTATCTGGAGCGTGGCACTTGTCCCGTAGACCGTCTCATCAGTCGTGAGGTAACACCCGAGGAAGCTCCCGAGGCCATGCAGCAATGGACAGAAAACCCCGGAAAGGTTTTCAGAATCTTAGTAAAGTTCTAACCTCTCCGGGGTCTCATTGATAACCGTCATACGACGGTTTGTTATGCCAGGAATTACTTCCTGGCTTTTTCTGTGGCTTCGCGCTTAGTCTTCATGAAACGGTCGATGAAATCCACCTGTTCGCGATTGGGTCGCATGATAAGCGAAGCACCATTGGCGAACTGCATCGTGGTAGGTTTCGCATCGTCGAACGACGGCCAGTAAGGCAGTCCCTTACCATTGGGATTACCAGTCTTGGCGAAGTTCACCCAATACTGCTGTATCATCTCTGCCACTGACGACTCTGCTGGGAACTGATCCGGCTGTGTCAGGAAATGACCATTCAGATACATGATATCATCGGCATGGGCCACGCCACGACGACGCGGATCCTGTGAGAAACTCATCTTCGAGGGCTGGGCGAGGTAGGCGGCATAGGCAGCACTCTTACCCGTCTTCGACTGCAGGTTCACCCAAGCATAGGAGGGCCATGCGAAACCGAGGTCGCGGAAGGCATCGCCATTGCCATGGAAAGCCTCATCGTCGGTATTGCCGGGATAGACTTTCAGAGCCTCGTCGGCCATATCACCAAAGATGCCACGAGCTGACTTCTGATAGTTCTCTGCCTTGATATTGCCTGGCGTGAAGAGGGCTCCCTCGTCAGAGTTGGTCATCACAATCACGGGTACATCATTATATTCGCCACGCTCGTAGAGACGGTACTGATCGTCACAGATCACATAACCATCCACACAGGGCCAGAAACCACTGAAGCCCACATTGCCATCGCAAAGCGACATGGCATCCATCTGGCGCAATTGCTTCAGGTTCTTTTTCTTCAGATGCTGCTGGAAGGCCTGTCCCTGCTGTTCTGCACCCTTCTGCGAGGCATCCATACCCAACGAACGGGGATTATCGCTCCATGGGGCGAACGATCCACCACTCTGACTGATACAGCGGTGGAAGAGTCCCTTAGCCAGAGGCGAGGCACAGAGGATGCTACAGCTGATAGCACCAGCACTCTCGCCGAAGATGGTGACATTCGAGGGGTCACCACCGAAGTTGGCGATGTTACGCTGCACCCACTGAAGGGCGTAGATCTGATCCAGAATACCATAGTTTCCAGAGTGCCCCTCGGGATTCTCCTTCGATAGCTCTGGATGGGCCATGAAGCCAAGGGCACCCGTACGGTACTCGACACTCACGATGACCACATCACGCATGGCGAGATACTTCCACAGGTCGCCACCATACCACTCCGTTTGGAAACCACCACCGTGGATCCACACCATCACAGGCAACTTATCGCCCACAGACTTGGCTGGTGTGGCGATGCCGAGATACAGACAATCCTCATTCATCATATCCGCGGTACGTCCAGGACGTGTGGGTTGTGGGGGCATAGGTCCGAACGTGTCGCACACTCTCACACCCTCCCACGCCTTGGCAGGCTGTGGAGCCTTCCAGCGCAGATTGCCAACAGGAGGTGCTGCATAAGGAATGGCTTTATAGACAGCTAATGAACCATCGAGGACTCCCTCCACATCACCTGTCTCTACACGAGTACGAAGCAATGGCTGCTGGGCATCTGCCACCATCACGACAGCATCGCTGTCGGTATACCATTGGCCATTGGCTATTGGCCATTGGCTCTTCTCAATCTTCTCCTTCAGCGGGGTCTTATCGGAGGTGACACCAGCGACATACCACTTATTACCACTGCGACGGGCCAAGATGACATATTTGCCGGGATAGCCGTCGATAAACTTTGTCTCGTCCCACAGCGTAGGCACATCCTTCATGAACTGCACGGCCCAAGAGGGAGCATCGTAGAGATTATTAGGAGCAAGGGCGAAGTGCTGCACACTGCTCTGGAAGAGCACCGCCGTTGCCATCGCAAACACATCACTTGTCTTGCGGGTGGTGCCGTGCTGATTATCGGCACTATAACGTTTGTTGAGGGCAGAGCCACCAAAGTCCATCGAGCCCACGGTGTTCCTAATAAAGGGATGGATACAGGCATTGAAGGCCTCGGCATCGCAGGCACCCTGTCCGAAGTGCAGGTTCTCTGATGCCAGCACAGCCTCGGCAGCCACGAAGTTCGGATACATCCGCTCCCAACCACGGGGCAGCGTACAACCATGGAAGATCACCTGGATACCGAAGTCATTGGCATCAGTCAGGATATCCTCATAGAGCTGCATCATCTGCTGCTTGTCGCCTCCGAAGAAGTCCACCTTGATACCCAGGATTCCGTTCTTCTGCATCCATGCCATCTCCTTCCTACGAGGACCGCTCTTGTCCATCTTGTTCTTCGGACCCTGCGGGGCATCGTTCCACGAACCGTTCGAGTTATACCACAAGAACAGGCCTACGCCCTTCTCCTTACCATAGCGTGCCAGTTCCTCCATCTTCTCATAGCCAATCTGGGTATCCCAAAGGGCATCCACGAGTACACTGCGGAAACCCATGGCAGCCGAGAAGTCGATATAGCGTTTCTGCTCGTCGAAGTTACAGCTGGAATCCATGCCGATAATCCACGACCACGAACCCTTGCCGTAGGTATAGTCTTTCGACGCCTTATATTTCGGTGTGACAAGGTCATTAGCAATCGTTGTCTCCGTGATGGGAGCCAGTGTCGTGCCGATGGTGATGGTACGCCAGGGTGTCAAGGCAGGCAGGGTTACCAGAGGCGTAGTAGAACCAGTGCCATTCATCTCTTCTGGCAGAGGGAAGCCGATCTTGTATTCACCGTCTTTCACGTTCACCAACCTACAGCCCACATAGCCGCCATCGGTACCTGTCTCAGAGAGGAGCACCCAGCCCTTCGGGGTCTTAAACAGACAAGGGAAGGTATAGCCATTTCCCCAGCCGTTCTTACCCATCGCATCATCGGGGGTATAGCCCGTCTCGTAACTCGGTGCCGTACGGGCAAAACCCGTCATCGGCTTCATCTGCGGACAGAGGAACGTCGTTGTACCCTCAGGCAGCACATAACCGCTGACCTCATTCTCTACGACACCCGACATTGTCTCACCACCACGCACCCTCTTCGGATAAACTTTATAACGGTAGGCCACATCACGGTTGGTTACGCGGAAGATTACATCGAGGGCCTCACGACCGTCTTTCTCGAAACGACAGATTCCCTCCGTTGCCACCACCTTCACATGACTCTGCTTCGTGGTCTTCAGCGTGTACTCGTCCTCAAACTTACTCACTTCACACGACTTCAACGTCAAGCCTTGTGTCAGGTCGTCGAAATTCATCTTCAGACCTAAGGGCGACGACTGGATAAACACCTGATCGTCGAGTTTTACCTGATACTTCGGACAGCCACCCTCATCGCTGACGATGACTTTCATCTTACCGTCAGGACTACTGATAGTCTCCTGACAAATGGCAGCCACGCTGCCCATTAACAAAACAATTGCCGATAATAAAAACCTTTTCATTACATTATTTATTTACGATTCAATTCTCAATTCCTAATGGCATAGAGGTAGCCGAGGAGGGCCATCTTACCACGCATGGTCTCACGGGGTGTGAACTCACCATTGACCCAGAAATAACGCTGATTAAAGTAAGACTCCTGACGAGGCCAAGTCGTGGTATTGGCACCGCCTTCTACTTTCCACTCGGGATAGCAATACTTCAGGATAACACGGGCATCACCGCCGTTATGACCTGGCGACCATGTTTCCGTACCGTTGAAGGGCGTCTGTCCTGGATGACACTCAGGCTCTCCATCGTTACGTCCTGTGGTGTAACAATCGGTGATATGACGCTCACCCAGACCCGTCATCTCCACGATGTTACCGGGGTTACGCCCCAGACTCCAGCTGGCTTCCGTAAGCATCACG